>JAEEGJ010011064.1_pt1 | contig 23095 bp, 18 predicted proteins | sample 8958761 | NCBI WGS metagenome assembly JAEEGJ01 (sample SAMN16246546, study PRJNA631951) | gut metagenome | biome: gut microbiome; feature: rumen; material: RS-attached | host: Bos | place: Iran: Karaj | collected 2018-10 | reverse complement strand
CAACAGGAACATCTAAAAAACAAGTTTAACTGACACTGTGCATAAAAAATATTTTTGACAATTTCATGTCGTCAAACTGAGGGGAAGATTGTGGTACTCTTTTTAATAAATTTCATACTATAATATTATGATACACATTTTCAGACACGGAGGAATTTATGTCAGGACATTCCAAATGGAACAATATCAGAAGGAAAAAAGAAGCTTCTGATGCAGCAAAAGGCGCGATCTTTACTAAGTTCGCCAAAGAGATAGCCGTCGCGGTAAAAGCAGGCGGTGCTGATCCGAACGGTAACTCAAGGCTCAAGGTCGTAGTAGCCAAGGCAAAGGCTGCCAACATGCCCAACGACAATATTAACCGTGCCATCAAAAAGGCTGCCGAAGCCGGTGAAGGCGACGACTACGAAGAGATCACATACGAAGGATACGGTCCCGCAGGTGTTGCCATCATGGCAAAAGCTCTGACCAATAACCGCAACAGGACTGCTGCTGACGTCAGACATATATTTGATAAGAACGGCGGCAATCTCGGAGTTGACGGAAGCGTCTCATTCCTTTTCGAGGAAAAAGGAACGATCCTTGTATCCAAAGAGGATTTCGAAGACGAGGATCAGGTTATGGGCGATGCTTTGGACTGCGGAGCTTCCGATTTCGATTCAGACGATGATTACTACATCATCTCAACTTCTCCTTCGGATTTCTATTCCGTCAGAGATGCACTTGAAGCAAAAGGCTATACTTTCGCGGATGAGACTTTAGGACCTGTGGCAATCACCACGACCGAAGTTACCGATCCCGAAGCCGTTGAGCGTCTCGAGAAAATGCTCGACATGTTTGACGAGAACGAGGACGTCCAGGAAGTCTACCATAACTGGAACGGCTGATCCGGGTGATCTAAGTGCCCGGTCCCGAGAACATTTCCCAGAACGAATCCGTTTCTACGGCGAAGAACCAGACAGCGCCGCGCAAGACTTTGCTGTCTGAGTTTCGCGGGACATTAAAACGCTTTGAAAGGACCGGTACTGCGCTCAATACCGGTTCTTCTTCTGACTCCGAAAAGAATATTGAAAGGATCCTTAACAGTGATCAGCTGACAAGGGAATATCTTTCGGGGATCGCGGTCATAGCTTTCGTTGGCCCTTCCGGCACGGGCAAGAGTACCCGCGCGATCAAAGTCGCCAGAGACAACAACATCTACTACATTATCGATGACGGTCTTCTCATTAACGGAAGCAGGATCGTAGCAGGTACCTCAGCCAAGAAGGCACCGACAAAAATGGAGTCTGTTCGTCAGGCGATCTTTACGGATCCCACCAGATCATCCGTCATGAGACGTGCACTTGTCGAATCCGGTCCGAAAGCTCTAATGATCCTCGGTACTTCAGATTCGATGCTCGGAAAGATATGCGATAACCTCTGGCTCAACCGCCCTTCTATGCTTATCAGGATCGAGGATGTTTCCACAGAGGAAGAAAGACGCCTTGCCAGAAACACAAGAATGACTGAGGGAATGCACACCATTCCTGTCCCGAGCATGGAGGTCAAGCACGAGTTCTCGGGTTATTTTTCGGATCCTTTCTCAAAACTCAGACAGCGTTTTGACAGGGAGCGCGGCATCATCCCCCCTGCCCCTGACTCGGACAGAACGGTCGTTAGGCCTACGTTCTCATCCCTCGGTTCATATTCGATCTCAGATGAAGCGCTTCTGGATCTGATAAAGATCGTTCTGAAAGATATTCCGGGATTCGCCGAAGTTACTTCTTTCAAGACGGAGAAACAGACTTACGGTGTCATGATAAGCCTTGATCTGTCGCTTTACTACGGTTATGACGCCCAGGAAGTCCTGGAGACCGCTCAGCAGAAAGTCGGTATGGCCGTCGAGGAATATACTTCCATTACCACTAACGGGGTTAATGTCAGGGCAAGCCGTCTTTTGCACGCTCCCAATGATAAATAAGGAGGCTTCATATGGAAAAGATATATATGATCCCTGTAAATGATGCGTATTCCGGCACTTCCGAGTGTCCGTTCTGTGCACTTTACAATAAGGCCGAGAACGACTATTTAGAGTACTATCTGGGTCCTTCTCTTATGGAGCCGGATACAAGGAAGATAACCAATAAGACCGGTTTTTGTCCGGAGCACATGGGAAAGCTCAACAAATCCGTAACCAACAGACTGGGTCTGGGATTAGTCATGCATACCCATCTTCTGGATTTTCATGAAGACATCTCCAAGGATATGATCAACAGCGCGCCTTCCAAAGCAGGTCTTCTGAAAGGCAGGTCATCGGATTACAGATCAAAGCTTAATGACCTTGCCGACAGGATCGACAAACGCGTTTCGATGTGTCCGATCTGCGAAAAACTAAATGATACGATGAAACACTATACAGAGGTTACGGCCTGGATGTTCGTTCACAACGATGATTTCAGGAAGAAATTCTCTGAGACCAAATACCATTGCCTCCCTCATACAGCTATGCTCCTGCGGCAGGCAGCAAAGCTCTCGCAGAATGAAGCATCTGATTTTGTAGCTGCACTCGCTTCAGAAAGTGACCTTGCATTTACTGAACTTATCGGTGATGTTGAATGGTTTACCTTAAAGTTCGATTACCGTAACTCCGACAAACCATGGGGCAACAGCAAAAATGCCATTCAGCGCTCGATGCGTTTCTTATCTTCAGACAGGAGGGATTTCGATGAACAGTTGGGAAAAAAGCAATCTTGAATTAACTCCTGCACCTGACATGACAATACTTGACGAGAGCAGTTCTCTCTCTGTTCTCATCAAGCATGATTACTATTCTTCCGATAATGATCACGGACGTATGCTGCTGGACACATTTCTGGACACCCTGATCGAGAGCGGTGATCAGATCAGCAAAGTCATTCTTATAGATTCCGCTGTCAGGCTTTTGGTAGACGACAGTTTCTCAGCCAAACTTATCAGACTGTTCACTCTTTCCAAATATTCATATGTCTGTGATGACAGCCTCGCGTATTTCGATATTGAATACGCTTCTCATGACAACATAATCGTTTGCTCCGCAACCGACATTTCCATGGAACTTATGCAAACGGAACGTCTTATAACACTTGAATGATCAATAAAAAAAGCCAAATAAAAAACCCGGAGCATTTGCTCCGGGTTTTTTCAGTTGTTTGTTTTAGCCGCCTGTCTTTTTGTTACCAAGATTGTAGTAATAAATCATCGACTTGAGAGAGAAACATGTAACGACTTTCTCGATATCAGGCTTCTTGCCGCCCATTGTTGATGATCCGGGTGAAGCAGGGTTAACGATGCTACCAGAGTCTCCTGAGAAGCCGAGACCGTCTGTCATGAGTCTTCCGTAGAATACACCGTTGTCACCGTTTCTGAATCCGACAGTTGACTGGATTCCTTTAGAATAATCATCGTTGAACATTCCGATGAATGCTTCCATGATAATGTTCTTATCGAGGCCGAGAGTGTTTTTGCCCATTCCGACGATCATTGCGCAAGGCTCGTTCTTACCATCATAACGGTGGCTGTAACCCTTACCGGCAGTATTCTCAAAGGCTGTGGCACCGCTATATTTCTTTCCAATAACATCATCGATTACAAAATTGTATGCAGTCTCAGCACCTGTTTTGTTTCTACCTTCAACAGCGAGGATTCCGTTGCCGCCAACGATACCATTAGATGTAGTTCCGCTGGGAGTGCCGGGCCAATAAACTTTTGCTTCGTCCTCAAGTATGAATACAACAGGAGCATCCGGATCGGGTTTATCGACGATGAAGATTACATGACATAAACCGAATGTCGTGCCACCCTTGAAATAGAATCTGTATGTTGAGCCACCCTTAAGAACCATTACAAAAGGTATCGTTGGACCATAACCGTGATCACCGTTGTTGTTCTCCGGTGACTGGCTATAATTAAATCCGTCAGATGTAAAACGGTATGTGCCTGCAGGAACATATCCCTTTTTCTTCTGGTAGCAGTTATCTCTAAGGAAAGTAGCCAAAGATGTTTCAGTTGCAGTGGAAGGAGCTGTTCTCTTCAGTCCAAGCTTTGAAGCACTGCCGAGGAACTCATCGGTTGTAGGATAGCTGTCCTTACCATTCTTCTTATAGCTTGCGTTATAAGAAGCATACTTCTGAACCTTTGTCTTAAAAGTTGCACCGAGATCGTTACCGCCGTCAGCACGTGAGCCGTCAGCATTGATATAAACAACGTTTTTCTTTGTATCTGACTCAGTCCAATTCTTATTATCAGATCTCTTGCAGAGATAGAATGTCTTTCCGCTGGGATTGAAGTTACCCTTGTCGGTTCCAACTGCTATAGACTCATTGCTGTCACCAAAGAAGAAGAGGTTTACACCACCACCGTTCTTGCTGTTGTACATAGTACTGTCAGTTTTCTTAGCAAGTCTTGCACCGGAAAGGAATACGATGTCAGGAGAATAGATATCCTCAGCCTTGAATGCAACGTCGCCATCGCAGTAAACAAGGGTAGAGTGTGATGAGAATGATGAGTCTACGTTCTTACCACCCTTACGGATAAGGAAGATGTTGTCGAGGTCACCCTGAGCCTTACCATCACCGACGATCTCAAGGTTGTTCTGGCCGAACTCTGCGTTGAGGTCGATCTGTGTACTGAAAGGCTTACCGCCGCCGGTACTCGTCGGAGGAGTATATGTCAGGTATGCTCTTACATTCTCAACCTGTCCGTCGATATGGGTTGAGAAATCAGCAATGTAAGTATACTCTTCATCCTTGGACGCACCGGTCTTATTAGGTGATCTTGTAAATGTTACTTCCGTGAAACTCGTGGTACTGGAGGTGTTCTCAGTCTCAAGTCCGGGAATCGTATTGGAAGTAGCAGATGCTTTGACACGAACCGGAGTACCGGTGCCGCCGGCACCTGCCTTACAAAGCGCCAGGATAGCCGAATCGCTGATCTCACACTTCTGAAGAGCATGGAGCCAAGACTCTGCAACTGATGTAACAGTAAGTCTTGCCTGATTGTTCTCAGCTTCTGTGTAGACACGCTTTCTCGTAGCCTGTGTAAGCATCATGGCTGCAGCAATGAAGATTGTTGCGAAAGCCAGGACGAAAACAACAGTAACGAGGATCGCACCACGCTTTGCCGCTTTCTTCTTGTTAAACTTTCTCATCATATAGAAGCACCTTCCTTCTTATGTGATTTGTTACAACTCAATGTTCTCAATGGTTTGCGCACAAAACGCGCATACAAATCCAATTTCTTGAGCTTATTTTAAGATATTACGGACCAAATTTCAACAGAAAATTCCAAATTTGATAACCTTTTTTACATACTTTGTTAACATTTCGTTTACAAACTGTCGATTTCTTCTTTATTTTCTTCTGCTTGAACCGCCGGAGCACCGGTTGATCCGTATTTATCGAACTCTTCTTTTTTGGAAGCGACCAGATAATAATCCGTCTGTGTGGCAAATCGTAATACGGCTGAAGCATAGAACAATCCGGACTTATTCTTTTTGATCCTTGCTCTTGAGAACAGTTCGCCGTGTTCACTGCATCTGAAAAGCGCATATTGTGATTTGCGGATACGGAATTTTCCGATCTCTGCTTCAAGTTCTTTACCGCAAAGAGGACATACACTCAAAAAACCGTTGATAAGGGCCAGCGCCCCCTCAGTATCCCTGGCTTCACTTCCGACGAGGGAAAACTCATTCTTCACGTCGGGATCGACCGAAGAACTGGATATCGCAGATATGACCTCCGAAGGTTTATTGTGTCTGAATATCTCCTCAAATACCTCACCGGTGTACTGAGCATCGGCTGTAGCACTGTGGAATATGTCCTTTTTCTCGATGTGATAATAATCAACTGCAGCCTCAACGCTCCTCTGCTTTCCCTTCTGACCGGCAAAGAAAGAGAAGATCGGCTGAAGATCGAGAAAATACATACCGAGTTTATTATCCATTCCGAAAAACTTCAGATTCATCTTGAGCATTGCAGGGTCAGAATTGCCCCACCCTACCAGAATGGCATCTGTTCCGCAGAACTCTCTGAAACTCTCATAAGCCTGGGCAAAGGGCTGGCCTTTCTTGAGGTCGCTGTTCTTCTTCCGGGTTACTTTCCTTACATGATAATGAAGTCTGGTATATACGGCAGGCGCTATATCAGCCGAGAACGTTCCCTTGCAGATAAGGTCGCCGTTCTCATAAACATACCGGCAGGCACCGATCTCAATGATCTCGCCTGTAAGCGTTGCGCAATCGAAATCATATGTCTTGCCGGGTATAGGCTGGTTCCATTCGAGATCAAATACTATGAACTCGCAACCGTCAACAATTTTCTTGCTCAGCATTTCCATCAGGCAGTTCCGCAGGGTCTTCTCCTCCGGAACCTTTCCCCTTCTTATTATTTTTATAAGTATACTTATATATCAACGGTATTGCGATAACCGCAAGGCAGACAGCCGCTGAGACAGCAATTCCGCCTGCTAATCCCGGTACGACCTTTGTAAACCTGACTACATATTCCACGGTGGATTCCGAATAATCGAAAACACATCCGGTAAGTCCCATATAATTGAACGTTTTACAGTTTCTTCCGTTGACCATGATCTTAACGGAAGCATCGTACGGCATAGAAGTGACAAATGAAGCTGTTCCGGACCTCTGACCGGGAATATCCTTGGATCTGAAGCTGAAACCATCTTTTTCCATGGAATGCGTGACTCTCTCGAGAACATCTGCCGCGGGCTGCCTGAGACGCAGAAACGCAAGCCTGCTTTCTGTCTCACCGTCAAGGCTGAAAAAGACAGCAACCTCATGTTTGCCTTCAGACGCATCGATCTCCGTAAGCGAAGGCTTTGTAAGGTCCGTCTCTTCCTCGAAATCGCCGTTTGTATTCCTGATCGTGGTATCACCGCCAAATCCGCAGTAAACAAACATCCTGTCACCATTTTCGCAGTTCAGTTCATACGTAACAGAAGAAAAACCGGATCCGACTTTATAAAGGTCATCTTTCACAAGATCCGCCTGATCACTGTATACAAGCGTAATGTCATACTTCTCAAAACATGCGTCTGCCCCTGCCTTGCCGGACATATAGTTGAAAGCATCGGCAAAATCAGAAGCGTTATAAGAACTGATATCTTCCGAGAGCAAAAGGAACCTGTATCCTTCCGAGAAAACGGAAAGACCGGCAGTCTCGCCGGAATCGATATATTCTCCGTCAAGCATCTCGGTGTTGTCAGGGATCATATCGACACCGGAATCCGATAAACTGACGGAATTGTTGAACATAATAAACGATGCATTAACGGTAACAGCTGCCGCGCCGATCGTTGCGATAACCGTCTTGAATCTCTTTCCGACAGGCTTTTCGGGCGTCTCAAGAGCAATATGTCTCACGATAAGTCCGCAGACGAGCATTGTGGCGGCTGTTCCGAGATTGATGGTCGTCGAGAACTGAATGTCGGAATAGAAATTGCCGGAGAACACGAGGAACGCCATGGGAACCAGGAATGCCGCATAAAGTGCTCCTGAAGTGACGCCGTCAATATTCCTCAGAGCGATCGCGGCACAGAAGAACAGGAATACCTCAAGGCAGATAAGTCTTGAAGCACTCAGGACATTGCTCTCGCCGAAAATACTCACAGCTTCGCTTACAAATGAAGACGCGCATGAGATGTACCAGACGGAAAGGATAACCGCGGTCGTAACTTTTACGCGAACCGGGATCTTAAAGTTGGCCCAGAAAAGTACGACTGCTTCCAAGGTCAGGATACCGATATAAAAGACCGGGACCATATCCCTGTCGAGGCCGCCGGACTGGGCTGCATAAGTGTGCCTCAAAAGATCGTAGAGCTTATACCTCATCTCAGCCGTTTTGAAAGAAGCTACGACATCGAATCCGGGAGTAAAGCCGATAAATCTGGGGATGACGGTAAAAGACGCCATTGCCGTACCGGCAGTAACAGCACCCAGGAGCTTCAGCCAGGATGAGAATATCTGACGTTTCTGGCGGTAAAGACTTACAGACAAAAGCAGCGCAGCCACCGCAAGAAAGGGGATCCCCGAAAGGCATCCGCAGCTTCCGGAAGCCGCGGTCATCGCGCATGCAAGACAGGACAGGCCGAATGCTTTCCATGTCCTCTCCCTCAGATATGAATCAAAGGCCGAAAGAGCCGCCGGAATAATGACGACCATGTTCATTACGGTTGCGAACTGTGCTGTCAGGATAACCTGTGCCGAAAGTGCATACATCATTCCGAGAAGGAATGAATAAAGCCTGCGAAGACCTGTATGGCAGCAGCAGAACCAGTACATCAGAGAAGCGGCAGCTCCGAATCTTAAGAAATAACCTATCGTAAGGACTGCCTGCGTCAGATTTTTCGGTAATATGAGCGCAATAAGGAAAAACAGATCCAGATTGTGATCTGATATAAGATTCCAGGCATCAGCCGGATCCATGCCGTTTTTAATCCCGAAGACTTCATTTTCAGCATTCTTAAGCCCGGCGATGATATTCTCGCTCATCTCACCGGTACGCATGGAAATGCTTGTCGGAAGGATCTTTCCGGGGCTTAAGGACAGGCCGATATTCAGCGCAATCGTGGCAGCACAGGCTGCAGCAAGAAAGCATATAACGAAGCCGTCAATGAGCTTTTGTCTGCCCGTACGGGTGCTTATCATTGTTCGTTGTCTCCGTTTTCTGCTTTAGGCTGCTCATTATCTCCTGCATCGGCGGCCGGTTCATCAACAGGTTCTTCTGCTTCCGCAGGGACTTCCTGCACTTCGGTGATGACCGTTTCTGAAGGTTCTGCGGACACGGGCATCTCAGCGGGAACGTCCTCCGTCATCACGGCAGGGGCTTCTGAAACGGACGCTGTATCAGGTGCTGTCTCAGTGGCAGCCTTTTTCCCTGAGCGGACTTTACCGATGACCGCAGGGATCACCGCAAGAAGGATAATGCAGATTACAGATGCACACGTGATGCATGCGCCGGGCTTGAAGCCCGCAGGTATATATTCGATCCTGATATCATGTTTGCCGGCATCAAGCTTGATCGCCATAAGCGCGTCATTTACAGGTGTGATCTCCGTCTTGTTGCCGTCAACCCATGCACTCCAGCCCTCGGAATAAGGAATGGTAAGGAACAGGAGTCCTGCTTCCTTTGCCGTAACGGTTCCGTTAAGGGAAGTAGAGTCGTAAGAGGTTACTTCGAGCTGTTCGTCAGAAAGCTTTTTGATCATCTCGTCATAGCCTTCGGTGTCAAGCTGGTAGCTGTAAACATACAGCGGAGAAGCATTCGGCGGATCGTAGTAATCAACCTTGAGAGTCATGGGAGTGCCGTCATAAACACCTAAAGTGATTATCTGGTAGCTCCTTATCTCGAATTTTCTGGAGGTCTCGCCGACCGTTACCGTAGCGTGGCCGCCTTTACTCGAGCCTGCATAAACATAAACATCGGAACCGATCTTGGCATCGTCGATCGTTACGGTAAAACCGCACTCATCATCGTCATCGGCCGCGATCGTATAGAGGATCAGAGAGTTCTTCTGGTCTCTCGTGCTCATGCCGACACAGTCCGTGGCGGTCATGTTTACTGACTTATAGACATCTTTCTCCACGCCCATGGCATTGACCCACTTGTTCGTCTTGGAGAAAACGTTACCCTGATCAAGATATTCGGGAACATAGTCAGGAAATTTATCGGAAACCATGTATCCTACGCTGAGAGCATCCGGGTTGCCCCATGATGTGACATTACCGCTTGTATGCTCTTTCTCAAAAAGCATGGGTACGGTCTTGGTAGGTTCGGTCTCGATAAGATTCCTTACACCGAGCAGGGTCGCCGTGACCCTTGTCATTCCGGCATTACGGAAACCGTTGATGCCATTGTTATGGAAACCGAAGTTTCTCATATATTTAACGAAGCTCTCTCTCGCGGTGGACGAGAAGATCGAGATTCCCTTGACGTTATAGAGGGCCTGGATATCACAGACATTGTTCGGATAGATCTCGGATCGCTCGAATGTCTTATGTCCCTCGGTGCCTTCCACCCCGGTAACATATTTATAGATATGCCTGTGGTTTCTTCCGTAGGAATCGTAATAAGAGAAGCCCTCGTGCTCTGCTACAAGGCCGATCGTAACGGCTGAAGCCGCGAAGATCTCAACCAGCATGGTGACTGTAAGCAGAGTCTCACAATAGAAGGAAGACTTTCCGGAATTCGCATCACTGACGATCCTGAGAGCCGCACCCTGTATGATCAGGAACAGGAGCGTAGCGCCGATCTGGATATAGCTCTCATTGCCTTTGCCGAATTTCTCGTAAAGAACAAGGAAAGCGCCCCAAGCGGCGACTGACCCCATAACGGTCCCCAGACTGAGACTTCTTATCCTTCTGATCGTAAGGAATGCAACAAAGACAAGCAGGAAGCTCATAAGGAAAGACTCTCTGTAAGGGATCTGGTTCGGGAAGTGAAGTCCGTGCCAGATAAAGTTCAGAGTCCTGTTGGTAAAGCTCAAATACATTATGAAGATCAGAAGGCCGAAGCAGACCTTATGTCTCATGGTAATGCCTGTCCTCTTAGGGAGCATGAAGAACAAAGGAAGCAGGATCGCCGCGACAACACCGCTGTAGACATTTGCCATACCGTCGCGGATGTTGGGGTTTGCCGCAACCATAAGTCTTCCGAAGAAATCGAAAAGATTATTCTGAAGCGTAAAATCCTTGGGGAGTGAATCTCCGGTAGCAGAGCAGTGACGGAGAATAAAGAATGTCGGAATGGTAAGTATCGCGGTTGCTCCGGCAGCAACAAGGCTTGCAAATGCAAATCTGAAAGCAGCTCCGAAAAATGTCTTGAAGCACAGCCTCATGGGATCTCCCTTAGGCTTGCCCGGAGTAAACAGCATTACATAGTAGCAGGGTGCAAACAGAACAAGGAAAAGGCAGACAAAGAAGCCCGCATAATAGTTGCTGAAGATGAGGATTGCCAGTGAAGCTGCGTACAATGCGCATTTACGCTCGATAAGAAGCTTCCTTAAGCCGAGCATGACCAGCGGGAGCAAAACTACCGCATCACACCACATGATGTTCCAGAAATAGGAGATATACCATCCGCAGAGCGCATAGGAACACGCAAAGACTACGGTTATATTATCAACTCTCCTGTTATCGTTCTCGGAAAGGAAAAGCATCATGAACAAGCCGGCAAGACCCGCTCTGAGGCATGTTACCAGACCGATAAACACCGGGATCGTCTTGGCATCAAAGAATAGCGCAAAGATATTCAGAGGGCTTGCGGCATAGTTTGCATATGCGGCATAGAATTCCTGACCCAGGCCGTCGTTCCAACTGTAAAGGAGCGATTCTCCGGATAAGACCTTGTTCCGGAACGTCACGACAAACGGTGCGTACTGGTGATAAAGGTCAACAGTAAGCATGGTCCGGTCACCGTACGGATAGCAGCCGCAAATGATCAACGCGGCCAGTACTGTCAGCATCGGAAAACAGAATGAAAGTAATAACTGCGGCCAGATTGACGCCAGTCTTTCGCGCATCGGCCTGAGAAGTGCCTTATTTTTGCTCAAAACAAAACCTGTCTTTCTTAATTATTTATAATAAAATTACAAACGTGTTAATAATATCACACTTTTGGAAATAACATTGGCTTTTTATGTTAAAGTGTCAATAACCTATAATTATGTCTGTGAAAGGAACGTTAATGGGCTTAAGACTTAAGATCATACTCAATCCGTCATCGGGCCGCGAGACAGCGCGCTCGAATATTGAGAACGTCCTTTCATATCTGGCGATGAAAGGTTCGATCGAACGCGCCGACATAAACTATACGGCCAAGCGTTTCGATGCCATGAACTTTGCCATCGATACCAACCCTGAAGAATATGACATGCTCATAGCGGCAGGCGGCGACGGTACCATCAACGAAGTCGTAACAGGTATCATGAGATCAGAGATCGATATACCCGTCGCGATCTACAACTCCGGAACGGTCAACGATTTCGCGACGATCAACCATCTCCCCTCTTCCCCGGCGGATTTTGCAAGGATGCTGGAAGATCCCGAGTTTGTCCGCGTGGACTGTGGCAAAGCCGGTGATTCATATTTCATGAACGTTCTCGCAGGCGGTTCTTTTGCCGATGTCATCTATAATGTCCAGCCCGATCTGAAGACAGCTTTGGGTCCTGTGGCTTACTGGATATCGGCTATGAAAGACATCCCTTCGCTCAACTCCTCGCAGCACATAACGATCCATAACGGCGACGAGACCATCGAGACCGATGCCGTCATGTTCTTTGTCTCGAACACCAGCAGTGTCGGAGGCTTCCGCAATCTAATGTCGAGAGCCGATGTCACCGACGGACTGTTGGACGTTATGGTACTCAAGAAGATGGAGCGCACGGAGATAATGCCCCTGTTTGGCAAGATCATCGTCGGAGATCACATCAACAGCGATAAAGTTATATATTTTCAGGCAACCGATTTTTCGATCGAAGCGCCGGAAGCTGAATCCACGATCACTTTGGACCTTGACGGAGAGAAAGGTCCTTCACTCCCGATCAGGATCTCATGCGTACCGCGCGCCATAAATCTCGTTACACCAAGGAAGGAAAACCAGATCTGATGAAAAACAAAGATAAGAATCAGAAAAAGATCCGAGAGCCGAAGATCAAGGAAACTGCTTTGGCGGTTCAGGCTGAACCGGAAGAGAAAGTTACCCTCCAGAACACTTCGGAGATTGACCCTGAGCTTCTTACCGGCAAAGAGATCTCCGAGCAGCCTGCTGAGCCTGCTACGGAAGACAAAGAACCCGAAAAAGAGACTAAGACCGAACCGGAAAAGGCCAGCGAAGCCGTTTTCGAGCTCGACAGGCTTGCAGACAGGATCGCAACCAATGACGTGGAGAAGAACGAACGGCTTAAGCGTAATGCGGGCATCGTTTTCGTTATCACCGCGATACTTATCGTGTTCATCGTAGCCGCTCTCTCATTCTTCATCGACACGGGCATGGACAAATCTTTCAGGAGTCCTGTTACGATACACGGAAAAGATATCCCGAGCGATGAGTTCAGCTTCATGTATCATTTCGAGCTTTTAAGCGAGGGTGTCGACCTCTTCGCCGCATCCACCGAGACTATGCTCTCGTCACCTTATCCCGATGACGATTCATTCCCTACTTACAGGGATTACTTCCGTTATCTCACGGCCCAGGACCTTCAGAAGATGGAGATCCTTTACGATGACGCAACTGCCAAGGGCTATCAGATCGAGCCCAGCCACACCGACCGTGCAAACGCTTATGTTGACTGGCTCAAATCAAAGGCTGCCGAGCTCGGTGTTCCTCTCGACACTTATATCAAAGGTGTTTTCGGAACACAGGTCGACGAGCAGTGCATCATTAAGGTGCTTGCGAAAAAATACTTTACCGACGACTACGCTTCCGATGAGAAGTTAAGTGAGCTCTCCGCTTCGGATGAACAGGCTGAGGAAGCATATTCCGAGTCACGTAACATCTACGATGTCGTTAACTATAAGCTCCTGAGGATCAATTTCGAGCTTCGCGACAAGGCATTCATCGATACTGCAAACCTGAAAGCACAGCAGATCATTGACGCTATGGGCCGCGATCCTTCCAAGTTCGAGGCAGAAGCAGCAAAGATCTTCCCTAAGGGAGCTGCCGCAAATACGCTTGAGCAGGAGGATTCCACCCTCGTTCCCGAAGCCCGTTACGATGATTTCACCCATACGGAATTCAGGGAATGGCTTTTCGATGACGACCGTAAAGACGGTGATGCCACCATCTTCCCTGACGAGGACGGCTTCCCGATCATCCTGGTCTTCGTATCAAGACACCGTATGACGTCCCCCATGCGCAGCTGCTACATCATGAAGGTAAGCTCGCAGACAAAGGATGACCAGACTCCCGACATTTCCGGAACACAGGCTCTGGCCCAGAAGATATTCGACTATATCAGTGATTCGAACAGCTGTGCGCAGATCGAGAACGTATTTAACGACAACGTCCTTTCAGGCCAGCTCGAGATCCAGCTCGACGACAATATCTACTACGAGAAGTACCCGAGTTCCATTGCCGGATGGGTCTTCTCCGACGACCGTAAGTTCCAGGATAAGACCTTGATCGAAGAAGACGGTACATTCTACGTTATCTTCTTCATTTCAGAGTCCAACAACCCCGAGTGGTATGACAGGGTCAACAGCTTTATCAGAATGAACAACTATCAGGATTTCATCAATTCAAAGCAGGCTGACTACATGTGGGAATTCCACAAGGAAGGCCTCGACCAGATCAGCGACGTACCGTAAGATCCGCTGAACCGTTTTACGGCAAATTAAAAGCCCGGCTTCACAAGAGCCGGGCTTTATCATTGAATTATCAATACTTTATTTCTGGAACTGGGACATGAGTACGATGATGAAAGAGAAAACAAATGTCAGGAGCATGGCTCCGATAATGCACCAGGCAACAACCTTTGTTCCAACATTCTTCCTGTTTCCGCTGCTCATTGGTATTCCCCCCTTGCATGCCTTATGGCACGTATAGTATTAATCTTCCTCGCCTTCATCCTCATCGTCGTCTCTGTCTCTGTAAGACGGCCTCGGTGTAGGTGTAGGAGTTGTGTTTGAATCCTCATAGTCACCGCTGTCGCCGACGATCAATGTGAATGTCATCGTGGTACCGTCACGGTCAACAACAACCTCAATGCTGTTGCCGACCTTTTGTGTATCACGCACATCAATAATATCATTAGCTTTTTTAATTTCAACTCCGGCGAGGCTGATGAGTCTGTCTCCGACCTTGATGCCGGCTTTGTCCGCAGGGCCGTCAGGATGGACCTGAGTAATATATATGCCTGCAACGCCGTCTTTAAACTCACCCTCAGCATAAGCCTTTACGCCTATTCCGAAGAAAGGACGGTTGGTAACTTTTCCGTAATTGATAAGTTTTTCGATAATGATCTTAACGTTGTTGATGGGGATAGCAAATCCGAGGCCTTCGGATGTTGAAGTAACGATCTTTGCATTCGTGATACCGACGACTTCGCCGAAAGAATTAAGGAGAGGGCCGCCGCTGTTACCGTTATTGATAGCCGCATCAGTCTGGATTACCTTGAGTCTGTATCCGTTGTTGCTGATCTCACGGTTGGTTCCGGAAACAACACCTACCGTGACCGTGTCATCAAGCTGTCCCAATGCGTTGCCGATAGCGATAACGAGTTCTCCGCACTGGAGCTTCTCAGAATCGCCTAATCTGACACAGGGAAGATCCCTGCCGGGCTCGACCTTAAGTACCGCGATATCTGTCTGGACATCTGTTCCGACTATGGTTGCCTTTACGGAATCAGCCTCATCGGGAAGCATTACCACGACATGATATTTGCCGGGTGTCTTGACGGCATTGGTAACAACGTGCGCATTTGTAACGATATAACCGTTCTTTGTGATAATGAATCCTGTTCCGCCTGATACCTTTTTCTCAGCTGAACCGCTTCCGGTTACAACGAATACCGGTACAGTTGCGGGGCTTACCTCCGCGACTATTTCTGTTGTTTTCATTGCCTTCTTATTCGGATCGGTAGCACTTGAGGCATCTTCTATTGATACCCAGGGCTTGCCGTCCTCATTGGTCTGAGTCGGCTCTTCTGATTCACTCGGCTGCGTGCTCTCGTCAGGCTGACTCTCAGTTGATTCGGCTGTAGTCTCAGCAACAGGTTCTGTTCCGTTTATCTTCTTATTAAGCCTTACGATATAGAAAGACTGGGCCAGCGAATAGATAAAAAGAAGTCCCAGAGCTATCGAAAAGACAAGCGGCATTACGATGCTGCGCTTGCCGCCGTTGCCGTTATCGCCGCCGTTCTGTGCTGAAGGCGCATTCTGCCCGGGCTGGGGCCTTGCCGCCTGAGGGACAGGCTGGAAAGATGGTGCCGGTGCCGGCCGGACCTGCGGAACAGGAGCCATAGTCTGAACAGGCTGCGTGGGTATCGTGCTTTGGGAATATACTCCGTATCCGTTCGGTACGGGTGTGACCGGTCTGGCAGCATAGTACCCTTGCTGAACGCCGGGCTGCTGATACATAACAGGCTGGCCCTGTGCCGCATTCAGCTGCACAGGCTGAGGATCAGCGGGGATGCCCGCGTTGTTCATGGGATTGTTCTGATAATTACCGTTATCTTCCATTGTGTGACCTCATTCCTGGAAACTATTAGTTTTTTCCATAATCAAGTGTAATGTCTAATCCACCGAAATGGTGGGCAAAAATGCGTCAAGTTACATCATATGAGCGATACTTCCTCACCAGGGATCATTATCTCACCGTCAAATACCGGAATAACCTTGCCGCAGCTCTCGTCCGCAAGGAACGTTTCAGCCTCGCCGGTTTCAGATTCCGGGATCTGCAAAGTTAATGAGACATCACTGTCAAAGGCGACATCTACGGCCGACCATCCTTTTTGAGCTGCCTTTCTCATAAGCTTCTCATAGAATGCATAATCACATCTGAGTTTAAGCTTTTTCCCGGGTATCATGACGACCGGTCTTCCGTCTGCAAGTGCCGCCAGTCCGCTTTCCCGGTAGGCGCGCATGAGACCGCCTTTGCCGAGCAGGATGCCTCCGAAATATCTCGTTACGCAGATTATCGTGTTATCAAGCTCATTATCCGTCAGCAGAGAAAGCAACGGCTGGCCTGCGGTTCCCGAAGGCTCTCCGTCATCACTTGACTTCTGGTTGGCTGAACCGCCGCCGGTCCTCCATGCATAACAGATGTGCCGGGCATCCGGATAAGTCTTTCTCTCTTTTGAAATGAAATCAGCTGCCTGGGCAGGCGTCTCAACATAGGCACTGTGCCCTATAAAAACGGATTTCTTTATCTCTATGCGGGAATTACCCTCTGAGGTAAGGCGGGATTCGTTAGGCAAATCAGGCAAGCTCCCTGTACTTCTGGTAGGCCATCATCAGAAGAGCCTTGTCTTGGCTGTATGTGATATTCGCAAGCGCCTTTTCAACAGATTCGAATCTTGCGCCAACAGTTCCGGTGTCAGGAGTAATAACTATATCGCCTGCATCTGCGGCCATGACGAACCATGAAATGTTGTTATGAACGGGCTTGTTGCGGGTTATCGAATAATATTCATAGTTGGTCTTCCCGCAAGGTACAAGAGCCTTTGCGGTTATACCCGTCTCTTCCTTGATCCTTTTCGATACAAAATCGGTCAGTCTGCTTCTGTCTGATGACCTGACCACACCCTTGGGGAATCCCCATTCGTGCTTGTCATTGCAAACGAGCAGAACTTTGTCACCACGGAAAACGACGCCACCTGCACAATTGCGAACGATCATATCAACCTCATAAAAATCAAAGATTCATAACAACAATATTTTAGCATAAACGCCCCTTCTTCGGTATAATAATTGTCATTTTAAGAACGCCTTGTATAATTATCTTTATGAAAAAGAACACCTCAAACAAAAAGCCCGTAAAAGTCAATTCGCCTTATGAAGCCGCACGTCTTCTAAGGCTCCAGCACATGTTCACCGCAATGACGGTGATCGCGGTGCTCATGGCCGTGCTTATTACGGTCGCCGGCATCACAAAGCTTGCAAGGAATATCTCAGCTAAGATAGAAGCATCAAGGACCACGGGAACGGTCGTTCCGATCATATCAACAGAGAATTCGTTTACCACCGTGGCTTCGCTCCACACCGAGCTTCTGCCCGATAATCCGGAGGCTGATTCCATGTTCGGTCCTCTCAAGGAACTTCCCGAAGCGGAAGTAAAGACACCGGAGCATTTCGAGGTCAGAGGACTCTACGTAGGAAGCGGCGGCAAGATAGATTCAGCTATAGACCTCTGCAAAAAGAGTGAGCTCAACACTATCGTCCTGGACCTCAAGAACGAGTACGGCATCCCCTATATGTCCAAGAATGCGACCGCCAAGAAGATCGGTTATGTCTGGGACAATTACGTTCTCAAGGACATGATCGACAAATGCCACTCCAACGGCCTGCGAATAATAGGACGTATCGTTTCGTTCAACGACTCGACTGCGGCAAAGAAATTCCCCGAAAGAGCCATCAAGGACGAAAACGGCGATCTGGTGCTCTTTTCGAGCGAAGGTAAGCGCCCATTCTTAAGCCCTTACAACAGGGAAAACTGGGAATACCTGATTGAGCTCGCCGAGGAAGCTGTATCCTACGGCATCGATGAGATCCAGTATGACTACGTCAGATTTCCTGTAGGATACAAGAACGACAAGGTGCCTTATTACGGCGCTGAGGGAACTTATCCGACCAAAGCTGAAGCGATCAACCGTTTCCTGCAGGAAGCGAGGATCCGTCTTCAGGACAAGATGGGTGTTCCGGTCTCTGCCGATATCTTCGGTATTGTCCTTACTTCAAAGGGTGACGCAAAGATTATCGGTCAGGAATTCGAGACACTCGGAATGACGGGCATCGACTCCTGCTGCCCGATGGTCTACCCTTCACACTACGCTTTGGGAACAAGGCTTAACGGAAGAACCTTCCCTTATCCTGACAAAGAGCCTTATCTTATCGTCTACAGCGTTCTTTACAGCTGCCAGGACGTTTACACCCAGAAGGGATTCACTAAGGTGCGGCCGTACATACAGTCCTTTACGGCGTCTTATATCGGCAAAGGCAACTATATACACTACGGTTATGACGAGATTAACGCCCAGATAAAAGCCTGCAAGGACCTGGGCATAACCGAATTCATCTTATGGGATCCTTCAGTCAACTATCCTGCAGGCAAATATGACGGCAACATGTTGGTTGAAACAGATTGATAAATAAGCACCCTAAGAATAAAATAGGTAAGTTATAAAAGGCAAAAAGGAGAACGATATGCTCGATATCAAATTCCTCAGGACCAACCCTGACATCGTAAAGCAGAACATCAAGAACAAGTTCCAGGACGAAAAGCTTCCTCTGGTCGACAAAGTCATCGAACTTGATAAGGAATTCCGTGAAAGCAAGACACGCGCGGAAGCGTTAAGAGCTAACCGTAACAAGGTAAGCAAGCAGATCGGTGCGCTCATGGGTCAGGGCAAGAAGGAAGAAGCCGAAGAGGTCAAGAAGCAGGTCACTGATATGGCCGAAGAACTTGAGGCGCTCTCTGTTAAGGAGACCGAGCTCGAAGAAGAGATCAGAAAGATCATGCTCGTTATCCCTAACATCATCGATCCTTCCGTTCCGATCGGCAAAGATGATTCCGAGAACGTTGAGATCGAGAAGTTCGGCGAGCCTTTCGTTCCCGAATTCGATGTTCCCTACCATGTTGATATCATGGAGAAGCTCGACGGCATCGAGCTCGACCAGGCAAGAGAGACATCCGGCAACGGTTTCTATTACCTCAAGGGCGATATCGCAAGACTCCATTCCGCATGCCTTTCATATGCACGCGATTTCATGATCGACCGCGGATTCACATATTACATTCCGCCTTACATGATCAGATCCTCCGTTGTTACCGGCGTTATGAGCTTTGCCGAGATGGAGAACATGATGTACAAGATCGAAGGCGAAGACCTCTATCTTATCGGCACTTCCGAGCATTCCATGATCGGTAAGTTCATCGATACGATCACAGACGAGGACAAGCTTCCCCAGACTCTTACATCCTACTCCCCCTGCTTCCGTAAGGAAGTCGGCGCTCACGGCATCGAGGAGCGCGGAGTTTACAGGATCCATCAGTTCGAGAAGCAGGAAATGATCGTTGTCTGCAAGCCCGAAGATTCCATGAAGTGGTACGATAAGCTCTGGCAGAACACCGTTGATTACTTCCGCTCACTCGATATCCCCGTAAGAACGCTCGAGTGCTGCTCCGGCGACTTAGCTGACCTTAAGGTCAAGTCATGCGACGTTGAGGCTTGGTCTCCCAGACAGAAGAAGTATTTTGAGGTAGGTTCCTGCTCCAACTTAGGTGACGCTCAGGCAAGACGTCTCAAGATCAGGATCAGAGGACCCGAGGGCACATACCTTGCCCACACCCTCAATAACACATGCGTTGCTCCTCCGAGAATGCTCATCGCTTTCTTAGAGAACAACCTCAATGAGGATGGCTCCATCAGGATCCCAGAGGCGCTGAGACCTTACATGGGCGGCAAATCCGTTATCGAGGTTCCTTCCAAGTAAATTTGCTGACAGTCAGCTAAACAAAGCAAGATTAAAGCTCCGGTTATCCGGAGCTTTTTCAGATCCTCTTATAAAGCTTGTAACCTATATAGCGCTTTGTGCCTCTGAAATCAACGATCGGATCTTGTTCAGTCTGAACCGCTTCGTAATTTTTCCAGTCACTCACAAAAGAGTAGTCGGTAACGATATAGTCGAAGTAACCTTCGTTTATCAGTCGTTTCTGCTCTTCTAAGACTGCCGGATATCCATGCTCGATATTAAGGTAACAGAAAAACCTGTTCTGCGGCAGGACGCCTGCCGCTGTGAAGAAGCCGGAATCCATGACATCGTATGTAAGAACTTTTGCATCCGATGTCTTGTTAATGGTCTGCGCAATTCGATATTGTGCCACATCTTCTTTGTTCTTGAATATCAGAAACATATTCTTGTTAAGCAATAATGTGACAGAGTAAACAGCCAATAACAATGCGCAAGTAAGCACCTTGAGCAGCATCTGCTTCTTAAACAACTTGCCCAAAGCATTGATTCCTTTGACCAACGGTATCAGTATCAGGCAGAAGCAATATGACAATATGTATGAATAATAGTAAATATTTAGCTTCAGATAAATAACCACACTTTGGATCAAAAAAGTGATTCCGAAAAGAAACAGGATCTTTTTGATGTTCTTTCTGCCGGTAAAAAACAAAGAAATAACAGTAAGGATCAGCATGACTCCGAATATGGGATACATGAGTGAGATTACTATCAGATAGATACCCGTAATATAGATGTTATTGATCACCGGAATCGACTGAATACCGGTCGCAGCGGATTTTACATTGTGATACAAAAAGATATTATTGTAGAAATACCCTTCCCAAAGGTATTTCACAGATCCGTTCACAAGAAAATATAAAATGATCGGAACAGTAACGATAGTAAACCCGCACAAGAATCTCCAGACCAGAGACCAGAGCCTTGCAAAGCTTTTCCTTTTGACGGCAAGGACCAGGATATAGATGCAGAAACCCGCCATAAAGCCCGTAAACGTATACTTTATCCAGAACAATGCCGCCGTTATCAAACCGCAGACGACCGCATCCCTGTTCTCAGGGAGTCCGTCACCTTTCACTATGGATCGCAGCCCTATATAAAAGGCGACAGTAATAAGCGGAAAGCACAGTTCTTCAGCATTTCCGCCGAAATTAAACATGTAGACCGTATATATAAGAGAAGTCAGGACCGGAACAAGTGCTATCGTGAATCTTGCAGGAGTTACGAAAAGCTTGGCCGTTTTCCAGGAAAACACGGAAAATACCGATGCCATAACGCTTTCGATTATCCATGCACCGACAAATGTCTTTTCGCTGATAAGAGCAGCCAATGCATAGATAAGATAAAGAAGCGGCCCTTTTTGTTCGTAAAGATCTCTGTACGGAACCTTGCCGTAAATAATTCCGCGTCCCAGAGTAAAAAAGCAATTGACGTCGTCCCACAGATTAAAAGGATAGAGCGGAGAGCACGTTGATACTACCGTAATCGTAGCCGTGGCCATCAAAACAAGAAAAATAAGCTCTGTCCTGGTCAATTTCCCACTGTTTTTCTGTTCCAGATTTGACACCGGCTGTTTCTCCTATTGAACTTGATGTTTTATTATATCATTACGATCAGGCATTAATTATCTATCCAAAACATAAGCTCCAGAGTTTTTTGTTATTCTCTTAACAGTATCTTGATGCCTTTTCTGATCTTGTTATTATAGTCAGTCTTTTTCTTTATAAATTCAACGAGCAGCGATACCCCCAGGCAGTATGCAAAGCAGCAGACAAAGCCGAGTACCGGAATCCCGATCTTCAGAACATAGATGAGGTAATTATAGAAAAACCAATGGATAAAGAAGATGTTTCCGGAATGAGTGCCCAGTTTTTGGATAAGCTTTGAGATCTTTCCGTCAGTCCTGCAAAGATATACAAACATCACTATGATAAGTGCCATCAAGGTAGAGATTGGGCCTATGCTCAGATACCATTTTTCCTCGGTTTGCGGCAAAAGGATATACCGGACCACCATAAGGACCGACAACAGCAAAAGGCTGCCAACGGTAACGATAAAATCCTTTTTGTGCTTGAACCGCTCGAGCTTTTCAAATACGCCCTGCTGTGCAAAGAGTATTCCGGCCATAACAATGACCAGATAATAGTTCAGCTGACCTCCATGAAGGAATTCCATTTTATATGGGATCAGCTGAGTTACAAGAACGACTATCGGTATGGAAAACCACGAAGTCCACTTCGCAAGATAATAAAGCAGAGGAAAGAGAACTATTACAACGATGAGGAAATTCACATACCAGTAAGAAGCTATCTCAGGTTTCCCGAACAGATTGTACAGCCCCAGCATATCGATGGGGAGGTTGAAAAAGGACGAGGTAAAATAATCTATCAGACTATGATCCCAAATGATATGGACGGTCAGATTGAAAAGATAGAAAAACCACATCTGAGAATAAAGAAGCAGCCATCTCTTAAGGATAAAACGGACCGGCTTTTTCTCATACTTATCCTTCATCTGCAGAGTAAAGCCGTAAGCCGAGATAAAGATAAATATCCACACGCAGACCCTTGCTCCGGATTTCGGGACAAAACCCCAGTCCGAATCAAACGGGAGATGATGATATAACAAAAGAAGAATGGCTACACCCTTCAAAAACCATGTGTCATCTTTGCTCATAAAGCAAGTATATATGTTTAAAGGGGGGGTAACAATAAAAAAGGCTGAAGTTTAAACTTCAGCCTCATTGAATCATTTGTTAGATAGCTCTTACGCTCTCTTGACCTTGCCGGAACGCAGGCAGCGAGTGCAGACATTCATTGTCTTGGGGGTGCCGTCAACAACAACCTTAACTCTATGTACGTTAGCCTGCTGCGTTGTGAG
>JAEEGJ010011062.1_pt1 | contig 23100 bp, 19 predicted proteins | sample 8958761 | NCBI WGS metagenome assembly JAEEGJ01 (sample SAMN16246546, study PRJNA631951) | gut metagenome | biome: gut microbiome; feature: rumen; material: RS-attached | host: Bos | place: Iran: Karaj | collected 2018-10 | reverse complement strand
GCTTTTACTGTAAAAATCTGATTTATCCTGGTACATCCTTGTATCTGCCAGATGCTCCAGGTCATCAATTGAAGCATCCGGATTTTCCGACAAACTTGCGTAACCAACTGCAAGGTTAAGCTCTTTTGTGTAGTTGCCTTTCCAATCCCTGGTTTTTGCCTTTATTGCGTCGCGCAGTTTATCAGGTTTTTCCATGTAGCTTATGACCATAAACTCATCGCCACCGGTGCGGTAGACTTTGCCCTTATTACCAATGGCCAGGGTAAGGCAGTTAGCGGCTCCTTTTATAAGTTCATCTCCGGCGGTATGGCCCATTGTATCGTTTGCTTTTTTAAGACCGTTAATATCAATGCTAAAAAGCACAAAGGTTTGGGCAAGCCTGCCTTTTCTTAATTCCTTTAAATCTTCATCATAAGAGCGGCGGTTGTTAAGTCTGGTTAATTCATCGGTCATAGAAATGCGGATAAGGTTTTCTTCGCGGCGTTTTTCTTCATCAACATTGCGGATAGTGTAAATTACTTCCTTAGGGACTCCGTACATATCGGCTTCTACCGTAATATACTGAGCGCGGAACCAGCCCGATGTAACATCAATAAAATCGGCGCTTATTACTTTTTTATTTGTAAGGCGGCTTCTTACTGTCTTGATATTTGTAAACTCATTAAAATCTTCCAGCTGGTCAGGAATTATGTTGTTTTTGATTTTCTGGTTCATCAGAGTCTGGGTCTGATTATTCATATCAATGCCGTGCTTTGTCTGTGATGCATCGCGCAAAGACATTTCTGTATTGTTTACAAAATCTATAAGGTTTACATGATCATAAATTTCGGCCATGGAGTCCAGGATTTCAATTTTTTCCTTCATATCTTTCTGCTGTTCTTTGATTACAATTTTTTGTGAATGAAGGTTTTTAAAATATCCAAGGGTAAGCCTGCCAATAATAAGGCCGGAAACAAACATGATTACCAGTTCAATTGTAAAGCCGCATGCCTTATCAATAAAATAAGCTAAAGGAGTAGCATAGTCTGATCTTACATTTGCAAAATAGGGCGCGTTCTGCCAGATTGATATTAAAAGTAATATATAATTAAGTCCGTTTGCATAAAAGTACAGATATTTTTCGCAGAAAAGCAGACTCAAAAGGGGAACCGTAAACCAGCAGATATAAATTCCTACATTGTGGCAGGACATATATAAAAGAACTGCATCCAGGGTTGTAAGGGCAAAGAAAAAGGTGACGGCTTTTCCCGGAAATTTCTTACACAAAATAAGATGAAAGGCAGCAAGAATTGCAAGAACTACAGAGATAATTATACAGGTGCTGTATTTGATTTCTGAAAAAAGTCCGTTTATTCTAGCCAGGGCAATGGCAGGTCCTGCTAAAATAAAAAACCACAAGACCTTGTTCATGTATTTATTTACTTTGATTCTGTTGGCTATAAGAAATTCTTCGTATTCTTTAGCAATCTTTCCCTGCATGTTGTCCTCCATTCTCAACAGACAGAATATATTTTAACACACAATTGCTTATTTAACCACCGGAACCTTTAAAATATCGGTTGTAACGCAGGGGCTCAAAAATTTACGTGACATCTGCCACCCGTCCTTTGTCCAGGATTTTGCAAGGGTTATGGAGTGGCGTCCGCAGGAGGCGGTGATGGTGTCTATTGCCTGCATAAGGCGGTCTTTTTTTAGGTCTTCCATGGGATCAAACCACAGGTGCCCCTGATACTGTGCGGGCTTGAGCTCCAGAAGGGTAATCATTACAACCTTGTAGCCGTAGCCTTTGCGAAAAATCTTTGGCAGGGCCATGCGTGCTGCATTTACGATATCGGGGGTGTAGGAGGTGAGTCGGCTCAAATATACAATGGCGGCATTTGAATACTGACTGTCGGTATCTTCGCTGTAATAATTGCAGGTAGAAATTGTTACCTGTACTGCCTGACATTCTGAACCCTGGCGGCGCAGGCGTTCAACTGCAATCTCGGTGTATTCGACCATGGCACATTCTATTGTTTCCATGTCATAAACCTTTATTGAAAACTGCCGGCTTGAAGTAATTATGTCTTTTTTTTCCCGCGTGCTTTTTTCCATGCAGCGTATTCCGTTGAGCTCCTGAACTGTTTCCATGCCCTGAACCGTTAAAAGTCTTTTGGCATCCCGCAGCGGCATATATTTGAGCATGAGAGCATTTTTTATTCCGTGTTTTGCAAGCTTTGCGGCGCGGGAAGGGCCTATTCCCCAGATGGTCTGGCAGTCGGTTGCTTCTAAAAGGGCATCAACTTCTGCAGCATTATAGACAAAAACTCCTCCGTGTTCCTTGGCTTTTTTATTATAGAGCTTGGCCAGGGTTTTGGAAGGGCCCGCTCCCACGCAGATGGGCATGCCTACTTCTTTTAAAACCCGGTTTTTGAGTTCACGGCCTATTTCTTCGTAGTCCTTAATGCTACAGTTGCATTTATCAAAAAACAAAAAGCTTTCGTCAATGGAATATTCTTCTACATCGGGAGCATATTCCAGATAAATAGAAGTTATGCGGCGGCTTATGTCTGCATAAAGCGTATAATTGCTGGAAAAAATTGTGATTCCTCGTTGTTCGCATATATCACGCACCTTAAAAAACGGGTCTCCACGCTTAATTCCGCAGGCTTTTGCTTCTTTATTAAGTGCTATGATAATTCCGTCGTTGTTGGAAAGTACTGCAACAGGCTTTCCCCGTAAATCGGGTCGGTAAATCTGTTCGCAGGAAGCATAGAATGAATTTCCGTCTGCGTGTAAAATCATGATTCCTTTACCGTATGAATTACGTGGGTTATGGCTCCCGTGATGATTGTTTCCTGCTTTATGTTATAAACCCGCCCCAGTACAAAGTGGCCTTCTGATTCATAAACCACAAGGCTGTTTGGATTTACAGGCTTTGCACGGTCTATAATAAGAAGGTCTCCGTCATAAATGCCCATATTGCGGTAGTGGGAGCTTTGAATTTGCATAAAAACCGTTGCCGACGGATGCTGAATGAGGACAGAATTTAAATCAATTGTTTTACTTTCGTACCCCTGGGCAGGGCTTGGGAATCCGCTTATCATTTTGCCTTGTTTTTAATGATATACCCGACATAATAAAATGTCAATAAAAATAATCAAATGGTTATTTATTTTTTTGAAAGATGTGCTATAATAAAAATATGGACGCAGAAGTTTTCTGGAAAAAAGTAAAGATGAAGCTCGCAGAACTGGGAAAGAATCAGGAATGGCTTTGCAGTAAAACCGGCATTCTTATAGGTTCGCTGCGCAATAAGATTCATCTTGGAAGGCTTCCGAGTCTGGAAGAGGGCATAAAAATTATAGATGCCTTTAGCATGACAATGGAAGAGTTTCGCGCCTATCCCGAACTTCCTGCCAAAGATATAATCAATATTCCGGTTTATGAACAGGCTTTTTCTGCAGGCTACGGCCAGTTTGTTCCCGATAACGCCGAAATTCTTGAATATGTAGCGCTTCCTTCTGAGCTCAAAAAATACAAGGACAGTATTCATGCCGCCTATGTACGCGGAGACTCCATGCAGCCAACTCTTTTTGATGGAGACATTATTCTTTTTGATACCTTTGGCTTTGACGGCTCCGACGGAGTTTATGCTATTCTTTACAAGGGTTCGGGCTTTGTAAAACGCCTGCAGCGTACCGGTAAAATGCTTTCCATAATTTCTGATAATAAGCTTTATAAGCCTATGGAAGAACCCGGTCAGAGTGAAGACTTCCGCATTTTTGGAAAAGTCCGCTACGTAGTCCACAAATTTTAAATTTAAAACTTTCTATTTTCCTGATTCAGTACTATAATAAATTCTATCTTTTCTTATCCATAAAAAAGGAGGATTTATTATGGAAAAGTTGTTTAAGCTTGAAGAAAGGCAGACAACCATCAGTAAAGAAATTATTGGTGGTGTTACAACCTTCCTTGCAATGGCTTACATTCTGGCTGTAAACCCAAGTATTCTTTCCGGTTCAGGAATGGAATGGGGTCCAGTATTTACTGCTACTGCCATTGCTGCTGCTCTTGCAACACTTGTTATGGCATTTGTTGCAAATCTTCCGGTTGCTCTGGCTCCGGGACTTGGTCTTAACGCATTCTTTACCTACACAGTAGTTTTGGGAATGGGCTGTTCATGGCAGCTTGCTCTTACTGCTGTATTTATTGAAGGTGTTCTGTTTATTATTCTTTCAATCTGCGGTGTTCGTGAAGCAATTATCCGTTCAATTCCGGAAGGACTCAAAAAAGCAGTTGCTGTCGGAATTGGTTTGTTTATTGCAATTATCGGCCTTGTAAATGCCGGAATCTGTTCTACAGACACAGGTACTACAATCGGATTCGTAAACTTTAATATGCAGCACGCTACTGCTATTGTTGCAATCCTTGGTCTTATTATTACAATCGTTTTGTATACACTCAATGTTCCAGGCGCAATTCTTCTTGGTATTGTTATTACAACAATAATCGGAATTCCATTCGGAGTTACAACAATTCCTGAAGATTTTAAACCATTCTCTCTTCCTTCAAAGCCATATATTTTTGCTTTTGATTTTAAGGGAATTGTTATAGATTCTGTTACCGGTAAGTTCTCATTTGCAGTTCTTGGACAGTTCTTTGTAATCTTCTTTACATTCCTGTTTACAGACCTGTTTGATACAATCGGAACTTTGCTTGGTGTAGCAGAGCAGGGTAACCTCAAAGACGAAAACGGAGAAGTTCTGAACGTAAAGGGCGCTCTTCTTTCTGACGCTGTTGGTACAGTAGCAGGTGCTGCTCTTGGTACTTCTACAGTTACCTCTTTCGTAGAATCTTCTTCTGGTGTTGCAGCAGGTGCACGCACTGGTCTTGCTTCTGTAGTAACCGGTGTTCTCTTCCTGTTGTCACTCTTCTTAAGTCCTCTGTTCTTCCTCATTCCATCTGCTGCAACAGCTCCAGCCTTGATTTTCGTAGGTTATCTTATGATGAAGTCTGTTGTTGCAATTCAGTTTGATGATCCAACAGAAGGTATTCCAGCATTTATTACAATTATGACAATGCCATTCGCTTACTCAATTTCTAAGGGTATTATGTTCGGTATTATCGCTTATGTAATTGCTAAGTGTGCAGGTAAGAAAGCAAAAGAAATCCCAGTTGTTACATGGGTACTTGCTGTTATCTTCCTTGCAGATATTATTTTTGAAGCAGTGAAATAAAAAAAAAATCGTCATTGCGAGCGAAGCGCGGTAATCCACATATTAGAATGCATTCTTAAATATGGATTGCCACGTCGCTTCGCTCCTCGCAATGACGGACTATTCTAAGTTTCCAATCAACCAGTCTTTAAACTTACCGTAATCATTTTCCATTGGAATTGCGTGATCAGGAAGTCTCAAAACTTCTTCAAGGCGGTCCGGCATTGGTGGCTCGCGGCCAATTGCTTCTGCTACAATTGAACCAAACTTTGCAGGGCTTGCAGTTTCAAGAACTACACCTACAGCTTTTTTATCAGTTACCTTGTCTGCCCAGTCAGGAATATTTGGAGTAAGACCAGGAAGATTAAAGTCAGGCTTTTCTCCGGCAATAAGCTTTTCCATACCGCCGTTGTAAATATCTTTCCAGGCCTTGTAGCCGATTGCTCCGTGAGGGTCAATAATATAACCTGTCATGCGGTGGCAGTCTTCTATAGCCTTCATAATTCCGTCGTTATCAAGCCAGTAAGAACCAAAGAGCTTGCGAACTTCATCCAGAGAATACATTGCTTTAATGCGTTCGTAGTTGCTTGGAGCACCAACATCCATAGCATTTGCATAAGTTTCTACAGAAGGTCGTGCATTATAATCTCCGGTTGCGATCCAATCCGGAATAGTTTTATTTGTGTTGGTTGCTGCAACAAAACCTGTAATTGGTCCGCCCATTTCGCGGGCAATAAGACCAGAGGTAAGGTTACCAAAGTTTCCGCTTGGCACAACCATAATAATTGCAGGATCAGTAATTTTGTTTACAAGAGCAGCACGGTTACGTACAACAAGAGCCGCATACATATAGTAGAAGCTCTGTGGCAAAAGTCGTGCAATATTGATTGAGTTTGCAGAAGAAAGACGGAGCTTGCCGCGCAATTCATCATCAGTAAAGGCTGTCTTTACAAGCTTCTGGCAGTCATCAAAGGTTCCCTTTACTTTAAGGGCGCGAACATTGCCTGTAAAAGTAGAAAGCTGTTTTTCCTGCAGAGGACTGATTTTTCCATCCGGATACAAAATTGTAACATCAAGGCCCGGAACTCCGTGGAAGGCACTTCCTACTGCAGAACCTGTATCACCAGAAGTAGCAACCAGAATGTGGAGCGGGGTAGCTTCGTTGCGGTTAAAGTAAGACATTGTGCGGGCCATAAAGCGTGCACCAAAATCCTTAAAGGCGCAGGTTGGTCCGTGGAAAAGCTCCAGAACATAAGAATTATTATTAAGAGGAGCAACCTTTGGAGAAAAAGGATATGCATCCTGAATAATTGCAGCAAGGTCTGTATCAGGAATCTCTCCTTCTACATAAGGCTTTGCCATATTAAAGGCAATGTCACGGAAGCTTGGAGCCGGATCTTTATTCAAAAGGGCAGAATCAATTTTTGGAAAACTGGTAGGAATATAAAGTCCTCCTGTTTTCTGATTCATTCCGCTCATTACGGCAGTCTTAAAATCTACCTTTGCACTGCTGTCTCTTGTATCTGTATAAATCATAATACATCCTCGCAAATATTCTAAAGTATATTATAGTCCGAACATAATGGAATCTACGGCAACATTTGTAAGTGTTGTCCTGCAGCTGTCTACTGCCTTGTTCCAGTTTGCTCCGGAGCTTGAATAATCTGTTGTTTCCTCATAAATTACTGTTCCGGTTTTCATGTCAATGCCGTAGATATACGCTGTCATATGAGCTGTATAAGTTCCGTCATCATTTTTTTCTACCGGATTTGCAAATTTTAATGTTCCGCCTATAAGATAACCAAAATCGGTACCAACATAAGCGTAATTTTCTTTGTATATTTTTTCTTTGGATGCATCAATGTAAGAAGTATCGCTTATTGGTGCATTGCCAATATTATAAACACCTTTTTTTCTTAATCCGGAAAGAATGTCGTAAGAATTCTTTGGAGATTTGCCGTTTTCGTTGTATTCAAAAACAAACATTATTGCACCCTTTGTTGCAATGTCAGATTCAACGGCAAAAGTTGCTATTTCTGTAAAATCTGTAAGCTCCTGAGGTGTAAGCTCAAGCTCCTCCGGAATTGCAGGGTAAGCCTGTACAACTGTGTTTGCAGAAAATGAAGGTGTTTCCGGCATATAAGCCACCTTTCCATCTTCACCGGTAGTTATGTCGATGTCTGTTAAAATAAGCTGTGTTCCTTCTTTGTGCACAGGAACTTTGAGACTAAGTGCAAAACCTGCACAAGGCTGGCCGTCTGCATCTGTAACTAAAATTTCATAAGGAGAAGAAAAAGCTTTTCCTTTTCTTGTTTTAGCCGGAGCATTAGTAAACTGAATTTTGACATTTTTTATGCTGTCCAAAAACAGTTCTTCTGGGGTGATTTGCGGTTCTTCCGGAACTGCAATTGTAATTTCCTGTTGATTCTTAGAATTTGCTTTTGCTTCCTCCGATGAAGTAGAAGCACAAGAAAACAGTAGGCCTGTAAATAAAAGTGTACTTATAAACAATTTCCATTTTTTCATAATGTAATATTTTACTATAAAACGACATATTTTTACAATAAGTATTAATATTTATATTGCTAATTTTGCGTTATAAACATAAAATTATAGCCATGAACAGATGTACAAGAGCAATAATTTACAGAGATAATCTAAAATATAATCTTGAACAGATTAAAAAATATGTTGGTAATGACACAAAAATCTGTGTCGCTGTAAAAGCAGACGGCTATGGGCACAATGCAATTCTTACCGCCCAGCTTGCCGAAGAGCTTGGAATAGAATATCTGGCTGTTGCAACTGTGGATGAAGCAATTGAACTGCGCCATGCGGGAATAAAAGCTCAGATTCTTTTGCTCAGTATCTGTACTCCCGTAGAAATGTCCGACCTTTTTGAATATAAAATAACACCATTAGTTTTTAGTAATGAATATATTAAACTTTTGATTAAAGCTGCAGATAACTACTGCGAAAACACAGGTGCAAAACAGGATAAAAAGTTTGATGTATTTCTTGCAGTAGACACGGGTATGGGAAGAATAGGCTGTTATCCGGATGAAGCCGGGGACCAGGCCCGCCTTATTGAAAACTCTGCACACTTAAAGCTTGGCGGAATGTGTACTCATTTTGCAGTTTCTGACAGTCTTGAACAGAATAATCAGGAATTTACTGCACAGCAGTTTGAACAGTTTAAACTGGCCGTTAAAGAGGTAAAGGATCAGGGAATTAATCCGGGTATCTGTTCCTGCGGAGCAAGTGCCGCACTTTTGAATAATTCTGACATGCATTTTGATATGGTACGCCCGGGAATTATTACTTATGGATATTATCCTGATGAAATTACAGCTGAATATCTTGCAGCGTCGGGAAAAAACTTTAATGTAAAACCTGTTCTTGCACTCGAAACAAAGGTTGTTGCAATCCGTCATTTTCCAAAGGGAAAATCTGTTTCTTACGGCCGCACCTGGACCGCAGAACAGGACACAGACATTGCAGTTTTACCTATAGGCTATGCAGACGGACTTTTGCGCCGTTTTTCACCGGGGCTGGAAGTTACAATCAACGGAAAAAACTATCCTGTACGCGGAAGAATCTGCATGGATCAGTGCATGGTCGAAATTGGCAAAGACAACAAGGATGTAAAACTTTGGGATAAGGTTTTGATTTTTGGACCAAAGGAATGTGGTGCGCTCAATACTGCAGATGACCTTGCAAAGCTTGGCAATACAATTTCATACGAGGTCCTGACGTCCATTACAAAGCGTGTGCAGCGCGTTATTGAATAACGTGGTCCCTGAGGCTCTCGAAGGGCTAAATCATCATCAGCTTTCTAACTTCTGCAACCAGATAGAACGAGCCTGTTACCAGAAGAATTGCTCCGCTTTCGGATGACTCGGCAAAAGCTTTTTGAATCATTTTTTTGTAGTCTGCATCGGCAGTAAAATCAATTTGTGCCTTCTTAAAGGCTTCAATTTCTGCATTGATATTTGACTGTTTTTTATCTCCGGGCTTTGTTACATAAACATGATCAAAACGGTACTTAAACTGCAGCGAAATATCCTTGATGTCCTTGTCGGCAGCACATGCAAAAAGCAGATTTACTTTTTTGTCGTCGTACATTCGTCCAAGAGTTTCAAGAGTAAGTTTAATGCTGTTGAGGGTATGAGCTCCATCCAGAATAAGATGTGGAATTCCAGGATAGCCAGGCACATTGTCAATAATTTCAAAGCGTCCAGGAAGCTTAGCTTTTGCAAGTCCGCGTTCGATAATTGCCTCGTCAAGATTTGGAAGAATCTTTTTAACTGAAATTGCAGCCTGTGCCGCATTTAAAACCTGACATTTACCAAGCATGCTAAGCTTAGTTTTTATAGGGCGGTTAAAAATGTCGCTTTCGAGCATGAGGCACATATTTTTATCCTGTTCATTAAAACAGTAGGTAGCCTTTTTAATTATTTCATCAACAAAATAACAGGGAGCATGACGGGTAAAAGCTTTTTCCCTCAGAATGATTTTTACGTTTTCGGTCTGCTGGCGTGCAATTACAACCGGGGTACAGTTCTTTATAATTCCTGCTTTTTCGGCAGCAATTTTTTCGAGTGTGTCACCAAGAAATTCCGTATGTTCAAGTTCAATTCCTGTAATACAGCAGAGCTTTGGACGAATTACATTTGTTGCATCCAGGCGCCCCCCCATACCAACTTCAAAAACCGACCAGTCTACGTTAGCTTTGCGGAAGCACAAAAATGCATAAAGCGTAACAAGTTCAAACCAGGTTATAGGTCTGTCTGCAGGAAGATCAATGATGGAATCTATATTTGGCATTATTTCTTTTACAGCGGCTTCGTAAATTGATTCGTCAAAAAATTCTGTTGGTTTAGAAATGCGTTCGCGAAAATCTGTGATGTGCGGAGAAGAGTAGAGTCCTACGTTGTAGCCTGCTTCTTCCAAAATACATGCAATCATGCGGCTTACAGAACCTTTTCCTTTAGAACCTGCAACATGAATGCAGGGAGCAAAATCCTGAGGATTATCAAATCTTTTGCAGAGAAAATCTATTGTGTCGAGCCAGAATATATCTTTTTTAGGATTGTTCTCAAAGTTCAGATAATCGTCGAGCCAGTCCTGGAAGATGTCGATCGCATTCATTTTTTTATTATAAAACTTTTTTATTGAAAAAAAAAGTGTTTCTCTATAAAATTACGCAAAAGAGGAAAGAAAATGAGTGATGAAATTCAGTACACAGATATAAACAAGAGCTTTGAAGCTGCACTGGAACGAAGCCACAAAATTGAAGAGGATTTGACTAAGAATCCTAAAAAGTACCGCGTGCTTACTGGTGACCGTCCTACAGGACTTTTGCATATTGGACACTATTTTGGTTCACTGCAGAACCGTGTTCGCCTTGCAAATATGGGCGTTCCAACAATGATTTTGATTGCAGACTATCAGGTTTTAACAGACCATGATGCTTTTGATAAAATAAGCCAGAATACAAAGCAGCTTGTAATTGATTATCTTGCTGCAGGAATTAATCCAGAAAAACAGGATGTAATCATCTATCCGCACAGCTATGTTCCTGAATGTAACCAGCTTATGATTCCGTTTTTGACTCTTGTTTCTAATGCAGAGTTGTCACGCAATCCAACCGTAAAAGAAGAAATTGAAAATGCTGGTCTTAAAAATGTAAATGCCGGAATGTATACATATCCTGTTCATCAGGCCTGTGATATTCTCTTCTGCAAGGGAAACGTTGTTCCTGTTGGTAAGGACCAGCTGCCACACCTTGAAATGACACGTACAATTGCAAGCCGCTTTAATAAAAAGTTCTGTACCGATATGGGTAAGGAACCTGTATTCCCTGAGCCTCAGGCATTGCTTTCTAAAACTCCAATGATTTTGGGATTGGATGGAAGCCAGAAAATGTCCAAGAGCCGTGGAAACGCAGTTATGCTCAGCGCTACAGAAGATGAAACTGCAGCCCTCATCAAAAAGGCTAAGACAGACCAGGACCGCAACATTACTTATGATCCTGTAAATCGTCCGGAAGTAGCAAATCTTCTTATGTTGATTTCTCTTTGTACTGGTGAAGAACCTGCTGCAATTGCTGCACGCATTGGTGACGGTGGTGGCGGTGCACTCAAGGCCAACCTTACAGAAGCCTTAAACGAAAAGCTCCGCCCATTGCGCACAGAACGTGCCCGTCTGGAAAAAGACCCGGAATATATCCGCAAGGTTTTACTGGATGGTGCAGCACGTGCTAGAGAAATTGGTATTAAGACTTTGGAAGAAGTACGTTCTGTAATGAATATGCTCATATAGAAAATCCGTTAAAAACGACAGTCCATCGGGACTGTCGTTTAGGATTTACCTTGAAAAAAGCTCGCGAGATTTATCGAGCGGGAAATATAGAACGTGCCACTTCCAATAATTTTTCTTTATTATTCATCTGTGGATCTTCAATAACACATTCAAGCAGATGATTCAAAATCAGTCCCAGCTTTTTACCGGCTGGGATTCCTGCTTCCATTAAATCCTTTCCGTTTACTGCTAAATCTTTAAGGCTCAGTGCATTCTTTTTTTCAAGCTCCTGCGCAATTCTATCCTTGAGTTCAACAAGCAGATTAACCGCTGCACTAAAATTATATTGAATAGGCTGATTGTGCATTCCATACATATCTGCAAGTCGTAAATCAAAAAGGTCTTCAATATGGTCCTGTCCAACCCGAATTATAAAACGTCTAACGGCAGGGATAGTCCAGTCCGGAGTATAATTAAACATATGCTCATTAATCAAATGACAAACATCATCTGCAACGGCATTAGGAAACTTTAATCTAACGAGTATCGTTTGAGCGATCTGTGCGCTGATTTTTTCATGATTATAAAAGGTGATTTTCCCGTCAATTAATTTTTTTGTTGCGGGCTTACCAATATCATGGAATATGGCAGCTAGACGGATATTTTCCTTTTCTACAGGAGCTCCGTCGCACGAATAATAAAGATGATCAAGCACATCAAAATCATGCATTCCACGTTCATCTGACTGAACACAGCCACGACCTTCTAAAAGTTCCGGAATAAAAATAGACATCAATCCGGTTTCTTCCATGAGCTTAAGACCAACGGAAGGCTTAGCAGATAAAAGCATTTTTTCAAATTCATCACGGAAGCGCTCAATAGAAATAGACTTAATTTTCTGCTTAATATTATCCTTGAAAATTTCTGAATATGTATATTTTTCTATACTAAATCCAAGCTTACATGCAAATCTAAGTGCTCTAACAGGGCGTAATCCGTCTTCTAAAAATCTTTCTTCAGGCTTTCCAACTGTACGGATTATCTTTCTTTTAATATCCTTGCGGCCACCAAACGGATCAACAATCTTTCCGTTTTTCAAATCTGCAGCAATTGCATTAATCGTAAAATCACGGCGGGCAAGATCTTCTTCAATTGTGGCAGCGTAATTTACGCTGTCGGGATGCCTTCCGTCTGAATAACCGCTTTCGGTTCTAAAGGTGGTAACTTCAATTTCAAGACCTTCAAAATGTACCGTTACAGTTCCATGCTCAAAGCCTGTTGGAATAACTGTCCTGAATAATTTCATTACATCCTGTGGAGTAGCGTTGGTGGCAACATCAAAATCATGAGGTTCTTTATGTAAAAAAATATCACGCACAGCACCGCCTACAAGATATGCTTTATAGCCTGCTTCTTCAAAATGAGAATAAAAATCCTTGAGCTTTGCGTTTATCTTAATTTTCATAAATTATATTCCAAGCGAAATCCTGTGAATTATCGAAGCAAAAGCAATAAAAAAAGCTCCCAGTACAAGTGTAAAAAGAAAAAACAGCATGGTAAACAGAGAGGCTGCCTTTTTTTTCTGAATAAAAAGAAAAACTGCTTCCATCACAAAGGACAAAACTGCCATTATGCAAAGCACAATCGAAGTAAAAGACAGCAGATTAAGTATAAGGAGCTGTGTTTTATCTACAAAAGCCTGGTAATTCCCAATCAGGTAAAGAAGGAACAGAAAGACACAGATAAAAAGCAGCAGGAACGTACAGTTTCTTGTGAGCCTGCTTAAAAAAACAAAAGGAAATTTGAGGCTTTTTTTAATGTTCTTTTGTCCGGCTTTCTCTTGAGTCATAAAGTTCCTATATGTTATAATATACATTATTTTTCAGGTATTTACAAACAGGATAAATTTTTATGAAAAATTTTATTTGCTTTATTATAATTCTGATTTTTGCTGCCTTTGTTTTTGCGGTGGGATGGACTCAGATTAAAGTAAAACCGGGATATATAGGCGTTGTTCAGTCAAAGACTGGCGGCGTAGATGAAAAGCTTATTATTCCCGGAGAATTTTCCTGGCATAAAGAATTTCTTATTCCTTCAAATGCAAGCATAATTAAGTTTGAAAACAAGCCTTACAACTGTACAAAAACCATAAGTGGAAAAAGAGGCTATGGTGCAGATTATTCCTTTACATTCCAGATTTCGCTTTCTTATCTGCCGGAGGTTATTACAGAGCTTTTACAGGAAAATAAGATATCAAATCAGGAAGATCTGGATCAGTATCTTGATGGGGTAGCGGCTTATCTTGCACAGCGTTCCGCAGATTTTTATCTTTCACGCTTTTTGCAGAACCAGGCCTTTATGCCCGAAAGCATTACTATTACCGAGCTTACAAGTTCTATTGCACTTTATAAGGAATATCCGGAATTTGATATAAATGTTCTGGCCCTTACAGATTATAAATTTACTTATTCCGACAGCACTTATAATGCATCTGCTGCACCAACTGGAGACTGATATGAATATCTGGATTGTAAGTATGGAATGTGCCGGAATTGCAGAAGCCGGCGGTGTAAAAAATGTTTCCTTTTCTTTATGCAAGGAGCTTGCGCTGCTTAAGCATAAGGTAACGCTTTTTATTCCAATTTACAAATGCACTTCGTTCAGTTTGATAAAGGATGTTAAAGAACTTTCGGATAAGAGTGTTCAGATTAATCATTGTGGAAAATCAGAAACAGTTACCTACAGTACCGCTGTCTGCACACAGGGAAATTTTGATGTAGTCTTTATAAATCATCCTTCCTTTGCAGAAAAAGAGGGTGTTTACACATATACCGCCGGTGAACAGGAACGAAACCCTGATTTTGTAAAGGGCTTTGGTCACAAAGATACTCTTTTTATGGATTCACTTTTTGCAAAAGCCGTAAATGCATATTCTTCCTGCTGTACAGACTATCCGGATGTAATTCACTGTCAGGACGCTTCTACAGCTTTGGTTCCATGTTTTACAATAAAAAATCCGGCCTTTGAAAAAACAGCTACCGTCGTAACAATTCATAATGCGGGACCTGCTTATCATCATAATTTTTCCAGTATTGGAGAAGCAGCCTGGTATACAGGACTTTCCGAGCCGGAGCTTGCTGGTGCATTAAACGATTTTAAGGTAGAACCATTTCTTCTTGCAGCAAACGCGGGTGCGCACATAACAACAGTTTCTGAATATTATGCAAAAGAGCTCATAGATCCTTTTAATATTGACGTAACAGAAGGGCTTTCTCCAATTTTCTTTAAGCGCTACACAAACATAAAGGGAATTACCAACGGAATAGATTACGACCGCTATAATCCCGCAGATAAAAATGAGTCGCTTTTGCCTTTTGAATTTAACCCCGAAACAGGAGATTTGGAAGGAAAATTCAAATGCCGTGACTACTGTGTAGAAGAAGTTCAATACACTCAGATTCCGGGTGTCAAAACCTATGGTTGTATAAATGTCCGCCCAAAGGATAAGGATAATCAGATTTTTATAACCTACCACGGACGCATTACAAACCAGAAGGGAATCTCAGTTCTTATAAACGCAATTCCTGCAATCTTAAACAACTACGAAACTGTAAAATTTATAATTGCAGGGCAGGGAGAAGTAAAGCTCGAACAGCAGCTGATTGAACTTTCCCAGCGCTTTAACGGCAAGGTAATTTTCTTAAACGGCTACAACCGCGAAAGTGCCCGCCTTGTAAATGCAATAGGAGACTTTATAGTTCTTCCAAGTAATTTTGAACCCTGCGGCCTCGAAGATTTTATCTCCCAGATTTACGGAACTCTTCCTGTAGCCAATGCCACCGGCGGCCTCAACAAAATCCTGGATTACGAAACCGGCTTCCTCTACCACAACAACTCCAGCGAAAACCTGATCGCCAAACTAAGCGAAGTAATCTCCATAAAATTATACAAACCTCAGCTAATAGAAGAGATGATTAAAAAAGCCGCCATCCACGTCCATTCCAAATACCTCTGGTCCAGTGTTATCAAAAATGAATATATACCGTTTTTTGAAAGTATACTCAAAGATTAAACTGAAAATCCTGGCACGGAGTAGAAAATACGTTCGGACAGGTTTCTTCAGCTGGCCGAATGTATTTTCTACGGGAGTGACAGGATTTTTTATTAAAATGCCCTGCATATACTTGACTAAACCGTATATATTCATTATTGTATAACAACATTTGCTGCTTTAGCTCAGCTGGTAGAGCACGTGATTTGTAATCTCGGGGTCGTGGGTCCAAATCCTACAAGCAGCTTTCTGGGGAGTTCGCATAGCGGCAATTGCAAGGGACTGTAAATCCCTCGGCTCACGCCTCCAGAGGTTCGAGTCCTCTACTCCCCATGACAAAGACTTGGTTTTAGCCAGGTCTTTTTTTATGTCCTGCCGGTAATTTCAGGTTTGACAAATCCCCGTCTATCACTTAAAATATTAAGACTAATATATAAAAGACAAAGAGGGGAAAAGTGCTTATCCATTTCTGGGGTGTGCGAGGTTCTTTACCAACACCATTAACACCTCAACAGGTTCAATCAAAAATTATGGCCGCCGTCCAGAGAGTCACTGCAGATGACATTAAGGATGAAGAAGCGCGCGCACGCTTTGTTTCTTCGCTTCCTTCCTGGATATTCGGAACAGCCGGTGGTAACACAACCTGTGTAGAAGTAAAATCCCTGGGAAACGAGCTTATTTTTGATGCAGGTACAGGCTTAAGACTTTTTGGTAAATCGCAGAACCTTCCTAAAGACAAAAAATATAATTTCTTTTTTACACATTTTCACTGGGATCATATTCAGGGCTTTCCGTTTTTTGATGCAGCTTATGACCCCGAAAGTGAATTCAATATTTATTCCGCACTTGAAAATACAAAGGCAGTTTTAGAAGAACAGATGAACCAACCGTATTATCCGGTTCCTTTTACAGCCCTTACAAAAAAAATGAACTTTATGACACTCAATCCTGGCGCTCCAATTAATATTGGAGACACACAGATTGTATGCTGTCCAATGTCTCATCCGGGTACTTCCTACAGCTATGCAGTTATAGAAGGCAACAAAAAATTTGTTTTTGCTACAGACGTTGAGCTTCGTTCCAAGGATTTTGACAGTTCACCAATTATGGAAAGGGTATTTAAGGGTGCAGACTGCATTGTAATAGATTCGCAGTACACCGCAGAAGAAGCTTACCGCAAACAGAACTGGGGTCATTCAGCCTTTTGTTATGCAGTAGATTTTGCAGTTCATTGGGGAATCAAAAACGTATATCTTTTCCATCATGAACCTACCTATGATGATAAAAAGCTCTATTCAATTCTTCAGGCAGCAAGATGGTATGCACAGTACATTGCTCATGAAGATATAAATATTCAGCTTGCAAAAGAAGATATGGAAATACAGCTATGATCCCTATGCCTCAGCCTCCAAAAAAGCAGTTTTCTCTTTCTTATAATTTTAATTCTACAGAAGTAGCGGCTCTTGCCCGTTTTTTACGCGATAACGAAGAAAAGCTTCCTCCCGGACTGGAATTATTCTGCAAAGCACTTGAAGATTCGGTCTATAAATCGTTATCCTTAGATGAGGTTAAAAAATTTTACTCATGAAAACAAAGGGAAAAATATTTCTTGCAATTCTGCTGCTGATTATTACATGTATTCTGGTAGCAGGAATATTCTGCTATTCTCAAATTACTCCAACTGCTTCGAACGAGGATTCTGTAAGGTTTGAAGTAGCCAACGGAGATTCTGTACGAAAAATTGCCGGTAAATTAGAGGAGCTCGAACTCATAAAAAATCAGGACTTTTTTTATTATTTTGTACGAACTCCAAAGCTTTTACAGATCTTTTTTCCAAATACTCCTGTTCCTGAACCTATTGTCTTAAAAAGCGGTATATATTATCTGCATTCCGGAATGAACTATGCTCAGATTATAAATGAGCTTTCTTCCGGTCAGCAGGAATATATAAAGGTTTCTATTCCGGAAGGAAAAACTATTACACAAACCGCCAGGCTCATGGAAGAAGCAGGAATCTGTTCACTCCAGGAATTTAAAGATGTCTGCTATGATCAAAAGCTTTTACAGGCCTATAATATCACCGGTGAAAGTGCCGAAGGCTTTTTGTTCCCCGATACATATTTTTTAACTGCAGGAATGACAGCACGCCAGGTTGTAGAATTAATGCTTGATACATTTTTTGAAAAAGCAAAGGAAATACCGGGCTTTCTTGATAAAACTCCCGAAGAAATGTACGAAACAGTAATTCTTGCTTCAATTGTAGAGCGTGAATACCGGGTTGCAGACGAAGCACCGCTTATTGCAAGTGTATTTACAAACCGTCTTAGCCAGAACATAGGCTTATATTCATGTGCAACAATTGTATACATCTTAACAGAAATTGAAGGACGTCCGCATCCAGACAGAGTTTTACTCGAAGATACCAAAATAGACAGTCCGTACAATACATATAAATGGGCAGGACTTACACCGGGGCCAATTTCAAATCCTGGAATGGTTGCACTGCAGGCTGCTGCAAATCCTCCAAAAACAAATTATTACTTTTTTCAGGTTGCAGATGCAAACGAAGGCCGTCATGTGTTTACATCTACCTTTGATGAACACAAGGCAAGTCATAATTTAAGTACTAAGAATTAGGAATACGGGGGAATTACGGGTTATATGGCAGGCTTTATTTCTCCTGAGACAATAGACGCAATTCACAATACTGTAGATATAGTATCTGTAATCGGGGACTATACTACGTTAAAATCCCGTGGTGCTAACGATTACTGGGGCTGCTGTCCTTTTCACGGAGAAAAAACACCTTCTTTCCATGTAGATTCGGAGAAAAAGTTCTATCACTGCTTTGGCTGTAACGTTTCGGGTGACGTAATAAAGTTTATCATGGAAATGGAAAAGACCGGATATGTCGAAGCAATTGAACTGCTTGCCAAAAAGAATGGAATTGCAATCAAATATAAGGATGGAGGAGTTCCTGCAGACTATAAACGCGACGATACCGCCGAAAAAAACATAGAACTTTATGAACGTCTTGCTTCTACCTTCCATTATTTTTTGATGGAAACTCCGCAGGGAAAAAAAGCCCTGGATTATATTACTGCACGTGGACTTACAAAAGAGACAATACAGAAGTTTAAGCTTGGTTATGCACCCGCAGACCGAAAATGGCTTTATAAGTTTCTGATTGGAAAAAACTATACAAAAGAGCTGCTTGCTAAATCAGGCCTTTTCAGTTCCAAATATCCTGAATTTTCGTTTTTTTCCGACAGACTCATGTTCCCGATTTTTAACCGTAAAGGTCAGGTAGTTGCTTTTGGAGGACGTGTTATTCCTCCTGCAGATGAATCTCAGAGAAAATACCTTAATTCCGGGGACCTCCCGCAGTTTAAAAAGCGCGAAACCTTATTTGGCTTTAGCTTTGCAAAAAACTCAATCCGCGAAAAAAAATCCATTATCTTTTGCGAAGGAAACATGGATGTAATTGCATACCATCAGTGCGGACTTGATTATGCGGTAGCAACGCTTGGAACTGCGCTTACACAGGACCACATAAAAATGATTTCGGGCTTTGTTGCCGAAGGAACCGTTTACCTTTCTTTTGATTCGGACGGAGCAGGGCAGGAAGCAACCTGGAAAGCCATAAAGCTGTGCCGCCAGAACAATCTTACAGTTAAAGTAATACGTCTGCAGGGTGGAAAAGACCCGGCAGAAATTATGCTTAAATTTGGTGCAGAAAACTTGACGGCACAGGTAAATAGTGCTATATTAGATAGCGACTATCTTTTGAATAAAGTAGGGAAAAAATACCCTGTTGACACGCCTGAGGGTAAAACCAAAGCTGCACTCGAGTTTTTTGCCTATATAGACGCTTTGCAGTCGGATATTCAGAAGGAGTCAAGCCTTGAGCAATTGTCTCAAGTCTTTAATCTGAATCCGGAGGCTGTAAAGAGGGACTTTTTAAATCGTAATCAAGCCCGTGAACGTATAACTATCCGGCAGAGTAATAATGTAGAAAGTACACAGCAGATTACCAAGGATGCAGAACTGCGTGGTTTAATTGCTGTAACCGCCGATCTAGATCAATTCCAGACATTACGTTCCAGCCTCACCGAAAACGATTTTAAGAACCCGGACGCCAGAAGGTTATTCAGAATATATGAAGAATGCTATCAGAAGGGAGTGTTGACCATACCTAACATTATCGAAAGTTGTAATGGTACTGGCTTTGTTCAGTCTATTACAGATGCCTTATCATCCGGTGTTTATACAAAAGAGGAATGCGGTACCTATATAAAGGATACTATAAGATTCATTAAAAAGAATAAAATCGAAGAACAGCGGGAACAGCTCATTAAGCGCATCCAGAATTTCGTTATTGTTACAGATGACGACAAAAACCAGCTCAATAGTCTTCTTACTCAAAAAATGGAGCTTGATAAACAGGCTCAATTATTATCAAAGTAGGTGAAAAATCTTATGGAAGAAATAAGCAATAATACTGCTGTTAAAAAACTTCTGGATTTTGCAAAAGACAAGCCTTTTGTAACATGGGATGAAGCAACAGATATTCTGGGACAGGATTTTGTTAATTCACCCGAAATGGAAAACGTACTTAAATACTTAAGCGAAAAAAATATTCAGCTCATCGAACCGGATAATTTGGCGGAAGATGAAGAACCAGATATCGATCTTACAGGTCCTCAGGACAGCGAAGTTGACGTAGAAGACGACGAAGACGACATAATGCTGGAGCAGGATGACGATGATGAAGCTCTTGGTGCCAATGACGAAATAAAAGACATCGAAAATCTCGAAAAACTCGAAAGCTCTAAGTCACGTCTTGTAAACAGCGACAAAGATTCAAGTGTTGATGATCCTATCCGCCTGTACCTTCGCGAAATTGGTAAAGAAAATCTTCTTACTGCAGAACAGGAAGTAGAACTTTCTAAGCAGATGGAAGACGGAAATAACATTATTAAGGAAGTAATAAAGGGTTCAGGAATTATGATTCCGGAATTCTTTGCAATTGCACAAAAAGCCTTTACACGCATTGACCTGCACGAACCTGGAAAAACCCGCAAGGAACTCAATGAAGAAATGGCAGATAAGCGCCGTCTAAAGAGTGCCTACGGTGAACATATTAAGCCTGTTCTTGCCGAAATGAAGCAGTATATTGCGCTTAAAAAGCAGCTTTTTGAATCTGAACAGTCAAGCTCAATCTTTGAAAACGAACAGCTCATTGCTCTGCGCAAAAAGATTATTCCTGAGCTCCGCAAGATTGACATCCAGACAGAAGAACTCGACAAATTTACACAGAAATATCGTGAAGCAACAATAAAAATCGAAGAATATCATCAGAAGCAGGAAAAGAAGATGAGGGAATTACGTATTTCCAATCCTTCTGAACTGCGTCGCCTTGGTAAAAAGATTTCTATTCGTTCTCAGGCTGTAAAGCTCGAAGAAGAACTGAACATGAATGCCGATGAAATCCGTCAGATTTATACTCAGATTCAGAAAATTGACCGTAAGCTTCACAGACTTGAATACGATTACGAAAACAACGTAGAAGAAATCATCAAGATGGCTCAGGAAATTGAAAACGGCCGCAAGATGATGGAGCAGGCAAAGAACAAGCTTATCAATGCAAACCTGCGTCTTGTTGTTTCTATTGCAAAAAAATATACAAACCGTGGACTTCACTTCTTTGACCTGGTTCAGGAAGGAAACATTGGTCTTATAAAGGCTGTAGAAAAGTTTGAATACCGCAAGGGCTTTAAGTTTTCTACCTACGCAACCTGGTGGATCCGTCAGGCAATTACACGTTCTATTTCTGACCAGGCACGTACAATCCGTGTTCCGGTTCATATGATAGAACAGATAAACAAGGTTGTACGCGAAAGCCGCCAGCTTATGCAAAAGCTTGGCCGCGAACCAACAGACGACGAAATTGCACAGCAGCTTGGATGGCCGCTTAGCCGTGTAAAACAGGTAAAGAGTGTTGCAAGAGAGCCAATTTCTCTGGATACACCAATTGGAGAAGAAGAAGATTCTTTACTCGGAGACTTTATCGAAGACAAGGAAGTAGAAAATCCGGCAGCACAGACCGCATTTACTTTGCTCCAGGAACAGCTGCGTACTGTTTTGGGAACATTGCCACCGCGTGAACAGGAAGTTCTTAAGATGCGCTTTGGTCTTGAAGACGGTTATTCCCTTACTCTCGAAGAAGTTGGTCTTTACTTTGACGTAACCCGCGAACGTATCCGTCAGATTGAAGCAAAGGCATTGAGAAGACTTCGTCATCCACGCCGTGCCAACGGACTTAGGGACTATATGGAGTAAAAACAATATATAGACTAAAAAATTATTTTTTTATATAATTTTATGATATTTTAATAGAGGAAACCTAATGGCTACAACAGACATTTTTGAAAAACTTAAGAAATTACAGACTATTCTTGTTAAAAAGTACGATCTGGAAAAGAAAATCGAAGAAGCTCCAAAGCAGCTTGGTTCTCAGGAAGAGCTTCTTGCACGTATGAAAAAAGAATACATCGAAAAGAGCACCGAATATGATTCTGTAAAATCCGAAGTACTCAAGCTCAAGCTTGAACTTGAAGAAGCAGAAAAATCTCGTGAAAGCGGTGAAAAGGGAATGGATAATATTCAGACTCACCGTGAATACGAAGCTCTTGAAAAGCAGATTAAAGATGCTACCGAAAAAGAAAATGAAGTTCGCCGTGAGATGCAGAAGCAGGAAAAGCTCCTCGAAGATATTAAAGAAACCCTTAAAATCAACGAAGATATGATTTCTGCACAGGAAAATGACCTTTCTGCTTCAAAGGATTCCCTCAATAAAGAGCTGGAAAGCTACAACAAGGAGCTCAACAGCCTTAAGAGAAGCGAAGATAAAATTACTCCGGACCTTGATCAGGAAATCTTATTCAAGTTCCAGCGCATTATTCAGAGAAATTCAGAAGGTATCGTAGCCGTAAAGAACGGTGTTTGTACCGGTTGTCATATGATTCTTCCTGCACAGTTTGCAAATACAGTGCGCGAAGGCGAAAACATCAACTTCTGTCCATACTGCAGCCGCATTCTTTTCTACGAAGAAACAGACGAAGAAGAAGTATACGACTTTAGCTTTGATCAGGCAGGAAGCCTTGCAGACCTTGCAGATGATGATCCAGATTCAGAAGGACTCGACGAAGAAGAAAGAGAAGAAAGACTTTACGACGATGACGAGATCGAATCCGAAGAAGATGAAGGTCTTGACGAGGAAGAAGAAGACGAAGAAGGCGCTGACGACGAAGAAGAGTCTTCTGACGACGAAGAAGATTAATTTCTTAAACAAACGGGATATAACCGCGTAAGTTTATCCTGATGAAAAGATAAATTTATGAGAGAAAGTCCGGGCTCCTTCGGAAAAAATGCCGGATAAGAACCGGGCGTTTACTGGCAGCTGCATAATTTCTTGCATAGCCCAGTAATACGACAGATAGTGCAACAGAAAGTATACCGCCTGGCAACAGGTAAGGGTGAAAGGGT
>JAEEGJ010011061.1_pt1 | contig 23101 bp, 28 predicted proteins | sample 8958761 | NCBI WGS metagenome assembly JAEEGJ01 (sample SAMN16246546, study PRJNA631951) | gut metagenome | biome: gut microbiome; feature: rumen; material: RS-attached | host: Bos | place: Iran: Karaj | collected 2018-10 | reverse complement strand
CACAAGGTTGAAATTCCAAAGGATACTCACACCGGACTGCCAACCGGCCAGCGCATCCATCATCCTCTTACTGTAACCAAGGCCAAGGATGTAGCATCACCAAAACTGTTTGCAGCATGCTGCAAGGGTGAGCAGGTTGATGTTGAACTTGATTTCTACAGAATCAAACCAACCGGCGAAGAGGAACTGTACTACAAGATTACCATCAATGATGCGGTAATTGTGGAAATGGGCGAAAACACTCCAACTACTTTCCTGGCTGAAAACAAACCATATCACGATATGGAAGACGTAAGTTTCACCTACTCAAAGATTACCTGGTCCTACACTGACGGTAATATTGAGTACACCGACGACTGGAAAGCATAGAAAAGATCCCGTATATACAAGAAAGCAGCCCCTGCCGGATCATCGATGACCGGCTGGGGTTTTGTCTTTTTATATTTATGCAGAATACTGGAGTTTTCCTGAGCGCCGGACTACCCCCTTCCTCAATTACTGTTTACCCGTAAATCAGTACGGGACAGTAAGTTGATAACTGCAGAGCAGTGCTTTTACCCTCTTATTTTTCAAAACAAATTTCCTGAATCTGAATATTTTTCTTTCACAGACGGTTTCCAGCACGCAAATGTTGAGACGGAAACATCTTTATGACTTTAAGTATTTATCAGGAATGAGTGCAGCCTCAAAGTTAACAGTAACGAATTCCTAGAAATATGAATTGAGTCAAACAGAACCGGGCTGATCTGCAAAATAATAAAGAGAGACCGCAATAAGAGCAGATGTGATTTAAAAAGGTTTCGATTTGATGAATAGCGATATTTTGAGTGAAACAGCATTTTTATCATCTGAAAGGACTGTCAGGAAGAGTATAAAGGCGAACTGTTATTTTCTTGTGTGTTTAAATTTTCAAATCTGTCAGTTCATGAAATTAAAAAAAAATATAAATAAACAATGTAAATATGTTGTATATTATAAATTTATCTGTATAATAGATTGCAGGAAGATCAAAAATAAAGGTTTACAGATTATTACCCCTGACTGTTGATTTTTCTAGTATGTGTGTCTGGTGATCTTTTTTTTTTGTTCAGATCCGTTCGGAATTTCTGAAACTGTAATGAATAGAAGTTTTGAACAGTGATGAACCGCAGAACTGACGGATCTTGTTCTTAAATATAGCAGGTGATATTCATGACAAATTTGTTTTTACACCACTATTACGTCCCGAAAGAGGATTTTGGTTATACCTTTATTACTGATTTTCATGAACAGTTTGATAACGCAGATCACATTGGAACTGATGCAATTCTGGAAACCTATAACAGACTGTTTGAAGAATGTAAGTCAAACGAGACATTCCTACGAGAACTTATGATTGTTCTTAATCACAGAGTTGCCTTTTGGGGTGGAAGGCATGGAAAGGAAATGAACAAACAACATCTTGAGTTTGGGCTTTTATACCTAGATCTATATGAAAAAATATATAAATACAGACGAGGAAAAAATTATTATAGCGCCAGGAAAAACTGGCAAATCCTGGAATAAATATCTTAAGCCGTTTGGGTTAAATGCTTATGACAACTTTATTTTTGCACCATTACTACGTACCGAAGAGTGATTGGGGTTACACATATCTTCTGAATTTTCACGAAGAATTTGATAATGCCGATCACATTGGCAGGGAGGCTGTTCTTGAAACATATGACAGACTTTTCAATAAATGGAAAACAATATACTTATTTCTTCGCGAACTAAGAATAGTCTTGAATCACAGAATTTCATTTTGGGATGATATGCACCATAAAGAACTCGATAATCCTAAATATACAGAACTTACATTATTGTACTTGGATTTATACGAAAAAACAGATAGATACATGGCGAGTAAAAATTATCACGAAACTAGAAAGGATTGGCAAATCCTGGAATGAATATCTTAAGCCGTTTAGGTTGAATGCTTATGACAACTTTATTTTTGCAGCACTATTATGTACCAAAGAGTGATTGGGGTTACACATATTTAACAAATTTTCATGAGCAGTTTGATAATGCAGATCACATTGGAACAGATGCAATTCTGGAAACTTATAACAGACTGTTTGAAGAATGGAAATCAAATGAGACATTCCTTCGAGAACTTATGCTTGTTTTAAATCATCGAGTTGCTTTTTGGGCTAAACAACACAGAAAAGAGCAAAAGAACAAAAAATACCTTGAGTACGAGTTGCTATATTTAGATCTATGTGAAAAAGTTCGAAAATACAGAAGAAGAAAATACTTCTGCGAGACCAGAAAAAATTGGGATATTATCGAATAATGTACATGAATACTTTAGAGGAGCAATCATGACAACGTTATTTTTGCACCATTATTTTGTACCGCAGAAGAGTTATTTCGGGTGCGCATATCTAATGAATTTTCACGAAGATTTCGATCGGGCAGATCATATCGGGACAGAGGCAATTCAGGAAACTTATCACAGATTGTTTGATATATATAAGGGTAATCGAACTATGTTAAGGGAATTATCTCATGTACTAAATCACAGACTTATGTTTTGGGATCAAATTTTAAAACAAGAACCTGAAAACCCTAAACCTGTTGAGTTTTTACGCATATACTTGGAACTTTTTTATAAGACACACCATTATTTAACGAGACAAAACTTTTATGGTAAAAGAGAAAATTGGCAAATTATCGAATAAATATATTAAAGTTGGTTTAGGTTAGATTAGATGCTTATGACGACACTATTCCTTCACCATTCTTATGTACCCCAAAAAGCACAGGGGCATAATACGCACAAGATAATCGTTTTGGTTGTGTCATAACTTAAACTCGGATTGACATTATGATTTAGTATTTCACCATGCAGAAAATTAAGGAATACTTTTGTGACAACAATTTACAAACCATATTACATACCCAAAGAATGTCTGGGCTATGTATTTAAAACAAACTTTCATCAGGAATTTGACGATGCAGATCATGAAGGGGTGGAAGCTGTAAAAGAAACATACCAAAGAATTTGTAAAAACAACAAAGATAACATAGGAATTTTGGGGGAATTACAAATCGTTTTAAACAGCAGACTTTGTTTTTGGGAACAAAAACTTAACAAATTAGATGATTCCCAAAAAGAATATTTTTCAAGTATTGCCGATACGTATTTTGACTTATTTTATTTAATACTTGAGATAGTAGATAAAGATAAAATCTTAAAAGAGAAGCGAGAACAGTGGAAAATAATCTAATAAATATAAGTTTCCTAAATATGATGATACATAAATAGGCAATTTAAGCTATGGCAACTCTATTCATGCACCACTACTATGTACCAAACGAGGCACAAGGCTACGTTTGCAAAACAGACGCGCATTTACAATTTGATAACGCCGATCATATCGGAACAGAGGCTATTCTGGAAACATATAACAGACTGTTTGATGAATGGAAATTAAGTACCCCTTTATTAAGGGAGCTAACTCATGTTTTAAATCATCGAATTGGGTTTTGGGACAGCATGTTCCATAAAGAACCGTCAAACAAAAAATTTCTTGAGTATGAGCTACTTTATTTAGATCTCTTTGAAAAAACAGATAAATACAGAAAAAGGAAAAACCATTACAAAACTAGACAAAACTGTCGGATTATTGAATAACTATCCTAAACGATTTAGGTTAAATGCTTATGACAACACTATTTATGCACCATTACTATGTACCTAAAAAGGCACAAGGCTATGTTTGCAAAACCGATGCACACCTACAGTTTGATAATGCAGATCATATTGGCACGGATGCAATTCAGGAAACATACGATAGATTGTTTGAAAAATGGAAAAATAATCTACCGTTGTTAAGAGAACTGTCTCACGTATTGAACCATAGGATTGGATTTTGGGATAAGATACACCGAAACGAACCGGAAAATCAAAAATATCGCGAATACGTTTTTTTATACTTGGAACTTTTTGAAAAATCGCACAGCTATATAATCCGAAAAAAGCATTATAGTACAAGAAAAAACTGGCAGATCCTCGAATAATTGATCCCGAAAATTTTAGGAATTGTTTTATGACAACAGTATTTTTGCACCACTATTATGTACCTAAAGTAGATTATGGTCATACTTATCTTACAAATTTTCATGAAGAATTTGATAACGCCGATCATGTTGGAACAGACGCAATCCTGGAAACATATAACAGACTGTTTGATGAATGGAAATCAAACAACACATATCTAAGAGAACTTATGCTGGTTTTGAATCACAGGATTGGATTTTGGGATGATATGTACAGTAAGGAACCATCGAATAAACAACATCTTAAATACAGTCTGCTGTACCTGGATCTTTTTGAAAAAGTACACAAGTATATAATGCGAAAAAAACATTACATCACAAGAAAAAACTGGCAGATCCTCGAATAATTGAACCTGAAAATTTTAGGAATTGTTTTATGACAACAGTATTTTTGCACCACTATTTTGTACCGCTAAAGAGTTACGGATATACCTATCTTACTAATTTCCATGAAGAATTTGATAACGCAGATCATATAGGAATAGAAGCAATCAAAGAAACCTTTCATAAATTATTTAATCAGTGTAAAGAAAACGGCCCATTAGCAGAAGAACTATCTTATGTATTGAATCTTAGGATAGCATTTTGGGATGAAAAAAATCTTAAAGAACCTTCAAATCCCAAATTTCTCGAATTAGCCACGATTTATCTGGATTTATACGAGTGGCTGCGCCGGTACCTGTTGAGTAAAAATCACCCGTTTACTAGAAAAAGATGGCAAATCATCGAATGATATAACAGCATTAATATTTTGGGGGAGAACCATGAAAATATTATTTTTGCACCATTATTACATTCCTAAAAAGGCCTTCGGGTGTACCTATCTTACCAATTTTCATGAGGAATTTGACAACGCTGACCATATTGGAGTGGATGCCATTCTTGAAACATACGACAGACTTTATAACGAATGGAAAGATAATTCCGTATACATCATGGAGCTTATGCTGGTTTTAAATCATCGCTGTACTTTTTGGAATAATGAAATAATAAAATCTCCCCAAAATAAAAAGGCAGTCGAATATACGTCCATCTATTTAGATTTATTTGAAAAAATGGATGAACTTTTATACGGCCCGGATAGTTGGGAAGATGCTATTGATCTTTAGGATTTAACTATGACAACACTATTCATGCACCATTATTACGTTCCCAAAAAAGCGCAAGGTCACGTGTGTAAAACTGATGCACACCTACAGTTTGACAATGCGGATCATATTGGCAGGGAAGCTGTTTTGGAAACATACGATAGATTATTCAATCTATGGAAAACAGACAGCTCCTTGATTGTCGAGCTGAAACTGGTTTTGAATCATAGAATAGTTTTTTGGGATGAAATGCACCGTAACGATCCGGAAAATCCTAAATATCTCGAGTTTACCCTGTTATATTTAGATTTGTATGATAAGACCTATAATTATATAGAGAGCAGAGACTATAAAAACATCAGAAAAAAATGGGAAGTCCTGGAGTAAAACAACTGTGATATTTTGAGAAAATTATATGACGACTTTGTTTATGCACCATTATTACGTTCCAAAAAAGGCACAAGGCTATGTTTGCAAAACTGATGCACACCTGCAGTTTGATAATGCAGATCATATTGGAACAGATGCAATTTATGAAACATACCACCGATTATTCAGTGAATGGAAGTCAAATAGGGTATTGTTGATTGAACTTGTTCTTGTTTTAAATCATAGAATAGGATTTTGGTCAGACATGATTAAACGGGGTTCAAATGTCCAAAAAGGGCGTGATTTTACTTTGGTTTACCTGGAACTCTATGAGAAAACAGAGAAATATTTAATGCGAAAAAACTATAATTCAACGCGAGAAAACTGGCAGATCCTTGAATAGAGCAACCAAAATATTTTGTCACCAGCTCCTAAGATTACCGATCTGCTCAGTAGAAAAACTGATCTGTGAAAATTATAAAATCCGATCATCTATGCCTCAGAAAAATTGATCCGCCAGGAATAATCGTAGAAAAGCTGTCTTGAAAATAACAGCAGAATATTGCCTAAAATTGTAGGTTCTGTTGTAACAACAGAGGCAAATTGTATTAATTAATATCAAACCTAAAATTTTTTTTCGCTTATTGTGACTCTGTGTTATGCGATTTATCCATGTATGAATGATGAACGATATTATCTAAAAGTTATATCTGTCCCGCTGTGATGCGGGACTTACTTTTTTTAAAGATATGATGTTCTATAGTTCTAACTTTATTTGAAATTTTAAATTGTGTTTGCACTAAGTAATAATTGTGTTAAAAACAAGTAACACTTGGTGTTGTTTTGTGTGTTATAAATTATTATAGGTATAAATCGATAGGATGAACGAATATGAAAAGTAATAGCAAATCATCTGTATGCATTGCCTCATTACGGAGAAGGTCAGGATTAACTCAAGAACAACTGGCTGAAAAAATGTCTGTTTCTGTGACTTCTGTTCAGAACTGGGAAAAAGGAAGTTCAGATATTAGTTTTGATCGTCTGCCGAAACTTGCAGATGTTTTGAATGTTTCCGTAGATGATTTGGTTTGTGAAATCACGGCAGAATTGAAAAACAGGCAGTCAAAGGATAATTGGCCTGATTTTCTATTCTCAGACGTAATAAATAAAAAAATTGATCGAATGAGTCTGAATTTATTGCAACAGGAACTTTTCGGAGTCCTATGCATATACGACGCGAAATTCTTAGATGATGATAAACTCAAAGATTCAATTGATGAAAGCTTTTACAGAGAACAAAGCGAAGCCGAGTTGTCCATTTATAACGAAGATCTAAAGAATGTACCGTTTGAATTTGTGAACAAGGTTGGAAGTATTAATTTTATGAAAAATGCTGATCGTCTGTTTGAAGTTATCAGATATTTAAAAAAAGATTTTCTTCTAAAAATTTTAAAAAATGATCCCGATACTGAATTCAGCATAAGAAAACTTTCAAAGAGACAAATTATTGAACTTATAGATTATGGTTTCAGGGAAACTTTCTGGGATGAATACTTCGATTACAGTCCTTTTGAAATATCGATGTCTAAGGCTGAGATTTTACTGCCTTTTCTTGAAAAAAATGACAGTATCCATTTAACAGATCAGCTTATGAAAGATAATAAGTTGCCTGAGGATGTAAAAAATGTTGTTTTGAAACTTCTGAACCTTTCAGAAAATGAACTTCAGCAACATTATTCTCAAGGTTTGAACCCTGGGGTCTTTTCGGTAAGGAATGGTCTTATGAGTGTTACAGACTATTCTAATGGAACGTTAACAGCCAGCGAAAAAGGAAAATTACTTTTAGATTGGTTTAAAAGTTAACATGATTAAGCAAATTTTGATTATTTAGTTTTGATGGAGGTATTCATGAGTGAATGGGATTTTTTGTGGGATGAGTGTCTGTCTGAAAAAGAACTAATAGAAGCGACAAGCGAAGGGGCTACGAGGGCTGATTGGGCCTATATTGAGGAACAGGAACGTAGACTGGAAAAAGCTGCAAGACGCCGCATGAATCGTGATTGTAAATTAAAGCGCACAAATATGAAAAAAATCATAAAAGCTGAACAGAAACAAGAAAACAATTCTCAGTTACCCCAGAATTAATGATGTAAAGGAAATTTTTAATGAATTATTCTGATAGTTCAATGGTGCAAACAGTAAAAGTAAATATGGTGGTTAATATGAAGTATAGTGATTTTGTAAGGTACTATGTTAAGGAATTTAAGACACTTGAAGATGAGTTTCTAGAAACAGATCAGTATGTTTCGATTGACAAAAAAAATTTCAATACATTCTCTCACAAATATAGGTCGCTGTTTTCTGATTCATGCAGCGGTTTGGATTCTTTGGCTGAAGATTTTTGTGTAGAACATGATGAAATGAACTGTATAAAAAATAAGAGGCAGTGTATGTTGCAAAGATATGCGCAGCTGAAAGAGTTATGGCCTAATTTGCCTAATGAGCCTGTTGTACTATCTTTATACGGGGATAAAATAACGGTTGTTCCTTTTGGAAAATTTTCTGATTTACAGTGCTCCGACTGGTGGCGGGAGCATAACGAGGTTAAACACCGACGGACTTGTGAGGTCGAGTCAACTAATGGCAATATGTGCAACTTCGAACTTGCTAATTTGAAAAATGTAGTTTATTCGTTAGCTGCATATTACCTGTTGCTGTGTCTAGTATGTGAACATTTCTACGGGTGCGATAATTTTGAATTTCCATTGAAATCAAAACTTTTTTCATGCCGGGGAAATTTATATACATAGACAGATAGTGCAGTTTGATGAGTACTGGGGAGATTTTTAATTTTTTACTGTCTGCTTAAGATCTGAAGAAGTTCGCTGTCCGAACTGTAAACTGCGAGCTTTTGAAAATCGGCTGTCACAAGGTATATTTCATCAAGGCATAGGTTTTTCAGGACTTTCATGGTTTCATTCAGAGTCCCGTAATATACCCATCCTTCCCCGGTGATAAAAAATATTTTTTCTGTTCCGGAGGCAAATTTTTCAGGTAGAAGATCAACCATGGATTCAAAATCAAGTTCACGTTCTGAAGCTGTGCTGATTTCCTTCAGATCTGCTCTCAGTCCGACCCAGCTGAATTTAACCGTGTGAACTTCATTGAGCTGTTTCTGCTCTTCCTTCTGCAGATATTTATGATCGACAAAAGTATAAAGAAACCGGTTGATGATCTGTTCATATCCGGTTTTAGAATACTCGGCAAAGCAGGACCTGTTGATTCTTAATTCTTTAACGGTGTTTTCGATTGCGATCCTTTCAGATGCTTCTTTTTTCTGTATCGGCATATTCATTGAGGGTTGTCAGAGTTAAACCGGAGAAGGGGGTAATGTTCTTTGGTTTGCTATTCTAACAGAAATTTTGGTTTTGTGCGTTTTTCTACTGATCTGATCAGTATAGTGTGCAGGAAAGAGGAAACCGGAGTAGGTTCGGGCGGTACTCCGGTCCAGAAGACCATTATTATTATGGCGTGTAAATGATGCTTTATTCGAGGTTCTTTTCAATAAAATCGTTGAGCTGTCTTGCGCTCATGGCACCGTTACGTCTGGCAATTTCACTGCCGTCTTTCATAATGATCACGCACGGGATGCTTTTCACATTAAGCTTTTCAGCTGCGTCGGTAGCCTGTTCCACATCATGAAGACAGATTTTTATTTCCGGATGTGCTGTGCCGTATTCCATAACTGCCGGTTTCAGAACTTTGCATTGGCCGCACCACTGAGCCCCGAAAACAAGAAGCTTAAATTCCTTATCTTCAAGAACTTCCTTCTGAAAATTATCATTGTCGATCATAATCATACTCATATTGTTCTCCTCAAATTACTGGTTCATATTCCAGCTCTGATCTTTCCGAAACGGCGGAGCTGAAATTCAATCAACATTATCATGATACATTACAAAATCAATTTAATCAAATTAAATTTGATTAAATTGATTTTGTAGATTAATATAGCGGACAGCGGTCATAATTACCGGTAAAATAGTGCAGTGGTCCTTGATTGTTTTCTTGCGGTTTGGTTTTGGGTACTTATATGATATCGGATGAATCTCTAAAGCTTAAAAGTCAGGTATGTTTTTCCCTTTATGCATGTGCACGAAGAGTTGCCCGCAGTTATGCGCCTTTTCTTGAACCTCTGGGGCTGACATATACCCAGTATGTGACCATGATGGTTCTGTGGGAGGAGGAGCAGATTACTATCAGGGATCTATGTCAGAAACTCTATCTGGATTCAGGTACGATCACTCCTGTACTCAAGAAACTGGTAAATGACGGTTATATCAGTAAATCAAGGAGCGGGGAGGATGAACGGGTAGGAATTGTAAAACTGACTGATAAGGGAAAGGAGCTTTACGAAAAGGCAAAGGATATTCCGAATCAGGTCTGCAGTTCTCTCACCGGCAGGGGATGTGCGCTTGACGGCGAAAAGATAACCATGCTCAGGGATATGCTTCAGGAAATTCTGAAATACTGCTGATCCCGGCTGCCGTTTCCGATCGGATTTTTCTTTTTTCTACACAGCGTACCGAAACGAAACCAGGGGTGCTGGTTGGCCTACTGTCCGGTTTCCTCCTGATACGCTCGGACTGTCGGAGCTTCCATATCTGAACCTGGAAAAGATCCCGATTACAATTTACTGATGTGTCCGGTTGCAACATCGGTGACAGTTCTGATTTCAATATTTTTCGGGCGTCCGGTGCTGTGACGTTTTTCATTTGCTCAATCTGTCGGAAATTCCGACAGGTTCAAATGCGAATTTCAGACTGCTCAGGTTCATAGGCAATTTGCGATCGGTTTCAATAATCGCAACTGTCAGTTATGGCAGAATTAATTAAGAACAGTTTCCTCCAATCATAATTCTGACATCAGATAAGGTTGCGCCATGTTTAGATTTTTCCTTCATCTGACTGTAGCTCCTGCCCGGGCTGCCCGAAGAAAATTTTTTTTCAGAACAGTTTCATCTTTGCTGATTCTTCTTTCAGTGATTTTAATGCCGGTAACCGCAGTTAAGGCTGATAACAGCTTTCTGACGGGTGCCGCCCAGCCGGAGAAGGAATGGACCATTATGGTCTACATGGACGGTGACAACAATCTTGAAGACGGATTTCTTGAAGAATTTCTTGAAATGGAGCGCGGTATTCATGATGATGTGAATGTGGTGGTTCTGTTCGACCGTTCCAGTAAGTACAGTTCCGACGTGGGAAACTGGACCGGTGCCAAGCTGTTCATGATCCGGAAAAACAACGTGCAGAGCAGGGATCTTCCTCCACGTTTTATGTCGCCTGAAATCCGTGATTTCGGTGAACTGGATATGAGCCGTCCTGAGAATGTGGCTGAGTTTATAAAGCTTGCGGTTAAGCTTGCACCTGCCAGACGTTATGATTTCATGGCATTCAATCACGGCGGCGGCTGGAAAAATTTTCTTAATGACGATGACGGCGGCAACGGAAAGCCAGGCAAATATTTTATGAATGTCCAGGAGTTCACTGCGGCGATTAAATCGGTTGCCTATCTGCTGCCGAGGGGCAGACTGGATATTCTGCACTTTGAAATGTGCCTGATGGGCCAGATTGATGTTCTTGCCGAAGTCGCCCAGGTGGCGGATTATGTGGTGGCATCACCGCCGCTGTGGTGGAACGTCGGTATTAATTATCAAACCGCGCTGTCGTATTTCAAACCCGGCAATCCGGTCAGACAGATAGTATCCTCCCTTGTAAAAAATTATATTGAAACTGTTGATCATCTTCAGATGAATCTGCCGGCTGCCATGAGTGCCTACGATCTCAGTGTGATGCCGCAGGTTATAGATTCACTGCGGGCTCTTACTGCCAATCTTACTGCTGTAATCCCGCAGAAGTATTCTGAAATAACCAGTTCTCTGGTGTATACCACCAATCTGACTGACATTTCAACTGATCTGCGTGCTGCAGCAGACGGTATGTGGTCACTGTCCCTGAATGACTGGATCAGAAAACTAAGACAGGAGGTGAACATTAGTCCTGCCGTAACAGCAGCGGTACAGGATGCCATTGCCAGATTGACGGTGACAACTCAATCCACTGCCAATGCAAAATCCCTGCAGGGGCTGTCTGTCTATCTGCCGCTTAGAAGGGACTTTATCATTAATGAGTATTTTTCAACTTCATTTGCCCGCAGCAGCGGATTTGTAAATTTTCTTGAAGCTCTTTATCAGACTCAGAGGATTAAGGGAGGATATAAACCATATTTTTCCAATATTCAGATCGGTGTGCCGAAGCTGATTGACGGAAAAACAGGGGAGCGGGCTTCTGATTTTACAGTCACTCCGGTCAACCGGCTCAAGATGCTGTCCAAGAACGTGATTAAATTTGATGTTACCGGCAATGATATTCTCTGGACTCACATGATGCAGTATGAACGTTCCGGCGGACAGATCCTGATCCATTCCCGCAACCTGGTCAGAGAAATGCTGAAGGTCAATATCACTGAAACCGACAGCGGTTATTTTTCTCTGATTTCACCAAAATATAACAACGGAACTACAACGCTGATGCGTGAAATCGCCGGAACCCGTTTTGCACTGAAGAACGGGAGTTCGGTTGTTCCAGCTACTGTGAACATGATTTCCACCAGCGCAGATCCGGACGAGCAGACCACCAGCTGCATGGCTTTCTATACAGATGACAGCCTCGGCGGGAAAAGAATTCTGCTGCAGCTGACGTTTAACAATAATACCATGGTGCTTAATACTAAAAACGCAGTGGTGGCGTATGAGCTGAACGGAAGGTTTATCGGACCTTTTAAACTGAAGAAAAACGGCAAGCTTTTCCCTATTACCCAGACCCTGGATGACAAAGGATCCCTGGGGGTGATGGAGCTCGGTCAGATCGTCCTGTCAGAAGATCGGCTGATGCTGGTTTTCCAGACTGTTCCTGAAGGTTCGGTACTTGGGCACATTCTTGAGGCTGAAACCGTCAGCGGAGAAAAAAATATTGTGAAAACTCCCGAGGTGGTTGTCTATGCCTCTCCCGAGCAGAAGGCAATGATTGACAATACTTTCAGGGTTCTCAGTTCCCCGAACGGTTTAGCCAATGTACTTGGTAATTACAGTCTGGTGCAGTTTGTCACCTCCGGCAATGAGGTTACCATGATGCCGAATTTCAGGATCCTGTCCTTTTATTACGATCAGTATGCCCGTACAGGGCGCTGGATCGGATTGGACAGCAGTATGGAAGTTCTGGCAAACGGACTGATGAGCGTTGAAATGGCAGGAGTTCCTCAGATTATTCTGACTATGAACAGCAGAATATTCAACAGCTGGCTGTCTTTTCTTGACGGTCAGGGGGATGGACGACGATGGTATCTCATCGAAAATACCTCTGGAACCAGAATGCTGCTGGATCCGCTGGATACTTATACACCTGATATGCTTGAAGGAGAGTGGGTGTCTGATGTTGAAATCTGGAAATTCCACAACGGGAGGATCGACTACCGCAGGACCAAAGTTAATGAAAATATAACCGCTTCTGGCACATACAAAGTGGAGCGCAACCTGCTGAAAACCAGCGGAATGCGTTTCAGTGAATACTGCTTTTATCTTGATCGCACGACCGGACAGCTTTATCTGACTTCACGAGACGGACATCAGACCGTCCTTAAACGCCGGAGTGGTCCGCTGCCGCCGGCCCGATCCGCCGTACCGGAACTCACTGGATTCTATAGCGGGGACGATGTTTCGATTAATGCGCGTATGACCATTGAAAAAACAAAAATTCCGTACACATATAAACTGAACCTTTTTACTGCCGGTCAGGGTAATACTGTCTGTGATTTTATGGTTCTGGATCAGAATCTGGTCGCTTCATTCCCGAACGGTGAGCAGGTAATGATCGGATTCAGTCTGAACGGGAACAAGCTTACGCTGAACTTCCCCGGGATGCCTGCCTTGACTCTGACGAGGAATTAGCTGGATAAATTACGGAATTTTGTTTGACTGCAGTGGTGCTCTGATCCTGAGCCGGATGTTACGCAACTGTTGAAAAGATCCAGCCTGAAATACCTGTTCCTACGTTAGTCCTCAGAGTGGTTTTCTGCTTCATGTGCGGGTATGAGCGCACGTCGTAACATTGTTAATGCCTTGTAATATAAGGATTGTTGCAATTCTGCAGACATCAACTGTCGAATAAAAAGATCCCGTATGGTCGCACCTGGATGAACTGCCAGGAGGATCTGATTGTTCCTGCTGCGTCCGGTTTTCAAAATTTCAGAATTTTTGTTTCAGGTGTGACGAAAGAACATTTTTTTGTTTAAAAAAAATAAATTTTAGTAGAAAATATATATATATTGAATATTTTAAGTTTTAGATCCGAACATAATAGTACTGGCGGATTTAGTAAGTCTGAAATTGCTGATAAGTGTGTTTTTTAAGAATAAGAAAACTTGATTAAATTCTTAATTAGCCGCTTGATCACATCCCATAGGAGATTTTTTGACAATGGCAGCTCAGGATGCAGGAAATATTGTGGATTTGTTTCTCTCGAAAAAAGATTTCAGATTGTTGCTGGTGATAGAAAATCTGTCGAAGGTCGAGAAAGCTGCCAAGGGACATGACAGCACGGCAGTAGGAATGGGTATGGATATTAATGCAGTTCATCGTGCTTTATCCCAGGACAACGACACCCTGTCCTACAAGTTCCTTTGCTGCATCTTCTTTTTTTTGTGGCAGCGCAGAGCTTTGTTCAGGCAATATAAGGAAAAACTCAACCGAATGGTAGATCAGGCTAAATATGAAGTGCTGACTGCTGATGATCTTGTTGTATGCACCGATATATGCAAGGCCTGCATGAATTTAGCGAGAAATGATGAATTCCTTACCCAGTATATGAATGTAAGCATCTGTACATATAATTCTGAAATTCGCGTAGTTGAGCAGAATGCTCCGCTTAAATCACGAAAACTGATTAAAAATTTTAAATCGTTTATTACCGGAAGAGATTATCAGAGCTGCCTTAAAATCATGAACAGTCTGATCGACAAGGTAATTGATGACAATTTTGTTTACAGTTACTGGAGCCGTATTGTCAATGCTGAAAAGAATCCTGAAGCAGAAGGCAGGGTAAAATTCCGCCTGGCCAATTCATAATGATTTCAGCTTTTTTCCTACAACGGAACATTCTTTTTTACAGAAGCAGATACCGTAAGAAATAACAGCTTTGATGTCGTTGCGTTTAATATACGGATCGGCATATTTCTTTCTGATTATCTGTTCAACAGCATCCATGGCAGTAAGCACCTTGTCTTCGTTTTCATCTGAAGTCTGTTTTAATTCCAGAATGACGATAATTCCCATGCTTCTGACAGACTTGATTATCAAATCTATATATCCTTCCCTGGATTCAAAATTTGATTTCTGCTCTTCGATCAGTGAAATATCGTTCACCAGTAATCCGTTCATGAAGCCGTAATAGTAGTTTTCCTTTGGAGCGTTCGTGGCAAAATCTCTGATGGAAACGTATTTACCCAGGAGCGTGAAAAGGTAGTTTTCAACCCTTTCGGCATCACCTTCAAACAATGCTTTTACCAGTTCAGCGGTACTGGCTTTCATAACGGAATTGCTCCTATAAAAATCCTTAATCTTTAATCTGAAACACTCTCTTATTTCTTCATTTGGAATATACAGACTGTATTCATCATTTTTCGGATTATAGGATAGCGGATCAAAAGTCAAATACCCGGTATAAAGCATTAGAGTCCAGAAGTCATTTATGTCATGGTTCTGTAAATCTCCGTAACACAGGCAGGTTCTTACTTTCGCGGTTATTGATTTACCGTCAAGAAGGTCCTGCATCAGATCAACGTCTTCAGGCTCGATAAAGCCCATCACTTCTTCAATAACATCGTTACCGTTGGTGTTTATCCAGTAATTGTCTGCCTGAATGAGATTTCTGTTATCGCTCAGTTTTTTGTAGTTGTCTTTACAGAAGTTCATTACATCCCGCGGACAATACATGTGACATATTCCGAACCGGTACCCGTCGTAATTGTTTCTTACCTCTTCGTAATAGTCTGAAAGTCCGTAGTATGTGAGGACTTCCTGAGTTTCTTCCTGGGTAAAACCTATTCCCTGGGATATATCGTCATCTCCGGTATCAAGAATCGAGCAGACCAGCATGTTGTTAAGTCCGGTAAAAATACTTTCCCTGGTAGCCCTTAAGCAGCCGGTAAGCACCGCCCTGCCCAGATCCATATTGGTCTTTAAGGCATTGCTCAGGAACGGACTGATGATATCAAGCATTTCCAGGCAATAGCCGTTTTGGACCGCCCCGGCGATTGGTACATCATATTCGTCAATAAGCAGAACCGGCTTAATACCGTGGTGTTCGTGAAGTAACCTAAGCAGACTGCTCAGTGAATCGGTTATGTAATATTTATTGGCAACATTACAGATAAAATTTTCATCAGTTGCTATTCTGTTAAAAATCTTCTTATCTGTATCGCTGAGTTTTGGACTGTCTGACAAATATTTGAAAGAATTGTACAGATTGAAAATAATACTGCCAAACTGTTCATAGGCTCCGGTAAAATCACTGCCTGAAACAGCCTTCAGTGAAATGAAAATTACCGGAAACTTCCCCATGTATTCACTGCAGAATTCCCTGTCCTCAAAGATTTTGGTGTCCTTGAACCATTTTTCCTGAAGTGATACATCACCGGGATTTTCGATATTCAGAGAAAGAAAGTCATAGAAGGTGGACAAGGTAAGCGTTTTACCGAAACGTCCCGGTCTGGTGAAGAGCATTACGTCCGCTTTATTCTCCTTGAACACGGTTCTGATAAAAGGAGTTTTATCCACGTAATAACAGTTGCTTTCAATTAATTCGTGAAATAATTCCGCTCCGTTCCCTATAGACTTCAACATTATGTTCTACCTCTGAATACGATTATTCATCACAGCTGAAAAAGAACTTTCTCCAGTCCGCTGTTCACAAAGTGATTGAAACGATGAAAGGCTTTATCTACTTCATTATCCCATAAGCTACTTAGTCGTCAACTGCGAACATCTTACTTTTTGATAACGATTATAAAATCCCAACTATTGCCGCCAGCTCTGGGTTCAGAAATTTAACACCATAGATTGAGCAAATGCAGAGTACACAAAACTGACTGTCGGAAGTTACTGCCGGGAGCTGTTGGCATACCCGGTTCAGACTGCGCTATGCTTCAAAGAATGCAATGCCGTTCTTGCCGTTACGTTTGATGCGGTACAGCGCCTCGTCTGCCTTTTCGATGATATTCTCTTCATCACCGATGCAGGTTCCGAAGGCCACCCCCGCACTGATTGAAATCGGCGGCAGACCGTCTGAGGTATCAGCAAGAGTTTTATTAATCTGTTCGATCTTGGCGGACAGCAGTTCCTTCATTTCAGGTTCAGCATGAACCATGAAAACCACAAACTCGTCACCTCCAATCCTGCAGATATAGTCGTTACTTCTGAAATTATCCTTAAGGATCTGTACAATTTTAATCAGGATTTTATCCCCGGTATCATGTCCGTAGGTATCGTTTACATTCTTGAAATTATCAACATCCACCAGCAGAATGTAGGTTTTGTTAAAGTCGAGGGCCGAAACCAAAAGCTCATAACCGGTACGGTTGTATACCCCGGTAAGCTCGTCGTGGGACGCCTTGTAGTTCAGATGTTCAAGATGATTGCGGAACTTACGGTACATATGGTTGTAGGCTCTGGCCAAATATCTTAATTCTCTGAATCCCTTCACCGGAAGCGGACTGTCACTGCGGATTTGATCCGTAGCATTAAGCAGCGGCCTTATACCGAGCAGAGATGACAGAATGATTACAATCAGGATCCCGACTATCATCAGTGAAATTACCAGTCTGATTTTAAAAATCTCCTTCAGATGAGCATCCGCACTCAGGCGTTCAGTCTCATGGATCACCCGGTCTATTTCGAGAAGGCTGTCGTTCATGTATCTACGGATGAAATCCTTTTCCCGGTAGTAACTGTTATCAAATACATAGGTCTGCGCCAGTCTGATCTTTTCATCTGCAGAAAGTTTCTGATGTTCAGGCAGGAGGGTGATACCGGAAAGGGTATTGAGAATATTTTCCTGATTTCTGGCAGAGGCAACGAGTTTCATCGCATAATATTCCCGTTCCATCAGACGCTGTGATGCGGCCATTGCCAGATTCAGCAGTTCAAGCGCCGTGCTGCAGCGCGGATCCCGGGTCAGATCTATGATAGCCTGCTCGCGTCTCTGGGTCTGGAGAACCTCGGTAAGATAGTCACTTACGTAATCAGCCTCACCGGTAACAGCATAACGCTGCACCCTTTCGGTAAGATAGTCGGATCCATCGAGCATCTTGATGGCAGAGGTTTCAAGAAACTTGTGCTCCTTAACGGAACTGGACAGTACCCTGAAGGACTTAGAAAGATTGACTGTCGAATAAGCAACCAGTACCGTAAACAGCACCGCAATGAACACAACCCAGAAATAGAGAGATTTCAGCGATATACCGTCATTAATGAGTTTTCGAATTCTAAACATACTTCAAGTTTCAGCAAGGTAATGTTTGACGAGCAATGATAAAATTTTAAACAGGAGGAACAACCTAACACCGGATGACACCTGAACAGATTACCGGCATTATACCACCAAACCGGATCAAATATTAAAAATGACAGTTGCGCACCAGACGCACCAAAAAATTCATAAACCGTATAACTGAATCCGGCTCAAACCGTCAGTACAAAACGCAGACCTTGGAAGTACTGATGAAAAATTTAAGCTAGAAATAATGAACCGTCTGGTGAGAAAATAAAAGGATGGAGCGGGAAACGGGGATCGAACCCGCGACATCAACCTTGGGAAGGTTGCGTTCTACCACTGAACTACTCCCGCGAAATATCAGCTGAACTGATTTTTTTCAACCCCGCTATTATACATCAGAACCGGCGGGTACTTGCAAGAGCATTTTGTGTCTGAACTGTGATTTCGGCCGTATTTTTCAGTCCGGTGAACGAATATTAACCGACTGATCGTTCACTGACATTTCGTACAGTCAGTTTTCAGATCCGTTTCTGAAGATTAGCTGTGACAATCCCTGCCAGCACACATCCAACAGTCCACAGTACGGTCAGAACACCGATCCCCAGATGCAGCGGCACAGTCAGCCAAACCGCCATCAGAACCAGCACCGCCAGCATGCCGGTAAGAGCATATTTTTCCCTGGCAGCCGAAGAAATTTCAAAGTTGGTCTGTTTAATCTTTCTGCGCCACCAGCCGCCGGCGGCACTCATAAATCCAACGCACAGAAGCTGTGGATACCACAGCATAATCTCATTCCATCGTGCCAGCACCTCATAGCAGAACAGACTCATCAGTGAAAAACGGTATTCAAGCCAGGAGAACATGCCGCCGCCCAGATCCGCAAGCACCCCGGATTTTTCCCGTCCCTCCCGGTCCGGAATAAACATCGTGTGCACAAGATCAGAAAACCCGGATCCGGTGATTACCCGGCGGTGAAGTTCATCGGTCTGCTCAATCAGCCACGCCGCCGTTGCTGGACGGTACAGCTGCGCTCTTGCCTTCATTCCCTGCTCCACCGTATTCTCCACCACACTGCGGGGGATCACCAAAACTACTGTAGCGCAGTAGGTTAAAAACACCAGCAGAAAAATTACATATCGGTTCATCACAACTCCGCAAATCAATAAAACTCCCGGTAGCAGCACGGCTTCCGGTTTTTAAACTTCAGCTACAGATGTTCCAGGATCCTGATATCCTTCGCCGCAGACACCGCATTGTGATTTTTATAGGCGGAACGGTAGAAGGACTGCAGTGCCTGATGCAGACGACCGGCATGATCCGAGTCATATGAGATCCCTCTGCTGTCAAAATAGTTCTTTTCCTTGATCGTCATGGCTTTGCCGTCGGCAAAGGTATGCAGCGGTTTTCCTCCGCTGAGAACCGAGGCTGAACCGGTTGAACCCTCGGTCAGCATTTTTTTCATGCCGCTGTCAAGGTTCGGATTGGCATTGACGGCACTGGACAGCACGCTGTGAAATTCCGTCTCGTTCTGCGGATAGTTCGGATTGAGATACATGAACCCTCCGTTATCAATAGTTTACTTAGGTGTGTAAATTACGATAAACTTTTTTATATAGAACATTGGATTATTTTACACAGTGTATAAAACGTTCATAGGATATTGCTTATTCATAACAATGAATTACAATACTGTTATCGATTTACATAGACAGAATAGGTGACATGGACTATAAGTATGTAGACCTATAGAATTATGATTATGTATGCGCTAATTTTAGGAATCAGTTCTGCATGCTTAACGCGAAAGAACTGGTTGCACCGAAAGAACTGGTTGCACCGAAAGAAGTTGTTATAAATCTTGCCAAAGAACCAAACTCAAATGAAGATTATGAGTTTTACAGGGTTCAAAAAATGAAATATCCGACCAAAAAGGAAAAAGACAAGATTCTTTATAACTTTAACATTTCCATTGAAAACATACCGGCCAAAGTTTATGAGTATGTAGTTAATGGCAAGTCTGCTGTTGAATGGGTTATGGAACGGTATCTGGTAACACAAAACAAAGACAGTCTGATCGTAAACGACCCTAACGACTGGAGCTTGGAACACGGCAAGCCGATATATATTCTTGATTTGCTGTTGTCAGTTATGACGGTAAGCCTTGAAACGGTTGATATAGTTAATAATTTACCGAAGTTAAAGCTAGGGTAATCTGAATTAAAATAACCAAACTGGGCGTATCAGCAATAAGATACGCCTTTTTTTATTTATACATTCACCTAATTTATCTAGGTCAATAATTTCATGCTTTTATAAAAATCGTCAATGTTTATATTGTCAAGACAGGAAAACTGAGAACCATTTTTAGACTGGCGGTGAGAATTGCCCGAGAAATCCACCGCCCCATTTCCGAGGTGCTTGAATACCCTTCAACTGAATTAAATTATTGGGCGATTGTTTTTCAAGAAGAATATTTAGAGATAAACCCAACAAAAAATCAGAACCGTGATATAGAAATCGAAAAACTCAACAAAATCATGAAGTAAATCAAAAAAAATAAAAAATACATGTTTAAAATTTTACACATATGGGTTTATAAGATCGGGTTAAATTTATGAAGACAAAAGTATTCGTATTAAGTACTTTTTCATTATTATCTTTTTTTAATATTGCCTTTGCTAGTGATAGCGAGATATGTGAAAGAGAAATTGAAAATAAAAATTATACAACATCATTTCCATACTGCGAAAAAGCTTGCGATTTAAAGGACGGTAAGGGTTGCAGAAAGCTAGGTTGGCTTTACGATCTTGGTCATGGAGTAAAGCAAGACTACCAACAGGCAAAAACCTACTACGAAAAAGCCTGCAGCCTAAATGACGGCTATGGCTGCACCAATCTTGGAGAGCTTTACTACTACGGAGATGGCGTAGAGCAAGACTACCAACAGGCAAAAACCTACTTCGAAAAAGCCTGCAGCCTAATAAATGGTGGCTCGGGCTGCGCTAGACTTGGAAAGCTCTACGTCGAAGGACGTGGCGTAAAGCAAGACTACAAACAAGCTAAAAATTACTACGAAAAAGCCTGCAGCCTAAATGACGGCTATGGCTGCGCCGGTCTTGGATCGCTCTACGACGAAGGAGCTGGCGTAAAGCAAGACTACCAACAGGCAAAAACCTACTACGAAAATGCCTGTAGCCAAAATGTCAGCATTGGCTGCACTGGTCTTGGAAGGCTCTACTACATCGGACGTGGCGTAAAGCAAGACTACCAACAGGCAAAAACCTACTTCGAAAAAGCCTACAGCCTAAATGACGGCTGGAGTTGCAACGCTCTTGGACAGCTCCACGGCGATGGACTTGGCGTAAAGCAAGACTACACAAAGGCAAAAACTTACTTCGAAAAGGGCTGCAGCCTAAATAACGCTCCGAGCTGCACCAATCTTGGATTGCTCTACTACCATGGTCGTGGCGTAAGGCAGAATAAAAAGGTCTCAAAAGAATATTTCGACAAAGCGTGCGATTTAGGCGATCAAGATAGCTGTTATATCTATCGCAAACTAAACGAAAAAGGCTACTAAAACTACACGACAACATTCCAATTCTTCAAAGGACGTCAACTCGATGTCCTTTTTTATTTTTAGGAGATCACAATGAGCGATAGCACAATTAGTCTTTCAGCCGATACCACGGAGCTCATGCAAGCACTTAACTCTGTATTTGAGCAAATGGGTGAACTAAAAGATGCTGTATCAACCGGTGCTAAAGCAATGGGAGACAGTTTCAGCGAATCAGCAAAGCAAGCGAAGGCTGCCAATGATTGGATTATTCAAGGTGCATCTAGCATCGGCGAGCAAATTTCGGAGCAAACAAAAGCAGTAAAGGATTTTGGTTCTGAGCAAAGCAAGGTTGCCAAAGAAATAAGCAAAGCGCTTGAAACACAAAGTAGCCAACAAAAGGACGCCAACTCCACCCTCGCTGAGCAAAAAAAAAATATTCTGCAAGAGCAGCAAAACGAAATCAAAAAAGTTTCAAAAGCAGTTGACGAGCTGACCGAAAGCATCATAAAAAATGGCAGTGCATGGGAAATGGTGCTGCAAGGTATCGCCATCAAACTTGCATCTGAAACCATCGATATGCTCAAAAGCGTAATCTCGACAGGTCTTGAAGCGGCGCGTGTATATGAAGACATGTCAGCACGTCTTACTCCGCTGTAGGTGATGTTGATTTGGCACGAGCCACCTTTGGGAATTTAAATCAGCTTGAAGATGAAACAGCAACCAGCACCGACAAGTTGGCTAAGGTATTTTTGGATTAGGCAACAATGGTTTAAACAACTCCAACGAGCAGTTAAAAACCTACGCAACGATCGACCACGGCACAGGTCAAGACATCACTACCATCACCAATTCGGTTATTGCCTTTTCTCAAGGCTCTTATAAAGCTTTGAGACAGTTCGGCATCGTAGCCAAAGATAATGGTGACACCATCAGCGTTACCTACAAAGGCGTGACTCAAGAAATTGATAAAAACAGCAAGACTCTGGATTCATACTTAGCAGATCTCACAAAAAATAACTTTGACGGTGTGCTTGAGCAGAAACTCAATACCGTCGCGGTGGCAAGCGTGCATTAAGAACCCTGGTGATTTCTTTTATCTCTCCAACGAAAGCATATCGCTCTTTGAAAATGCTGCTCATTTGGGACTTCTTGTACCTGCCAAATTAAAAGAAATTCTTGAACAAATTCATGAAAGAACAGAACCAAAGGAGAAGAAAAATGACTAATAGTTCACTAGTTGCATACACAAAGTTGAGCCCCAACCATTCAGGCAAAAGAACCCATGCAATTGACCGCATCCCCCTCACTGTGTTGTAGGCCAGTTTTCGGTTGAGCAGATTTGAGGGTGCTTTGCTGATAAAAACAGAAAGGCTAGTTGCAATTATGCCATCGGC
>JAEEGJ010011059.1_pt1 | contig 23102 bp, 17 predicted proteins | sample 8958761 | NCBI WGS metagenome assembly JAEEGJ01 (sample SAMN16246546, study PRJNA631951) | gut metagenome | biome: gut microbiome; feature: rumen; material: RS-attached | host: Bos | place: Iran: Karaj | collected 2018-10 | reverse complement strand
AACTCGCCGGTGCGTACAAAAACCTCGGCCAGCTCGGCGCTGGGCTTCTCGGTGAAGGTTTTCACCTGCAGGGGGCCCGCCATCAGATGGGCGTTGCGCCCTTCCCGGACCTGAATGTAGCCGAAGTTGACATCGGCCGTCTTGGGGACGATGCCCAGGGTCATGAGCACATCGTTATGCTCCACATAATCGAAGGCCTCGGAGATGGTGCGGCCGAACAGGACCTCATCACGGATGACCAGGTCCCAGGGCGTGGCCACCATCACAGCCTCCGGATCCCGCTGCAGCAGGGTATAGACCGCATAGGCCATACAGGGTGCGGTCTTGCGGGCAAACGGCTCCACAAGCAGGTTCTCCTTCTTCAGGGAAGGCAGGATGCGGCGCGCCTCCGTGGCAAAACGGGCCGGCGTCACCACCAGGATGTGGTTGTCCGGAACCACGCCCACAAAACGCTCATAAGTATGGCGCAACTGGCTGGGAGAGCCGGTGCCCTCGGCCATGATTACGCAATAGCGGTGTTCTTTCATATCAGGAATCGGTTATTAGTTATCGTAGTTATACATAGATGGGTATCCAGGCCTGCGGGTAGTATTTTACCAGGGTCCGGGGACCGTCCAGGAGGACGGAGATGATATCAAAAAAGATTTCCTTGCCTTCCAGGCGCTTTTTGTGCACATACTGGAGGGCGGCGTTGCAGATGCGCTGACGCTTGGTGGTGTTCACCTGCATCTCGACCGGCGCCAGGACCGGGGCCGTGCGGGTTTTCACCTCCACGAAATGCACCCCGTCGGCCGATTCCGAAACGATGTCTATTTCCAAATGGCCTCCACGCCAGTTCCGGTCCAGGATAATATGCCCCCGGGTGAGGAGGAAGTCGCAGGCCATCTCTTCGCCCAGCGAGCCGGTCTTGCTGTTTTTCTCGTCCTTCATGCTAGCCGAATTTTACCACGGTTACGCCGCTGCCGCCAAACTGCACATGCTCGTCGGCCGCGGACGTGACACCGGGCACCGTGCGCACGTATTTCTGGATTTCTTCACGCAGGGCACCCGTCCCTTTTCCGTGCAAAATCCGGACCGAGGGGACCCCCAGCATGATGGCATCATCCAAATAACGCATGACCTGCTCGATGGCGTCTGTGACCCGTTCTCCGCGCACGTCCAGCTCCGGTTTGAAACGGGCTTTACGCTCGGAGAGCGCCGCGTCATAGACCTGCCGGGGCCGATCCTCCGGCCGCTTGGCCGCCGCCTTGTATTCGTTGGCCGTAATGCGTTCCACGCGGTCCAGGGGCAGTTTGGTGGTAATGTTGCCCACAATCACGGACACGGCCTTGGTACTCACCTTGGCCACTTCGCCCACCATGCCGCCTTCCTTGATGCGCACCTTCTCCCCCACCTTGAGCGGCGCGCTGCGGAAAGCCTGCTGCTGACGCTCCCGGGCCTCGGCCTCTTCCAGCTGCTGGAGGGTCTGGCCATCGGAACGCTTGCGCTTGCGCTGCTGTTCGCGCTCCTTGCGCTGTTTCACGGTCTGGAGCTTCTGGTCGATATAGGCATCCCGGTTGCGCCGGCCCTCGGCCAGGGCACCCAGGAAGCCCTGCAGTTCCGAACGGGCCTGCTGGGTCTGTTCCTTCTCGGCCTGGGACTCCTTGATGGTGCGGATGGTGGATTCCACCTTGCGGTTGGCCCCCTTGATGATGCGTTCGGCTTCCTCGTGGGCCTGGTCCAGGATGCGCCGACGCTCGTCCCGGATGTCTTCCAGCTCTTTCTCGTAGCGGTCGGTAAGGCCCTCCAGGGTTTTGTCGGTGGCCTTGATCTTGGTGAGTTTCTCGTCCAGGGCCCGGCGGCTGCGGGCAATCTTGCGGAGGTTCCGTTCAATGCCCACGAACTGCTCGCCGGCACGCTCCTCGGCGTCGTGCACGATGGCTTCGGGAAGGCCCATCTTGCGCGCCAGTTCGAAGGCGAAGGACGAGCCCGGCAGCCCCATTTCCAGCTGGAAGAGCGGAGTCACCGTGGCTGCGTCAAACTGCATGGCGCCGTTCACCACCCCCGTCTCGCCGGAAGAAGCATACAGTTTCAGATTGGTATAATGGGTCGTGATGACCCCGTAGGCCCCTTTTTCGTCCAGGGCGTGCAGGATGGCCTCGGCAATGGCACCGCCGGCGGCAGGCTCCGTTCCGGAACCGAATTCGTCTATGAGCACCATGGTCTTCCCGTCGGCCAGGGCCAGCATGGCCTTCATGTCGGAGAGGAAAGAACTGTAGGTGGACAGGTCGTTTTCCAGCGACTGGTCGTCGCCGATGGACAGCATGATGCGGTCGAAAACCGGCAGTTCCGAGGTTTCCGACGTGGGGATGAGCATGCCCCACTGGAACATGTACTGCATGAGCCCCGCCGTCTTGAGGCACACGCTCTTGCCCCCGGCATTGGGACCGGAGATGAGCAGGATGCGCTTTTGCGGGTTGAGGGTGAGGGTAAGGGGCACGATGGCCCGGTTTTCCCGCCTCAGGGAGGCCTCCAGCAGCGGATGGCGGGCCTTGCGGAGGCTCAGGCTGCCGTCTTCCGACAACACAGGCATGCCGGCCTTGTAGTCCAGGGCCACCTGGGCCTTGGCCATATTGAAGTCCAGTTCGCCGATGAACGTGGCGCCCTGGATGAGCTCCGGGACAAAGGGGCGGAGGAATTCGGCAAAGTCGTGGAGGATGCGGGCAATCTCGCGCGTCTCGGCAAAATGGAGTTCGGCAATCTCGTTCTGGAGCGCCACCATCTCGGCCGGTTCGATGAAGGTGGTCTTGCCGGTGGCGGACTCGTCGTACACGAAGCCCGCGAACTGTCTTTTCTTGGCCGATACCACCGGAATGAGCATCTTGCCGTCACGGATCACCACGCCGGCGTCGCTGTCCACCAGCCCCTCCTGCTGCGCCTGCCGAAGGATGGCGTTCATGCGCTTGGACACGTTCACCTCCTTCTCCTTGATGCTGCGGCGGATGCTGTACAAGGCGTCCGAGGCCGTATCCTTGATCTCTCCGTGGCGGTCCAGGATGGCATCGATGCGCCGCTGCACCTCCTGCGGCGCCGTTATGCCCGAGGCCAGGCGCTGCAGGTTGGGATAAATCCCTTCCTTGATGGTATGGAAAAAATGCAGGGCCTTGCGGAGGGTATCCAGCAGGGTGCGGAGCTTGCCCAGGGAAAGCAGGTCGATGGAGGCATGCCCGCCGATGGGCTCCAGGAAAGGAATGGCATCGATATAGCCGGCCGTGGGGAAGTTCTCCTCGAACATGAGGATAAGGCGCATTTCGTCGGCAAGGAGGTGCCGACGGCGGATTTCCGCACCGCTCGTACAGAATTCCTCCTCCTCCACGCGCCGGGTGGCATAGTCCGTACAACATCGGCCGGCAATAGCCGCCCGAATCCGGTCAAATCCCAGTTTGGCTTCCAGCTTCGTATCCGTCATGCTTCGTTCTCCTGCTGCTTCTCGTCCAGGGCCGATGCAAGCAGCTTCCGGAGTTCGGAAATGTCTTTCACCGTCTGGATGGTCCCGCCCTTGACAAAGGACACGCGTCCCGTCTCTTCCGACACTACCACTACCTCGGCGTCGGAATTCTCGCTGAGGCCGATGGCGGCGCGGTGCCGCATGCCGTAATGGGCAGGAATGTCGGTGCGGTCCGTCATGGGAAGCTGGCAGCGGGCGGCGGCGATGTGGTCTCCCACAATGATCATGGCGCCGTCGTGCAAGGGCGAGTTCTTGAAGAAAATATTCATGATCAGGCGCCGGTTGATTTCCGCGTTGAAGCGGTCACCGGTGGCCATGTATTCATCCAGGGAGGTCTTGTGCTGCAGCACGATGAGGGCGCCGGTTCGGTCCTGGGCCATATAACGGACGGCCTCCGAGAGTTCCACCACCGAACGGGAACCCATGCTCTCTTCCTGGATGCCCAGCAGGCGGTTGAACAGCTCACCGCTGCGCCGCGCCAGGCCCGATGCTACCGACAGGCGGTTGAGCAGATGACGGATTTCCGGCTGGAAAATAATGATCACCGCCAGTACGCCCACGTCGAAGATGGCATTGAGCAGCACGGTCATCATGCGCATGTTGAGGGCCGATACCACCACCTGCAACAGCAGCAGGAACACCAGCACCAGCACGATGTTCAGGACGGTGGAATCGGCACGGATGCTCCGGATAAGGAAGAAGATGATGAGGGCCACCATCAGGATATCCAGCACATCTGCCCAGCCGAAACTCAAAATACCGAATATGCCCAACACTTGTAACATACCATACAAAGGTAAGCATTAAATGCGGGATGCACAAATTAGCGCAGGATATCGTTCAGGATGCTGGAGGCGGCTTCCCGGGCGCCCTCGCCAGGCCCCTGGATCACCAGCGGATAGGGATGGAAGGCGCTGCGGATGATGATGGCGTTTTCCGTGCCGCGGAGGTAATAGGCCGGATGCACGGGCGGCACATCCCGGATGCCGATACGGGCCGAGTACCCGTCTTCCGTCTTTTCCAGCGACGCCACATAGCGGCGGCGGAAACCCTGGCTTTCGGCCCGGCGGGTTTCCCGGGCCAGGGCGGGTTCGGCCTTTTCCAGCGCCCGATAGAAGTCTTCCAAACTGCCCTGGAAGTACTCCTGGGGCACCATAGGGGTAATCTCCACGTCGGCCTCTTCCAGCGGAACGCCGGCTTCGCGGGAGAGGATAAGGAGTTTGCGGAGGGCATCCTTGCCGCCCAGGTCCAGCCGCGGGTCGGCCTCCGTGAGCCCCATGGCCTGGGCACGGCGCACCAGGGAGGCAAACGATTCGCCGCCCGGCCGATAATCCCCCAGGATCTGGTTGAGCGTACAGGAAACCACGGCCTCGATGGAAAGCACCTCGTCGCAGCTGTTGGCCCCGCGGGCAATGGATTCCAGCACCGGCAGGGCCGCGCCCACGGTGGTTTCGTAGCGCAGCGCGACGCCGTTTTCGCGGGCCGCCGCCCGGATGGCGGCATAGTCGGCATAAGGGACCGCAAAGGAGCGGCGGTTGGAAGAAATGATGCCCAGCCCGGCCTGCAGGAGGTCGGGGTAGCGGCGGTACAGGGTCTCGCTGTCGGTCAGGTCCACAAAGAGCGCCCCCCGGGTGGCCTCCGACAGGATGGCATCCACGTAGTCTCCCTCCCGGTTCAGGACGGGATGGCCGCCCGGATCCATGCCGAAGCGGCGGCTGTTGGCCCGGCCCACGATGCGCAGCACCTTTCCGGTGCGTTCCTGCACCCGCGGGGCCGACTGGGCCACCATCTTGAAGAGGGCCTGGGCAACGGCGCCTTCGCCGGCTACCAGCAGGTTCACCTCCTCCGACGGCAGCGTCTGGAAAAAGGCCCGGTGCAGGGCCCTGAGGGCGGTTTCCAGCACGGCGGGACGCACGCGCAGGTTCAGGCTGCCGCCATCGGCCTCCATCTCCAGGGCGGCCACGCCGGCTTCGCGCAGCGCTTCGTGGGCGAGGGGGAGTCCCTCCTCACCGGAGCCGGTCCCCACCACGCGGATCAGGTCCCCGTCCGAAGCCACGCCAATCCAGCGGTGGCTGTCGGCTTCGGCCCCGATGACGGTGAATTGCCCGCCGGGGGCAAAGGTGTTGCGGATTTCGATGTCGATGCCGGCCGCCATGGCAGGCGCCACCGTGGGCGCATACAGCACCTTGGCGCCATGCGAGGCCATATCCAGGGCCGATGCATAGGACATCCGGGGAACGGTGTGCGCGGCCGGGACCTGCTTGGGATTGGCCGTCATGATGCCGGGGACATCGGTCCAGATCTGGAGCGATTCGGCCTGGACGGCGGCGGCGTAGAGGGCCGCGCTGTAGTCGGAACCGCCCCGGCCCAGGGTGGTGACACGGCCGTCCGCGTCGGAGCAGATGAAACCGGGCGCCACGAAGACATCGGCCAGGGAAGGCTCTATCACCCGGGCGATATTATTGAACGTAAAGGGCTCGTTGTCCTTGACCACCAGTTTGCGGGAATCCAGCCACTGGGTGCGGTAGCCTTCGGCCTCGAGTTTGGCAGCCAGCAGGGTGGTGGAGAGGATTTCGCCGTAGGTAACCTTTTCCTCGGCGGGCGCCTTCTCCATTTCGGCGAAAAGGGCATCCACGCGTTCCAGCATGGACCGGCGCTCCACGCCGGTAAAGAGCCGGCGGGCTATCTCGCGGTGCCGCTGCTGCAGCGCCGGAAGCGGGGAAAAATCGCCGGCAGCGGCCTGCAGGAGGGCATCCGTGCAGCCGGCTATGGCCGAACTCACCAGGATGACCCGGCCCCTGCGGGCTTCGGCCTCCACGATATCCAGCACCCGCGACATGCTGGTTGCATCGGCCACCGAAGTGCCGCCGAATTTTAATACCCGGTACATAGCAGCTCGCCAAACTCGTGCACGCCTTCCAGGCCCTCGGTGAGGGTGGCGGCCACGACGGCACCGGCGGCCAGTCCCTCACGGGAATAGGCCTCATGCCGCAGCGTGAGCTTGTCGCAAGGCGACTCCAGGGTAAGCGTGTGGATACCCGGCACTTCCCCCTCCCGGATGGAGCTGATCTCGGGCTTCACGCCCAGCGCCTCCTCCACCAGCGCACCCAGGGTGATGGCGGTGCCGGACGGCGCGTCCAGCTTGTGGATGTGGTGGATTTCCTCAATTGCCGGCGTATAGTTCGCTCCCCTCAGCAGGGCCGACGCCTTTTTGGCCGCCGCATAGAGCGCATTCACGCCCAGGGAGAAGTTGGAGGCATAGATGAGCGGGGTGCCCGCCTCCTCGAAGCAGCGCTTCACCTCACTGGCGATATCGTTCCAGCCTGTGGTGCCCACCACGGCGGCCTTGAAATGCTTGGCGATAAACGCATAATTGGCCTTGAAGGCCTCCGGCATGGTGAAATCGATGCACACGCACTCCTTGGCAACGGCCGGATCCGTGGCCTGAATGTCCTCGCTGGCCTCTACCAGGGGAATGCCCCGTTTTTGCAGTTCTTTTTCCACCATGTGGCCCATCTTTCCGTAGCCACTGATAATCACTTGAATCATCTCTCCCCGCCCTCCCTGGCGGCTATTTGTTTAATTCTCAATTCGTTCCTTCCTAAGCGGTACACCTGCCAGTGCACCCCTGCGGCAGTAAGTCGCTCGCCGTGGGCTAGTTGGCGGCCAGGCTGTGATACAGCCGGACGTACTGGTCAACGGCCGATTCGAGGTCTCGCACCAGGATGTGCTCGTCGGCACGGTGGGCGAAGCGGATGGAACCCGGGCCCACGATGCCCTTATGGGTAAAGTTGCTCAGATGCGGGGCGTCGCTGCCAAAAGCCACCGGCGCGGAATCGAAACCCTCCGGAACCCAGTACTGCGACGGCACGTCCCCGCCCCGGGCCGATACCGTCAGTGACGCGTCCTCCCCCTGCTGGCCGGACATCCACACCTGCACGGCCTCGTGCGAAAGGAAGGTGGTGCGGAAATAGAGGCGGCAACGGAGTTCCGGCGACAGGATGTTCTGCGGATTGTCGCTCTGCAAAAGGCCCACATTCCAGGTGGTTTCGCCCAGCACGGGATCGAGGCCGAAGTCCTTGGCCTTCAGGCGGCTGTAAAACTGATGGAACAGGTCCACGGCGCTCACGCCATACTGCGGATAACCGGAATGGAAAGGCTCGCCCCGAAACACCAGGTCGTAGGACAGGGTGCCTTTGGCGGCCGATACCAGCTTGTTCTCCGTGGGCTCGCCCACAATGAGATACGGCGCCCGGAAGTCGGTCTTGGCAAAAGCCTTGGCCCCCCACGAACCCGTCTCTTCCCCGGCCAGCAGCAGCAGGCCAAAGTCCGAGCAACCCTCGGCCTCCAGCCGCTTACAGGCCTCATACATGGCAAAGAGCTGTCCCTTCGCATCGCAGCTGCCCCGACCGTATATGGCATCTCCGAAGGAATGCCCTTCGGGGAAAACGGGCGGGATATACGGCGGAACCGTGTCCATGTGGGTGCAGAAGACCAGCTTGGGCACGCCCCAGCTCAGGAGCAGGTTGGCGGTCCCGTCACCCACTTCGAAGAGCTGCTTTCCGGGTGCTTCGAGCCGCTGCCAGAGCCAGTCGGCCACCTCCCGCTCCTGGCCGGAAGTGGAATCCCTGCTTAACAGCTCCTTGAAGAAAGTCCAGTCCATCAGGCGTTTATCTTAACAGATCTTCCAGGTGGACGCTGCCGGCGGTCTTTTCATCGCGGTATTTCACGATGACCGGGCAGTACAGCTGCACACCGCTCTCCAGCGCTTTTCCACCGCGGATAATGGGCTTGGAACCACTCACCACCACGGCGCCGCGCGGCACCACCACCCGGCCGTCGGCATTGCGGGGGACGAATTCGCCCCGGGTGGCGTCAAAGATGGCGGTGGACGAGGTGATGATCACGCCGGAGGCAATCACCGCCCCTTCCTGGACGATGGTGCCCTCGTAAATGCCGCAGTTGCCGCCCACGAAAGCCCCGTCCTCGATGATGGTGGGCAGGGCACCGGCCGGCTCCAGCACGCCGCCAATCTGCGTAGCGGCCGAGATATGGATATTCTTCCCCACCTGGGCGCAGGAGCCGATGGTGACATGGCTGTCCACCATGGTTCCCTGGTCCACATAGGCACCCACGTTCACATAGGACGGAGGCATCACGATGGTTCCGGAAGCCAGGTAGGCGCCGCGGCGGATGCTGGTACCGCCGGGAACGATGCGCACGCCGGCATCGGCCCGGAACGGCCGCACGGGATAGGTATTCTTGTCAAAAAACGGGAACTGGCCCTGGGACATATCGGTGATGGCGCCCAGCCGGAAACCGGCCAGGATAACTTCCTTCACCCAGGCATTCACCTTCCACACGCCGTCCACCTTCTCTGCCACGCGGAGCTCGCCCTTTTCCAGGGCCTCCAGGACCTCGTTAAATCTTTCAAGCGTAACTTCCATCAGAACAGTTCCTTAAGGGTTTTTGCCATCAGCTCTTCCGTCTCCTGGGTGGCGGGCACCAGCGGCAGACGGAGGCTGTTTTCCATGAGGCCCAGCTGCGCCATGGCGGCCTTGGCCGGAATGGGATTGGGCTCCACGAAGAGAGCCTTGAACAAGGGATGCAGGTAACGGTCCATGGCCTCGGCCTCGTCGGTGCGGCCGGCCTGGATGGCCCGTACAAAATCTACCATGGCCGACGGGAACACGTTGGAGGCCACGGAGATGACGCCGTCGGCCCCTGCCTGCATGAGGCGCAGGGTGTCGTCGTCGTTGCCGCTGAGCACGGAGAAGCCCTCCGGACGGCCGTCCAGGATGGCCTTGATCTGGTCAAACTTGCCCGAAGCCTCCTTGATGCCCACGATATTGGGCACGTCCCGGGCCAGGGCCAGGGTCGTTTCGGCCTCCAGGTTGGCACCGGTGCGGCCGGGCACGTTATAGAGGATGATGGGTTTGTCGGTATGTTCCGCCAAGGCTTTGAAATAGGCATACATGCCCCGCTGCGGCGGCTTGTTATAGAAGGGAACCACCACCAGGAAGGCATCGGCATCCTGCAGGAGGCGCATGTTGGCCAGGGTGCCGTTGAGGGAATTGGTCCCCACACCCGCCACGACGGGACGGCCGCCGGCATGTTGCCGCGTCACTTCCAATACTTGGAGTTTTTCCGATTCTGACAGCGTGGGCGTCTCACCGGTGGTGCCCAGCGGGACCAGGATGTCCACCCCGGTGGTCACCTGCCAGTCTACCGTGGCCGCAAAGGCTTCATAGTCCACCTCTCCGCCCTTGAAGGGAGTCAGCAGCGCCGTGCCGCAACCCTTGAATTGTCTCATTTCCATAAGAATTCTTAACTAACCGCACAAACTTAATCATTTTTTTTCAGAATTCCGCTACCAGAGGCAGGAAAGGGCGGCAGATGAGCGTCTTGCGGCCGCTTTTACAGGATGGCCACCAGCTCGGCGGGGCCGGTGAGGAAGACATCGGTGAAGCGGCTGTCCGCCCCGGGGACGAAGTCCACCTGCAGCCAGTCGCCCCGGCGGCACTGGAGCCGGTAACTGGCCTGTCCGGCCTGCCCGGGAATTCCCTGCCGACAAGCCGCGATGGCGCTGGCGGTAAGGCCTGTGCCGCAGGCCAGCGTTTCGCCCTCCACGCCCTTTTCGAAGGTGCGGACCTTCAAGCCTTCCGGGGTTTCCTGCACCAGGTTCACATTGGTTCCTTCCGGCTGGAATGCCGGGTCCCAGCGGATGGGCTTGGCGTCCCGTTCCATATCCAGGGCGTCCACATCGGGGACAAACTGCACATAATGCCGCGTGCCCGTGTTCAGGAACCAGCCATCCCCCGCTTTCTCCACCCCATGCACGTCAATCATTTTCAGCCTCACGGTCCACTTCCGGAGAGGGGAGACCTCCCCGATGCTGTGGCCACCCTCGGCCTCATAAGAGGGAGGGGCCCATTTATGGGAGGGGTCGCTAAGCGACGCGTCGGGGAGGTCTCCCCCCTCCGGAAGCACCGTGGCTGTGTGCATCCCGTCCGGGGCACGGAACAGCCAGGTACCGTCGGCCGCGGCCGGGCGCAGGCCCAGATAATCGGCAAACGCCACGATACAGCGGCCGCCATTGCCGCACATCATGCCGCCGGATCCGTCGGGGTTGTAGAACTCCATGACAAAATCGGCCTCCGGATCCAGCGCCAGGATCATGAGCCCGTCGGTGCTGTGCTGCCGGCACAACTGGCCGATGCGCGCCGCCTGGCGGAACTCGTCCATCCCGCCGCGGCGCCCGTCCAGCACCACAAACTGGTTTCCCGCACCGGAGAACAGATAGAGCGTTTCCTTCATCTTCTCCATGGTCTGTTATTTAGCAATGAGGCTCGCAAGAAGCCGGATCCCGGTTTCCATCTTTTCTTCGGCGATGAAGGAGAAATTCAGGCGCATGGTGTTGCGGTGGCTGCCGTCCACGTAGAAGAACGAGCCGGCCACATAGGCCACCCCGCGCGAGAGGGCCTCGTCGTAAAGCGCCACGGTGTCCAGGCCCTCGGGCAGGGTGAGCCAGAGGAAAAGGCCCCCCTCGGGATAGGTCCAGGACACGCCCGCAGGCATATACTTCTCCAGCAGGGACACCATCTTGTCCCGCCGGCGCCGATACTCCACGATGGTCTTTTCCAGGTTGCGGTCCAGCGCGCCGGAGGCCAGGAACTCGGCCGCCATGTACTGGTCAAACACCGGCGGACACAGGTCCAGGCACTGTTTGCAGATGTAAATCTGCTCCAGCAGCGGCTCCGGGCCAATCACCCATCCCAGGCGGAAGCCCGGGGCAAAGATCTTGGAGAAACTCCCCAGGTGCAGCGTCCGTTCCGGGGCCAGCTCGCGGAGGGTGGGCAGCGGCTCCCCGCTGTAGCGCAGTTCCCGGTAGGGACTGTCCTCCACAATGAGAAGGTCCAGCTCCCGGGCCCGCTGCACCAAGGCCTCCCGTTCGGCCAGCGAGAGCGTCTTTCCGGACGGGTTGTTAAAGTCGGGAATCACATAGATGAACTTGGCCCCCGTCCCTTTCCCGGCCATATAATCCGCGATACTCATCACCTTCGCGCGGTAGGCGCGGAAACTCTGGAGGGCCCCCAGATAGACGGGATTTTCGGCCAGGACCACGTCGCCGGGATTCACCAGCACACGGGTGCATACATCGATGCCCTGCTGGGAGGAGGTGGTGATCTGTACCTGGGAAACCGGTACGGCGTAACGGGCGGCAATGGCCTCCCGCAGATCCGTCACCCCCTGCGTGGCACCGTACTGCAGGGCTTTGGTGCCGTACTTTTCCAGCACCTCGCCGCTGAGCCGGCGGATGTCCTCCACCGGGAAGGTCACCGCCGCGGGGTAGCCCCCGGCAAAGGAGCAGATGGCGCTGAGGTCCACCTTGCGGAAAATCTCCCGCACCGGACTCCGGAGAAACGACGGGACGTCGTCGGAAAAGTACTTCTGATAATCCATATTACTTAAATTCAAGCAAATCTCCGCTATAGAACAGGCCGATCTCCAGGGACGTGGCCCGGAGCAGCCCGAAATCCCGGGCGACAAAAGCCCGGATGCCCAGGCAGTTCTCCAGCCCTTCCGACGCGGACAAGGTGCGATGGAACTTGAAATGGAACTCGGCGCCCGCCAGGACGACGGTTTCATCGTAGGTCTTTTCCTTTTCCCGGTTGTTCTCTTTGGTGGGCACCAGCGTACGGCCGGCTACGCCCACCATGGGTTTGAGGGAAAAGAACGTCCCGTCCAATACCCGGAAACCATAGGTGAAACCCACATAACCGTGATTCACCGCTTTCCCGCTGGGCCACAGCGAGCCGTCGTAATGGAAGTCCTGCCGCATCTTTCCCGTGCCCACGGTGAACAGCAAACCCAATTCGTGCCGACGGTAGCCGAAGGCCATGTCAAACGTGAGGCCGTGGGTGGGGCCGAACACGTCGGCCGCCTCCCCAAAGAACTGATTGTAGCCATAGCCCATGTTATACCCCAGCAGAAAACGCCGTTTATCCTTGTTAAGCTGGGGATAGCTCGTCCGCTCCAGTTCCTCGGCCACCAGCTTGGCGTGATAGGCCACCATGGCGGAGTCCAGGCCGTCGTTGGTGTCGTCATGGATCTCGGCCCAACGGGCCTGGCTCTGATTGGTGTAAAAGTCATACAGCGCCTGGCCGGAGCGGGTATTATCCTTGCTGTAGAGCTCGGTGAGCATCTTGCGGAAATACAGTTCGTTCAGATCGAACAGGAGCTGGTCATAGGCCAGGGCGCAGGGATACATCCTGTCCTGATTGTGCCAGGAGATGGACTTATCCAGGGCCACCGAAGGCACGGAAACATGTTTGACCGTATTCCAGGCCGGGCGCGTCTTTTCGGTATTGTTGAGCCAGCGGAAACGCAGGTCGCAGGTTCTGAAATCACGGGGCGACTTGAACGGAAGGTCGTCCCACACCAGCGGTCCGTCTTTCCAGTATCGCATGCTTTCCTCGTAGGTTTGTCCCTTCAAGTTCAAGCAGATAAGTGCCAATGAGAGCAATAAGAATACACGTTTCATTTTCATTCGTTTTTCTAACCACCTGCAAATGTACGAATTTCGGCCCTTTCTGCCAAGCGCTGCCAGCACGGGCGTCATGCGCGGGTGATATGGGCCCCGAGGGCGTTCAGGCGGCCTTCGATGTCTTCGTAACCGCGGTCTATCTGTTCAATATTGTCGATGGTGGAGGTGCCGCGGGCGCTCATGGCGGCCAGCAGCATGGCAATGCCGGCGCGGATATCGGGCGACACCAGCCGGGCAGCCTTGAGGGTGATGCGGTGGTCGTGGCCGATGACGACGGCCCGGTGCGGATCGCAGAGGATAATCTGCGCACCCATGTCGATGAGCCGGTCCACGAAGAAGAGACGGCTCTCGAACATCTTCTGGTGGATGAGCACGCTGCCCTTGCACTGGGTAGCCACCACCAGCATGACGGAGAGGAGGTCCGGGGTGAGGCCCGGCCAGGGGGCATCGGCCAGGGTCATGATGCTGCCGTCCAGGAAGGACTCGATCTCATAACTCTCCTGCTCCGGGACAAAAATATCGTCCCCGCGCTGCTCCAGCTTGATGCCCAGCCGGCGGAAGGTGTCGGGAATGATGCCCAGGTCGTACCAGGACACGTCCTTGATGGTGATGCTGCTGCGGCAGATGGCGGCCATGCCGATGAACGAGCCCACCTCAATCATGTCGGGCAGGATCTTGTGCGTGGTGCCCTGGAGTTTTTCCACGCCGTGGATGCGGAGCAAGTTGGACCCCACGCCGTCGATGAAGGCGCCCATGCGGTTGAGCATCTTGCACAGCTGCTGGAGGTAGGGTTCGCAGGCCGCGTTGTAGATGGTGGTGGTGCCTTTGGCCAGCACGGCGGCCATCACGATGTTGGCCGTGCCGGTGACGGAGGCTTCGTCCAGGAGCATGTATCGGCCCGTGAGCCGGCCTTCCTGACGCAAGTGGAAAGCCCGGCGGGAGGCGTCGTAGGACATCTGGGCGCCCAGTTTCACCATGCCGTCCAGGTGCGTATCCACCCGGCGGCGGCCAATCTTGTCCCCGCCCGGCTTGGCAAACCAGGCGTGGCCGAAGCGGGTGAGGAGCGGACCCACCACCATCACCGAGCCGCGAAGGGCCGCGCATTTGCGCACAAACTCCTCCGTCTCGATGTATGCGGTATCCACTGCATCGGCCTGGAACGTGTACAAACCCTTGGCCTGACGGGTGATTTTCACACCCATCTTCTGCAGCAGTTCCATCAGGTTCTTCACGTCCAGGATTTCCGGCACGTTGCTGATGGTCACAGGCTCGCTGGTCAGGAGCACCGCGCTGATCACTTCCAACGCCTCATTCTTGGCGCCCTGCGGCGTAATGGTTCCGGACAGCTTGTGTCCGCCCTCGATGATGAATTTGCTCATATACGCAAAAATACCATTTTTTCGTATCTTTGTCAACAAACACGCACAATTATGAAAAAGATCCTCGCTTTCTTCCTTTTTGCCGCCCTGGGGATGGCTGCCTGGGCCCAGGACAAGGACTTCAAGCCTTTCGGCATCAAATCCGGCTATATGAAAACCGTCACCATGAAGGGCAAGGACAAGCTGTGTGACAACTACCTGTGGTTCGACGACTTCGGCCGCAAGGAAAAGGGCGTCACCACCACGTATATGGGAGCCGACATGGGCAGCTTTGACGTCACCTCCATCTTCCTGGACGGCCAGTGCTGGATGATCAGCGACGACGGAGAGGTGAAAGAGCTGGAAGGCCGCCCGGAACTGCGCTTTGACAAACTCTCCGACCAGGAAAAGAAGACCCTGAAGTTCAAGGACCTGGGCACAGAAGAGTACAAGGGAAAACTGTGCAGCAAGTACTATTACGAGCAAAAGCAGCTGGTCAAGTCCAAGATTACCGTCTGGGTGTGGAAAGGCCTTGTAATCCGGCAGCACATCAAGCAGACCTTCGGGGAAACCATGATCGAGCTGGAAGAACTCCAGGAGAACGCCCGCGTCCCCGCCTCCACCTTCACCGTTCCCAAGAGCAAGAAATAAGCCGATGGGCGCTCCGGTGCAGAAAACCAATGCGGCCCGGCTGCTGGATGCCGCCGGGGTGGCCTATACCCTGGTGCCTTACGAGGTGGACGAGGCGCATCTGGAGGCCTCGCACGTGGCCGAGCAGCTGGGCGAAGACCTGGACCGGGTGTTCAAGACCCTGGTGCTCCGGGGCGACCGCAACGGGCTCTTTGTCTGTGTCATCCCCGGCTCCCTGGAGGTGGACCTGAAAGTGGCTGCCCGCATTTCCGGGAATAAAAGCTGCGAGATGATCCACGTGAAGGAGCTGCTGCCCTCCACTGGCTATATCCGGGGCGGATGCAGCCCCATCGGCATGAAAAAACCCTTCCCCACCTTCATCCACGAGAGCGCCCTGCTCTACGACACGATTTATGTGAGCGCCGGCGTGCGGGGCCTGCAAATCTGCATCGCCCCGGCCGATCTGATCCGCTTCGTGGGAGCCGGACTCTATCCTTTCTGATTAAAAGCAGGCCTTGAGCACCTGCACAATGTTCCCGGGCTTGCCCATGGTGTAGAAATGCACCGCCGGAACGCCGTGCGCCAGCAGGTCGCGGCACTGGCCGATGCACCACTGCGTACCCAGTTCATACACCGCCGCGTCGGTTTCGGCCGCCCGGACTTCCCGCGTGAGGTCCTCGGGAATGTCGATGGAAAAACTGGCCGGGAGCAGCTCCAGCTGGCGTTTGTTGGAAAGCGGCTTGAGGCCGGGGATAATGGGCACGTCAATGCCTGCGGCGCGGCAGGCGTCCACGAAACGGTAGAACGCCGCATTGTCAAAGAACATCTGCGTAATGATATAATTGGCCCCGGCATCCACCTTGGCCTTCAGGTGAGCAATGTCCTCCGTGAGGTTGGCGGCCTCGAAGTGCTTTTCGGGATAGGCCCCCACGCCCACGCAGAACGAGGCGCCGATGCTGCCTTCGAAGCGGCGCACCGCACGCACCAGCTGATCGGCATGGCTGAAGCCGCCCGGCGCCGGGATAAAGCGCTTTTCCCCCTGCAGGGAATCCCCGCGCAGGGCCAGCACGTTCTCGATGCCCAGGAAATGATAGTCGTACAGCTGGCTGTAGATTTCCTCCTCGGTGATGCCCGCGCAAATGACGTGCGGCACCATCTCCACCTCCGGATAGGCGCTCATGACCGCCGCGCAGACAGCCACCGGACTCAGGCGGCTGCGCACCAGATGGCGGGTGAAAGACCCGTCCGGGGCCTGCCGGAAGGCGTATTCATCACGGTGACAGGTCACGTTGATGTAGCGCGGCGAAAACGGCATGAACTGGCCGATGGTGGACAGCAGCTGGTCTTTGCGGATGCCGTTCAGCGGCGGCACAATCTCCAGCGAGGGGAAGGGCTTTCCTGCGCCCTTGAGCATGTCGGAAATCTTCATTTCAGTAAGTGTCCTAAGAATTTGCGGGCCTCCTCGTCGGAAAGGCCCCGTGCGTGCCGGTAAGTTTCATATTGCTGCGGGCCGATGGTCTGGATGCCCGGATACCAGGCCTTCGGATGCATTACCACGAAGCCGCAGATGGAGGCCTCCGGGATCATGGCAAAGCTGTCGGTGAAGCGGATGCCCAGGCGTTCGTGCCCCGGGATGAGCGGCAGCACGGTGCCCAGGAGGCTATGGTCGGGACAAGTGGCATAGCCCAGGGCCGGCAGCACCACGCGGGTGCCAGCGCGCCGCTCCAGGTTGTGCTGCAGCCAGGCCGATGCGGCATCGGCCAGGGTAACGGTGACCGCGCGCCGCAGGATGGGATTTTCGCAGGCGGGACAGGAGCAGGAACGCGCCTCCGGGTCCTCCTGCACGCTCACGGCAAATACGCCGAAAGGACCGCTGCCCCGGGCGGGAACAAAATCGGCCAGGGACCAGCGGCGGGTAATCCCCTCGTGGGCCACAGGCTTTTCCTGCCGCAGCATGGGCAGGCGCACGCCGCCTTCCAGCACGATGGTGTCCGACTCGGCATGGGCGGATGTCAGAAGCATTCCCACACGGACGGTGGCTTGCAGGTGGGAAAGGATTTCCCGGCCCTGCTGCATATATTCATAACCGGGGTGGCCGGGGCGCGGGATGGTCCGGAGCCCGGCGGCTGCGGCAAAGAGTTTCCAGTCAAAATGGCGTTGCAACACGCGCAGCGGCACTTCGCGCACGGGCATGCTGCGCCAGGGGCAGCCCTGCAGATGGCCGATCAGGTCGGCCATGACGGCTTTCCCTCCGGCCCCCTCGTCATGCCCGGCCCCTTCGTCATGCCCGGCTTGACCGGGCATCTCATTGCCGCCGTCATGCCCGGCTTGACCGGGCATCTCCTCGCGCTGGCCATAGCTGCGCCGCAGCGCCTCCTGCGCCGCATGCTGCTGCGCCTCGAAGGCCTCCCGGTCCATGAGACAGCGCTTGAGCAGCACCGCCGAGGCCGAAGCATCACTCCCATGGAACACATGCGGATAGAGCGGAGCCAGTTTAACGGCCGTATGCAGGGCCGATGTGGTGGCGCCACCCACAAAAAGCGGCGTGGAAAGCCCCCGGCGGGCCATTTCCCGGCACAACTCTTCCATCTGGAACAGGCTGGGCGTAATGAGGCCGCTCACCGCGACGGCAAAGGCCTGTTCGGCCTGAGCCCGGTCCAGGATGGTATCCCGGTCCACCATCACCCCCAGGTCCACGATATCAAAGCCGTTGCAGCCCAGCACGATGCCGGTGATGTTCTTGCCAATGTCGTGCACGTCTCCCTTCACGGTGGCCAGCACCACCTTGGGACGGCTGCTGCTGCTCTCCGAGGCCTCGAAATAAGGCTCCAGCACCCCCACGGCCTCGCGCATCACCTTGGCACTCTTGACCACCTGGGGCAGGAACATCTTCCCTTCCCCGAAGCGTCGGCCCACCTCTTCCATGGCACTCATGAGCGGGCCTTCAATCACTTTCACAGCGCTGCCCAGCTCGCCCAGCGAGTCCAGCACCGCCTGGGAAAGTCCCTCGCTGCGTCCTTGCAGCAGGCACTGGGCAATCTGCTCGGCCGGCGCCAGATGCACCTGCCGGGCGGCCCCGGAAGCCTGCTCTCCGGCAGGTCCGGCCGCCACGCCGGCCGCCAATTCCAGCAGCCGTTCCGCCGCAGCCTCGTCCCGGCACAGGATGACATCTTCGGCCGCCTGGCGGAGGGACGGCTCCACCGCGTCATACGGCAGCAGCAGGCCGGGATTCACAATGCCCATATCCAGTCCGGCCTGCACGGCATGGTACAGAAACACCGCGTGCATGGCCTCCCGGACGGGGTTATTGCCCCGGAAGGCAAAGGAGAGGTTGGAGATACCGCCCGAGGTATAGCAGCCCGGGAGATTCTTTTTGATCCAGCGCACCGCCTCGATGAAATCGATGCCGTAGCGCGCGTGTTCGGCAATGCCCGTCCCCACCGAGAGGACATTGCAGTCAAAGATGATATCCTGCGGGGCAATCCCCGCCCGGGTGAGCAGCCGGTAGCTGCGCTCACAGATTTCGATTTTCCGTTGGAAAGTGGTGGCCTGCCCTTCCTCGTCAAAGGCCATTACCACCATCGCCGCACCCAAACGCTTGATTTCGAGCGCCTTATCGATAAACGCCTCGGGGCCTTCCTTGAGCGAGATGGAGTTGACGATGCATTTGCCCTGGGCGTTCTTGAGGCCGGCGAGCACCGCCCCCCAGTGGGAGGAGTCAATCATGAGCGCCGCCCGGGCCACGGCCGGATCGCCGGAAATGTAGCGCAAGAACGCCTCCATCTCCTTGGGCGCATCCAGCATGGCGTCGTCCATATTGATGTCAATCACCCCCGCGCCGCCGTCAATCTGATGCGCCGCCACCTGCAGGGCCTCTTCATACTGGCCGGCGGCTATCAGGCGCGCAAACTTGCGGGAACCCGCCACATTGGTGCGTTCGCCGATATTGGTAAAATTGTTTTCCGGATCCACCGTCACCACTTCCAGGCCGCTCACTTTGAGCCGTTTATCCGGCTGCGGGAGCGGACGGGGCGGGTGTCCCTGGGCCAGCGCGGCCATGGCCCGGATGTGCTCCGGCGTGGTACCGCAGCAGCCGCCGATGATGTTGACAAAGGGCAGCATGGGCACCATAGCGGCCGCCATATCGTCCGCGTCCAGGGTATATCGGCCCAGCTCGTCGGGAAGGCCGGCGTTGGGGTAGCAGATTACGGGGACGTCGCAGAAGCGGGAAATGTCCTCCAGCAGGGGGCGCATCTCGGCCGGGCCCAGGGAACAGTTGATGCCGAAGGCGAGCAGGCGGGCATGGCGCACCGCCGTGAAATAGGCCTCCAGCGTCTGTCCGGTAAGGGTTCGGCCGCTGCGGTCCGAGGCCGATGCAGAGATCATCACGGGGATGTCCCACTGGGCCGCGGCATAGAGCATGGCCTTCGTATTGAGCGCGTCAAAGCCCGTTTCCAGCAGCAGGCAATCGGCCCCGCCCTCCACCAGGCCTTTTATCTGTTCCTGAAAGGTTCGGGCGAAGTCGTCAAAGCTGTACGGCCGCCAGGCGGGCCGGTTCACATCGGGCGCCAGGCTCAGCGAATGGGTAGTGGGGCCTATACTGCCGGCCACCCAGACCTTGCGGGGGGCGGCGTCGGCGGCCTCCCGCGCCAGCCGGGCGGCTTCCCGGGCCATGGCCCCGGCCTTGTCGGCGCAGCCGTATTCGGCCTGCGAAATGGCGTTGGCGCTGAAGGAATTGGTCTCGATAATGTCGGCCCCGGCGGCGATATAGGCCTCATGGATGCCCCGGATGAGCTCCGGACGCGTAAAGTTCAGCATCTCCGGATTGCCATGCCAGTCCTCTTCCGGCGGCGCCTGCCGCTGGATCATGGTCCCCATGGCGCCGTCCAGCACAAGGATGCGGCTCCGTATGGCTTCTTCGATTGACATAAACCTTCTCCGGATTGCAAATGTAGGAAAAATACGGCAATTTGGCGTTATTTTGTATATTTGAACGTCGGAATTCATAACGCCATGAAAACCATCATTTCCTTTATCGGAATTTTCCTGCTGGCCTCCACCCTCGCCAGCGCACAAGACATAGAGAATACCTTCTGTTCTAAAAAGTTCGAAGTTACATCTAATAGACCAGCTACGGCTGCAAATAAGGGTTTTTGCAAAGTAGGAGATATTGACTATGAAGCTATTGTCAAAGAGTTTGGAACTCCTGATGAGTTTCCCACGTTAGAACAATCCAGAGCCATCCCTTTCGGGGCCGACGAGAAAGTTGCAACCGCTGTTTATTATAAGGACGGAAAAAGAGATTGGCTCGGGTTCGGCAATAATGTGTTTGACTGTTTCCACCTCGAATCTAACCGGTTTATTGTTTTAAAATGCGCAATTCCTGGAGGGATAAGGATAGGAGACAACGTCTCAAAAATTAGAGCTAGTTTGCCGAAAACAATGGCTCCTGAATTCAATAACTGGAACCCGGCTAATAACCATTACGCATATAATGAACTGTTCAATACTGAAGAGCCTGATAAAAGGTCATTTATTATATATGCAGGAGGGAAAAAAGAAGAGGGCGTGTTTTTCGTTGCGGATTATGTCTATGTCATTGAGGCCGAAAACGATGTCATCGTAGCTATTGATTACGACTGCTCGGATTATTAAATACAATGGCCGAAGCTACTGCTACACATGCTCCACTTCGGGGTGGAGGGTAATGGCATATTTGGCCGCGACGGCATCTATCACGCGCCGTTCCAGGCCGATAATCTCTTCCGGCGATGCTTCGCCGCTGGCGTTCACGATAACGAGAGGCTGATTCGGGTACACCTGGGCTCCGCCGTGGCGCACACCCTTGAAGCCGCACTGCTCGATCATCCAGGCAGCCGGGACCTTGATCTGGTCTCCCACCACGTAATGCGGCACCTGGTAGTCCGGACCATTGTCCTTTTGGGCAATCTTCACAATCCGGGCAAAGTGCTCCTGGCTGATAACGGGATTGCAGAAGAAACTTCCGGCCGATCCGGTGACCGCCGGGTCCGGCAGTTTCTGTTTCCGGATGCCGATGATGGTGTCCCGGATGAGTTGCGGGGTGAGCGGCCCTTCCGGCAGCGCTTTCCGGATGCCTCCGTAATCCAGGACGGGGTTGGGCGTCTTTGAAAGCCGATAGGTAACGGCAGTAATGATGTATCGGCCTTTCCAGTCGGTTTTGAAGCGGGAGGTTCGGTAACCATAGGCGCATTGGGCCGGGTCGATGGTCACAAAACGCCGTTCCAGCAGGTCCCAGGCACGGATGGAGGCAATGATGTCCTTGGCCTCCACGCCATAGGCGCCAATGTTCTGCACGGCGCTGGCTCCCACTTCGCCGGGAATGAGCGAAAGGTTTTCCGGCCCCCAAAGGCCCTCCTTCGCCGCCCAGGCGCAGAAGTCGTCGAAGACTACGCCCGCCGGCAAGGTAGCAAGGAGATACCCGGTCGGGGCCGGGCATGACGAAAGGACTTCTTGACCGGCAAGCCCCATATGCAGCACCGTGCCAGGGAAATCGGCCGTGAAGAGCAGGTTGCTGCCGCCGCCCAGCACCATGACGGGCTGCGGCAGGGCATCCCAGTCCAGCGCGGGGAGGTCGGCCTCCCCGGTCACTTCCACAAACAAGGCACAGCGCACCTTCATCCGGAAGGTGTTACGGCCCGACAAGTCGTAATGCGCGTGCCTTGTTATCACTTTTTGCTCGGAAGCGGAGAGGTTCAGGGCAATCTGGAGCTCGTCCAGCTGCACCTGGTCAATCTGGGACGGGGAGTCAATCATCACGTCGCGGCCCTGGTTGTTCTTGGGGAAGGCAATGTAGTCGCGGATGGTATCCTGGCCGCCCATGAGGGCGCATACGCGGTCGAAGCCGAAGGCCAAGCCGCCGTGAGGCGGGGCGCCGAACTTGAAAGCGTTGATAATGAAACCGAACTTGTACTCGGCCTCTTCCGGGCCGATGCCCAGCACCTCGAACATGCGCTTCTGCATGTCGGCATTGTGGATACGGATGGAGCCGCCGCCCAGCTCGTTGCCGTTGAGCACGAAGTCGTAGGCGTTGGCGCACACGCGCTCCAGGTCTTCTTTCTTGTCGCTGTAGAACCATTTTTCATGCTCCGGCTTGGGGGCGGTGAAGGGATGGTGCATGGCGTAGAAACGCTGGGTTTCGTCGTCCCACTCCAGCAGCGGGAAGTCCACGATCCACAGCGGGGCAAACTCGTTGGGCTTGCGGAAGCCCAGGCGGCCGCCCATCTCCAGACGGAGGACGCCCAGCATGGTCTGCACCTTGCGCTTGTTGTCTCCGCTCATGACCAGCATGAGGTCACCGGGCTTGGCTTCGGCGGCAGCGGCCAGCTTGGCCAGATCCTCGGGACCATAGAATTTGTCGATGGAGCTCTTGAAGCTGCCGTCGGCGTTGACGCGCACGTAGATGAGGCCCTTGGCACCTACCTGAGGGCGTTTTACCCATTCCGTGAGCTCGTCAATCTGCTTGCGGGTATACTCGGAAGCACCGGGGACGCAGATGGTGCCAATATAGGCAGCGTCGTCCAGCACGCTGAAACCCTTGCCTTTGGCCACGTCCGTCAGTTCGTGGATGGTCATGCCGAAACGCACGTCCGGTTTGTCGGAGCCATAGTTGTCCATGGCGTCGTACCAGCTCATGCGGGGCAGCGGGTTGGGAATATCTACGTTCAGAACATTCTTGAACAGGGTGCGCATCATGCCCTCGAAGGTATTCAGGACGTCTTCCTGCTCTACGAAGGACATTTCGCAGTCAATCTGGGTGAACTCGGGCTGGCGGTCGGCGCGGAGGTCCTCGTCACGGAAGCAGCGCACAATCTGGAAGTAGCGGTCGTAACCGGCCACCATCAGCAACTGCTTGAAGGTCTGGGGGCTCTGCGGCAGGGCGTAGAACTGGCCCGGATTCATGCGGGACGGAACCACAAAGTCGCGGGCGCCTTCCGGAGTGGACTTGATGAGATAAGGGGTCTCGATCTCCATGAAGCCCAGGCTGTCCAGGTAGTTGCGGGCTTCGTGGGCCACCTTGTGGCGAAGGGCCAGGGCGCGC
>JAEEGJ010011057.1_pt1 | contig 23104 bp, 22 predicted proteins | sample 8958761 | NCBI WGS metagenome assembly JAEEGJ01 (sample SAMN16246546, study PRJNA631951) | gut metagenome | biome: gut microbiome; feature: rumen; material: RS-attached | host: Bos | place: Iran: Karaj | collected 2018-10 | reverse complement strand
CTGACCGTGCAAGAGAGATCACAAAGGCTTTCTGCTACTCTGACGAGGATATCGCTGCACAGCCCGGTGACGCTTCCGACACAAAGTGCATCAAGTACTTAAAGAGAGCTAACGGCTTCATGCCCCTCACATATGTATGCTTCAAGGATTACGACGAGCTCATTCCCAACAAGTTCGTTGCTTTCAAGAAGGAAGAGATCAAGAACACTCTTGGTGAGTATCTCGCAGCAAACGGCTTAAAGCAGCTCCGTATCGCTGAGACAGAGAAGTATGCACACGTTACATTCTTCTTCAACGGCGGTATCGAAGAACCCAACAAGGATGAGGACCGTACACTCGTTCCTTCACCTGCAGTTGCTACTTATGACCTTAAGCCTGAGATGAGCGCTCCCGAAGTTTCCGAAAAGCTCGACGCAGCAATCTGCTCTGACAAGTACGATGTAGTAATCATCAACTTCGCTAACCCTGACATGGTCGGCCACACAGGCGTTCTCGAAGCAGCTATCAACGCAGTTGAGAGAGTTGACGCTTGCGTAGGCGGCGCTGTTGAAGCAGTAAAGAAGATGAACGGCGTTCTTTTCATCTGTGCTGACCACGGCAACGCTGAGCAGATGATGAACCTCGAGACAATGCAGCCTCACACTGCACATACAACAAATCCCGTTCCGTTCATCCTCTACAACTACGATCCCGAGTACACTCTCCGTGAGGGCGGCCGCCTCTGCGACATCGCTCCTACACTTTTGGAGATCATGGGACTTCCCCAGCCTGCAGAGATGACAGGCGAGTCACTTCTTATCAAGAAGTAATTGTTTAAATAATAAAATCCTGAAGGCTGCCTGCTGATGTGGGCAGCCTTTTTTCTTGAGGATAATGGCCGGTGGATTACAATGTGATCAGAGGGATCAGGGCGTCACGACTATTTTGACAGGGCCGAATTCTTCCTCGATCTCCTTTTTGGTCATATTGGTTTCCTGAACATATGAGCGCGAAAAATATGCAATCTCCTGATGATCCTTATATATAGTTGCCGTGCTGACGGTTCCGCGTCCCGGTTCAGGCCTTAAGACAGATATCTCATCTGCTTCGATTGTTGTCTTATATATTGTTCCGTCATAAACAATGACATAAAGGATGCCGGATCTGATCTCCAGCTTTACGGCTGAAACATACTCTTCAACGTCAGCCGGACCTGAAAATGACTCTTTGATCGTTTCCGATGCGGATAAAGGACCGCACCCTGTAAGAAAGCCTGCGCACAATACCAGACAAATTAAAACTGCAGCAAATTTTTTCATGTACTTAACCCGACATGCCTTTCATAAGTATTCTTATTATAGATACAGATAAAGGACAGGATTTGTTGCATCAGAAAAATGAAGGGACCTCAACAAGTCCGGAGGTCCCTTTAGATTGTTTGAAATGTGCTGTTGATCTTACGCTGCTTTTTTATAGGTCATCAGGATCTTTTCTGCTTCGAGGAGTTTCCTGGCATCAGGATCGGTGATCTTTGCTTCGACTGTTATCGAACCGAAGTTGTCGATCGTGCCGACTGTCGTATCTGTTGCAGACTTGAATGTGATGCTGCTGCCGTCAACAGTGTAGGTGCCTGAGCTCTCGAGTCCTGATACGTTGATCGTTTCAACGTTCGCCGTAACCTGGTTTAAGATCTGCTGCTTCATGTCGGCATAATCCTTGTAGCCGGCGATCTTTGCCATGGCATCAAGACCGACTGCAGAGGTCGTGCCTAAAGTGTTTTGGATGATCCTGTCGATATTCTTTTCGACGAAGGACTTGATGTCGGAAACGAAGGCGTCACGGTCGATCTTGACCTCAAACTTGCCGTTTTTAAGGGCCATTGTGGATTTGATGTTGATCTTGCCTTCGCAGCCGGACGGAATATTGACGCTGTATTCTTTGGCGATGTATTTGATGAACTGGTCGGTGATATCCTTTGTGGCCTTGTAGGTGCCGTCAACGGATTTGAGACTGATATTGAACTTCTTATAGGTGAGAAGTCCTGCGAAAGCTTCGGAATCGAGGTTGGTGATGTGCCACTCCGAGCCGTCCCTTTCGAGTTCGCAATCGTAGTAATAAGTGATGATCTCACAGTTCTTGACGGCCTGTTCGATATCAGGGATCGACTTAAATGACTTGCCTGCGAGGATCTCGAAATTCGGTCTGCTTATTCTGATCTGGACTTTGCCTTTATTGCCTTCGATCTCTACGGTGGAAGTGTCGACATCGTAGAGCATAAGGCTTCTTACGGCAGTCCGGAAAGCCTTCTGTTCGTCGGAGGGTTTGCCGTCGACGTCGAAAGCATCTTTTACGGCCGCTATTGTCTTATCGTCTGCAGAAGAACCTGCAAGAACGATCGCGACGCCGGACTCGTCTTCTACGATTGCTTTTGCGAGCTTTGTTGCTGTGTCGATCAGTGTGCCTCTGCCGATAACGGGCATGTTGCCGTAGAAGGAGAAGAGGTCTTTGAATTCCTGGTCATCGAAATTGGTGACATACCAGTCCTTGTCGATCTCCTTAAGTTCTACAGTGATCTTAGTCTCTTTTGTATCTGCCTTATCTACTGCCGATGCCAGGTCATTGATGTCTTTGTAATCGCCTTTCTGAAGGGCTTCCTGATCTGCTGATGTGAAAGTTATGTTGACCGTTGCAGTATCCTTGGTGATCTTTACGGATTTTTCGTCGATGACACCTGCGACAGTAGCCTGCATATGCGTGTTAAAGAGCTTTTCCTCGTCGGAATAATTCTTCTCATCAAGAAGTTCCTTGAAGGACTTTTTGTAATCCTTTTCGAGCCCGTCGGTCTTTTGCAGGATGTCAGTAGCAGCGCCCGAAGTGATTCCGGAAACGAAATCCGAAGCTGCAGTTAATACTGCCTTTTTCTTGAAGAGCGAGCATGATGAAAACATCGGGAGCAGAGTCACGATCGCCATCACAGCTGCTGTTTTACGTACAAATGATCTATCCATTCTTTCTTATTTCCTTATTCTGTAATACCTTTACAATACCGAGAGCAAATTGCTCCGTCAAGGTAAACATGCTGTAAATTCTAGGTTTGCAGGGCCCATCGCAGGGGGGTGAATCATTGAATTTCGCCTTGAATTCTATTAAAATAATTTTTAGAATTTGGGCGTGAGAATCAGTTTTTCGCGCATAGAAATATATAGGAGGATTGCCTTATGGATAAGAAAAGACTTATTACCAGAAGCGATTTTGACGGTCTCGTCTGTGCTATGCTTCTCAAAGAATTAGATATGATCGATGAGATAAAGTTTGTTCATCCTAAGGATGTTCAGGACGGTAAGGTCGACATAACCGAGAATGACATCACGACAAATCTTCCTTTCGATCCCAGAGTAGGACTCGCGTTTGACCATCACGAGAGCGAACTCGTAAGAAATAACAAAGAGGCTTTCGGCGACAAGTTCATCTGCATCTGCGAAAAGTCTGCTGCCAGAGTCGTTTATAAGTATTATGGCGGCGCCGATACTTTCAAGACTGTCAACGAAGAGATCATGCAGGCAGTCGACAAGGGCGATTCCGCTGACTTTACGATCGACGAGATCTTAGATCCCAAGGGCTGGGTCCTCATGAACTTCATTATGGACGCGAGAACAGGATTGGGCCGTTTCCACGATTTCAGGATCTCAAATTACCAGCTCATGATGGAACTCATCGATTACTGCACAACCCACTCTGTTGAAGAAGTTTTGGCGCTTCCTGATGTTAAGGAACGTACGGACTTGTATTTCGAGCAGCAGGAGCTTTTCAAGAAGCAGCTTTCTGAGAACGTTAAGATCGAAGGCAAGGTTGCGGTCCTCGACTTAAGACCTTTGGAGACAATCTACACAGGCAACAGATTCATGATCTACGCAATGTATCCTGAGACCGAATTCAGCGTACATGTAGCATGGGGTTTCAAGAAGCAGAACACTGCGGTCATGATAGGCAAGTCTATTATCAACAAGGCCGGCACGACAGACATCGGCGAGCTCTGCCTCTCATACGGAGGCGGCGGACATACCAACGCAGGCACCTGCCAGCTCGACAATGACAAGGTTGATGCGGAGCTTCCAAACATAGTTGCCAAGCTAAATGAGCATAAATGATATATAATATGCCGGTCCCTGAAAAGGGACCGACTTTTTTTGAAAGGGATTTTTTCGAAATATGCAGATCTTAAAGAAAGCAGCTGCTGCTGTACTTGCTATGGCTTTGGCTGCAGGTTTTACGGGATGCTTCAATAGCGAAAAGAAAAACATTGATGCCGTTATCAAAGTAACGGACAAGTATGTTGAAGCATTGAACAACTTTGACGCAGAAGGCGTTCTGGAACTCACAAACTGGGATGAGGACGATGACCAATATAATGAAGTCAAAAAGCTCCTCGATCTCGATTTTTACTCAACACAGGTAACCAAGGAAGAGATCGAATACTACAAGTACATCGCTTCCACGATAACATACTCTTCTGAAGACGGCAGAATCACTTTAGAAGATGATGAAGCAACTCTTAAGATCCAGTACAAGCTGGTCAACTGGAAGCCGGTCTTTGCCGAGACATACGATGATTTTGATGAGGTATTGAAGGCTCTCAAGGATTGTGACGACACCCTCACCGTAAAGGAAACACTGAATTTCAAGAAGGAAAAAGACGGCTGGAAACTTACAAAGATATCCAAGCTTGGCGAGGTATTCAGCTTCGTTTATGCGCTCCCCAACGTTATCTTAGAGCCCCAGCCCACAGGCGATGAGCCTTCAACTTCTGAAAGTTCCAGCCAGGTTTCGGATCTCTATAAGGAAGCGCGCGAGTCTTATCTTTACCTCCTCGGCACTAAGGAAGCTGCTATCAGGAAGGCCGAAAAGATCTATGGCAAGAGCTTCTGCAATTACGTCGATCTGAACGGAGACAGCGTTCCTGAACTTCTTTTCGTAAGCGCCGATAAACCCGATGACGATAACAGCTCCGCATCGCTCCATATCTATGAATATAACGAGTATGCAGGAGAGCCGATCGAAGTCATCACGATCAATGAGATCGCTTATACGGCAGAGGGTGGAAGCTTCTTTATCTTCACAACTGCAAGCAATCTCGTAATCACAACTCACAGCGGCGAATCTTCTAACCACCACGTAGTTACATATGTGTACGACCTGCACCTCGCACTTTCCGATACATATCAGAGAGATGAGCACTATAGCTACGATCCTAATCCGGACAAGGAAACCACAACCTACGATTATTACCAGGCAACAAAGACAGGAACAGTTTCCTGCGATGAGTCGATCTATAAGAATGCCATCCAGAAGCTCGTTGATAAGGTCGTTCTGGTAGTAGGTTACGATTACCTTCCTGTTAAGGATTCACTTGAGTATGCGATCAACAATGCAATAAAGCTGCCTTTCGTAAGTTATGACGATATCATTGCGGAAATCAAAGCTGAAGGTTAACAGGCTTTGTTGAAAACGATATTAGGTTTAAAATGTGGCTGTCGGAGATATCCGGCGGCCACTTTTTTCGCAAGGGACAAATGGAGGGGAATCGTATGATAAAGCGCGCGATTGCTACGATCTTAACTGCTGCTGTGGTTTTGGGCATTTCAGGCTGTAATACGGATAATACCGAACCTACCGCTTCTTTGTATTCGAAAGTTACCGAGAGCACGATCACTTTGACAGAGGACGGCAATAAGGCCGTTAACTGCTACAAGGAACTTTTGAAGCTCAACCGCGACGTCATCCAGCCTGTCGAAAAGAATTTCGACACCGCAACATGCGGTCTTTATGACATAAATTCAGATTCGATCCCCGAATTCTTCTTTTTTGCTGCCACGGACGCAACGGCATATTCGGCAACGCTCTATGTTTTCACCTACGATAAGACCAGCGATACCGCCATTAAAAAGATCGAGATCCCCAACATCATGTATCTGTCAGGCGGAGGCGGCGAATATGCTGTATTCACGTCACCTGTCGCGCTCCTCATCACCCGCACGAGCGGCGAGGGCGAGTCTGTTACAGAGACAATCGTCTATGACATGAACCTCAATAAGAACGGCAGTTATAAGATGATACAGAGCCACGATTCCTCTACCGAGAGGATCGTAAACAAATATTATTCAAACGGCGCTCTGGCAGATCAGACAGCCTATGACCAGCTCGTTACTGTTCACCTTGAACAAGCAACAATGGTGCTTGCGAGCAATATTAAGGCGAAGTCCGAAGAGGAGAATTCACCCCTGCTGTCGAAGCCGCAATATAATATGATGAAGTACGAAAATATGCTCTCTTACATAATCAAGATAGCTAAATAAAAGGAGTAAGAATAAATGAAGATGTTCAGGAAAACAGTTTCTTTGATCTTAGCCGGATGTGTCGTGTTCGGAATTGCCGGATGTGATCTTTCCGGCTCCAAGCAGGAGAAGAGCAATGTCGACGGCGTGATCAAGGATTACGGCAAAGCGCTCCAGAAACTGGATGAAGAAAAGATCTTAGGCATGACGACCTGGGATGAAAGCGACAGTGAGTATTCAGATTTCAAGGATTGCTTCATCTTCGATGCTAATGCCGAATATATCTGGGATGTTTATACGGCAACGGCAGGAACGATTGAATTGAATTATAAGGACACCTCTATCAAGGTAAAAGGCGACAAGGCTTCAGTGGACGTTACTTACCTTATCGTGGACTGGAAGACACTTTATAAAGAGCAGTATTTTAGTGCCGACGATCTTGTCAAAGCGATCAAAGACAGCATGAACGTTATTACAACTGAGGGCTCACTCGAATTTACAAAGGACGGTAATAGCTGGAAGATCTCCAAGATCACGAAGCTCGATGAATTAATGGAATTCGGAAAGACATGGCCTAACCTTGAGTCCAAGCAGTGGCCCACAATGCCGACTGATGATACTGAACCTACGGATGAGCCGACATTCCCTACAGGAACGCAGTATGCTGACAGCTACCAGAAGGCTATCGCCGCATATCTCAAGGTCCTCGATGACAACATGGCTGCAATAACAGCTGTTCAGGAAACTTACAGGATCGATCCGGTAGGCATCTACGATATCGACGGCAACGGCATTCCGGAGCTTTACTTCCTCGCAACCAAAGGTGACAGCCCTGTCATGAACAGCAGTCTTTTCATCTATTCCTACAACGAGAATGCAGGCGAGGCCCTGAAGCAGATCGAGGTTCCTGACATCATTTACATGGCAGGTTCCGGCGGACTTTTCCAGATGTATGCAACATCAAACAGACTCATCATCACACATGCCGGCGGCGAAGATTCTGACTTTAAGTACTGGACTGAGATCTACAATTTCCAGTGGGATCTTATAGCTTCCTACAGACGTAATTGCCTGTACGATTACAATGCTCCCGAAGATAAGGCATCGACCATAAAGTATTACGAAGAAGATGTTGAGATAACTGAAGAGCAGTACAACAAGGTTTTCAAAGAAGACGCGAATAATACGGTTATAGTTCTTGCTAAGAATTACACACCTTCATCCGGTGATGTGGAGTATCCGCTCGTAAGCAAACCGTCTTTCACGATGCTCGCTTATGAGAATGCTTATACATACTTAGAATCGCTCAAAAATTGAGGTGGTTAAATTGCGCCGGAACTGAGGGCCTTCTCACTCTGGAACTGAGGCGCTTTTATTGCTCCAGAACTGAGGTACTTTACGGCAGAGCCTTTTAGCTGATAAAATAAATATTATATCTGTGAAGCCGGAGGGCAAAATTATGGATGCATTATTGTTTGCTAAGGCAGCTAGAGAAGAGAAGGACGCGATGCTCGAGAACTATCTGAGCAGCACCGACTCCATGGCCGGTGAACAGATAGCTAAACTCAAGGCGGCAGGCGCCAGCGATGAACTCATCAGAGAGGTCTTCGATTCCGTCCTGACCGATTGCTTCTATAACATTCTCCTTGGAATTGACGGCCAGATGCCGATCGGATCTTTGGGTGAGAGAAGTTACAGATTGCTTGCTCCGGACAGCACTGTAATCGCAAATGCTTCCGGAACACTTGCTGAAGCTGCATACGAAGCTTTCTACGGTGAAGGCGAAGAAACGGCTGAAGGCTGACAGTTAAAATCAGTTAAATTCTGAAAAGGTTGTCTCCGCGTGAGGCAACCTTTTAGTTTGTTCCAGTGTAAATTCAGTGCAGTTTTGGGTTGTTTAACTTTTTGTCACCGTTTTTTCGATTTTGGTTGTACAAAAAGATAAAATGAGCCCCGATTTCAACTTTTAGTCACTGATTTTCGGGTTTTCGTGAAACAAAAAGTGAAACAACTTCAGCAGTCGATGGTTGGGTGAAGGGTGTTCGTGCAACATGACGTGAAAACCCTAGGTTGCTCGTTTTGTAGACGGATTTTCATTTTTCGTCAACAGAATGTGCAAAAACGCGTTGATTTGCTCGTTTTGTAGACGATTTTATGATTTCCGTCAACAAAATGTGCATTCAGGTGCGGAAAGAGTAATCCGTGGATCACTTCGGCGCCCAAAAGATCCAGACGAAGAGATAACCTGCGATTACTGCGGTGAGTGTGAAAGGAATGCCGATCTTCATAAAGTCGCCGAAGCCGACTTCGTGGCCTTCTTTTCTGAGCATACCGACGCCGGCGATGTTTGCGGAAGCACCGATAGGAGTTAAGTTACCGCCAAGTGTGGCGCCGACCAGGAGGCCGAAATACAGGAAGTGCGGTTCGACATTCATTGCGGAAGCGACACCTGCCAAAAGGGGCAGCATCGTAGCGACGTAAGGGATGTTGTCGATGAATGCGGAGATTACGACTGAACCCCAGACGATGATAGTGAAGAGGACGAAACGGTTGGAGCCGCCGAAGCTTGCGATGAATTCTGCGAGGTCATCGATGACGCCGACTTCCCTGATCGTGGCGATGACTACGAAAAGGCCTGTAAGGAGGAGCATCGTGTCGTAGTCCAATGCCTTTAATGAATGGACCATTCCCTTGGCGGACTTCTGCTTGATGAGCTCCCAGATGATGGTTAAGATGCCGCATGCCATGCAGATGATGCCGTTTGTCCATTCATGAGTGTTGGGAATGAATGATGCGATGATGAGAAGGACAACGTGGCCGAGCATTGTGATCGTCGGAACGTAGTCGGTGACTTTAGTATGTTCTGTTGAGTTAACGGTCTCTTTGTTCTTGCGGAACATGATCATCATGATGGGGATCGTGAGGACCGCGCCGAGCTCAACTGCGAAGAACATGCCGGGCTTGCCGTTCATGTAGAAGAAGTCGTTGAAGTTCATGTGGTCAGCTGCTGCGAGCATGATCGAAGTCGTGTCGCCGACGAGGGTTGCGGCGCCCTGGAGGTTCGATGAAACCGCGATACAGATGATCATCGGAACGGGGCTGATCTTAAGCTTTTTGCAGATCGCAAGGCCTACCGGAGCTACCATGAGAACTGTTGCGACGTTGTCGATGAATGCGGAGATGATGCCTGAGAATAATGACATCAAAATCGTTACCCACATGACGTTTTTGGAGATGCGGAGGAGTGCTTCGGCGATCCTGTTGGGCATCTTGGATTCGATGAAATAATCGACGATTACCATCGTGCCGAAGATCATCATCAGTACATTCCAGTCGATCGCGGGAAGGACTTTTCCCAATGGCAGGATCTGTAAGACCACCATTAAGACGGCGGCAGAAAGTGCTACGATTGCACGGCGTTTCGGCAGTACGACCATAAGGATGTACATGATTAAGAATATTACGATTGCGATGATCTTTTGCATTAAGAACTCCTTGGTTTATTTCTTGCTTTTTGCCTTGCTGCTGAAGACGAATCTCTGCTGGATAGAATAACTGATGAGGAACAGGATCGTGTCTGTGATCGCCTTTACGACAGTTTCTACCGAGCCGGGGAAGATCATGACTACAGCGGTTACGATGCCTGCGCTTAATGCCATCTGGATGACTGCAAGAAGCGCATATTTGGAAAGTGAAGTCGCTCTCGAAGCGTGGCTTTTGAAAACGAACTTGTAATTGATGAGATAGTTATAGACGGCCGATATGATCCTGGCAGCGACTGTTGCCATCGTTATATAGACTGCAGCGAATGAGTCCTTTAACAGGAGCACGAAAAGGTGGAACAGCAGTATGTCGATGACAAAAGATGAGAGCGATGCGAAGATGAACTTGATGAACTTCTTGCCCAGGATCTTATAGATCCTTATAGAGTCCCTGATCGGCTTGAAATGGGTCTGGTGGGATTCTTTGGAATCGTAGATCGTCTGGATCGGGATCTCGGTGAGGTTATATCTTCCTGCACACTCCAAGAGCATCTGCATCTCGTATTCGAATCTCTCGCCTTTGCAGTCTATGAGCTCGGTCATGAACTTAAACGGAATGCCTCTAAGGCCCGACTGGGTGTCGCTGACCTTCATGCCTGCGACGTATGAGAAGACCGTGATGGTTACGGTGTTGCCGAACCAGCTCTTCCACGGAATGTCCTTTTTCTCGAACTTTCTGACGCCGAGAATGAGGTTGTCGGGATTTGCCTTAAGGGTGTCGATTATATTTGTGATGCATTCGGGTGTGTGCTGGCCGTCGGAATCGGCGGTGACGCAGCCAATAGCGTCCGGCATATTTTCGCTGATGTAGGAAAATGCAGTTTTGAGAGCGCGGCCTTTGCCCCTGTTGGGACGGTAGGCTATGAACTTGCCGCCTAGTTTTGTGATGATGGACTCAGCCTCTTTGAAAATGGGATCGTATTTTTCATCCGAGCCGTCGTTTACGATTATGACGGGGCCCATTTCCTTGGCATCCAAGTCTTTGAGCAAAGCAATAAGCCTGTCATCAGGCTCATAGGAAGGGATAACTATCGGAACCAATGCCGTCTGTCTGCTTTCTTCTTTACTCATAGTGCCTATATTAACATAAACGGCTTCATACTCATGAAGCCGCCTTTTCTTTGTACAAGATCTTTAAAAGTACCGGAGCCAGGATCGAGCTCACCAATATCATGAGGATGACCGCCGTGAAATAGTCGGAGGTTATGAGCCCGGCGTGAAGGCCTTTCTGGGCCGTGATCAAGGCGACCTCGCCGCGGGTCATCATGCCGATACCGATCTTCAGCGAATCTTTCCAGTTGAACCTGCAGAGTTTGGCAATCGAGCCGCATCCGATTATCTTTGATAAGAGCGCCACGAAAACGAAAGCGATGGAGAAGAAAAGGAATGTCGGATTGAAGTTTTCGAAAGAAACCTTAAGTCCGATGCCTGCAAAGAAGATCGGCGCGAAGACCATGTAGGAGCTGACGTCAACCTTACGCTCAACGTATTTAACGTCATGGAGGTTGCAAAGGACCACGCCTGCAACATATGCGCCCGTGATGTCCGCAATGCCGAAATACCTCTCGGCGACATAAGCCATGAACAGGCAGTAGCACAGGGCAGCAATAGGAATTCTTCTCGTGTGTTCATATCTGGCATCGAGCCACTTGAAGACCTTGTAAACAACGAAGCCGGAAACGATCGCGATCGCAAAGAAGAGGATCGCTTTGAGCATCGTGCCCCATACAGAAGAGCCTGTGCCCTTTGCGCTTAAGACGAATGTGAGGACGATGATTACGATGACATCGTCGATGATGGCGGCACTGACGACAGTAGTTCCGACTGTGCTGCTGAGCTTGCCGAGCTCTTTAAGTGCAGCAACCGTGATGCTGACAGATGTGGCTGCCATGATCGTGCCGATGAAAAGACCTTTGATGAACTGCTCGGAACCTATGGGACCGAAGCCGTAGAAACTCATGAAGAGGACAGCGCCCAGTACGATCGGGACGAAAACGCCTGCACAGGCGATCGCCGTAGCCTTAAGACCGGTTGCCTTAAGCTTTTTCATGTCTGTGGTAAGGCCTGCTTCGAACATGAGCATGATGACACCGATCTCGGCCATCTTGTTTATAAAGTCAGACTGGTTAACCAGTCCGATGAGAGCAGGACCCAGGATAAGGCCTGCAATGATCTCTCCTACGACCTCAGGAGCGTGGAGCTTACGCGCGAGGATTCCGAAAGCCTTTGCGGCAAAGAGGATCAGGGCGACGTCTATAATAAAACGAAGGCTTTCCAATTCAATTTCTCCAATTCAAAAATGGGTAAAAATACCCTTACCAAATTCCACCGCTACTAGTTATATCACGCAAAAATAATAGCGATAGGTTGCATATTACACAAACTTATTATTTAAATAAGGTGTTCGAGGCGTAAAAATGATATTATAAGGTGTTGAATTATGACCTGGGGTATTTCCGGGTCTTGGTGGAGGCATTTGATGAAACAGCTTGAATATCCTTATGATTCCGACTTTATCTTGCGCAAGAAAAAGGCGATCAAAAGAGAGCTCCTGGCAAGGGAAGGGGTCACATATATCGAAAAGAAGATCGCTATCTTAGGCGGTTCTACTACCAGCGATATCAAGCAGATATTGGAATTGTTCCTTTTAAACTACGGCATTAAGCCCGAGTTTTTCGAATCTGAATATAACAAATATTTTGAGGATGCCGTTTTCGGCAATCCTGAACTGGATGAGTTTGCTCCGGACCTCGTTTTCGTGCACACAACGACAAGAAATATCGCGAGATTCCCTCAGGTTACGGATTCTCCCGAGCAGATCGATGCCCTGATCGAAGAGACGATGGGCAGGTTTGAGCAGATCTGGGGAGCTTTGGCTGAACGCTATAAGTGCACGGTCATCCAGAATAACTTCGAGCAGCCTTACTACAGGCTCCTCGGAAACAGCGATTTTACGAATATCCACGGCAGATTGAACTTCATCAATCGCTTAAATGACAGATTCTGCGCTTATGCACAGAGCCACCAGAACTTCTTTATCAACGACATCAATTACATCTCGGCTGTCTACGGCATCAAGAAGTGGGCAGATCCGGGTGACTGGTACAGATATAAGTATGCACTCTCAGTTTCTGCGATCCCTGATTTTGCATTCAACTTATCGCACATCATCAAGGCCGTTTACGGCAGGAACAAGAAGGCATTTGCGCTCGATATGGACAACACCTTGTGGGGCGGAATCGTCGGCGACGACGGCCCGGAGAACATCAAGGTAGGCCACGAGGACGCAGAATCCGAGCTCTTTACGGAGTTCCAGCAGTACATCAAGTCCCATAAGGATCTGGGAATCCTTCTTACCGTCGCATCCAAGAACGACGAGGAGAATGCTCTTGCAGGTCTTGCAAGACCCGATTCGACATTGAAGCAGGATGACTTCATCATCATCAAAGCCAACTGGGACAACAAGGACATCAATATCGCAAATACCGCAAAAGAGATAAATATCGGCTCTGACAGTTTCGTTTTCGTTGACGATAACCCTGTCGAGAGGGCCCTGGTCGAAAACCAGATCCCCGGAATTTCCGTTCCTGAGGTCGGCGCACCCGAGACTTATATCGACGTCCTCGACTCAAACGGATTTTTCGAAGTTACAGGAATCTCCGAAGAAGACATCAAGAGAAGCGGCATGTATAAGGCAAATATGGAGCGTGCAAAGGCATCGGCCCAGTTTACTGACTACGACGAGTACTTGAGGTCACTGGAGATGACCGCCGAGATCAAGCCTTTCGCGCCGGTTTATATGGCACGTATCGCTGAGCTTACCAATAAGAGCAACCAGTTTAACCTTACGACAAAGCGCTGCAGCCAGGCAGATATCGAGAAGATCGCTGCTGATCCTGCCTATATCACCCTCTATGGCAGACTTGAGGACAAGTTCGGCGACAACGGCGTCGTAGCTGTTACTTTCGGACACGAGGAAGACTACGGAAACGACAAGTTCTTCCATATAGACCTCTGGCTCATGAGCTGCAGAGTCTTAAAGCGCGGTATGGAATTTGCAATGATGGATGAGCTGATCCGCGAGGCAAAATCCAGAAATATTACCAAAATTAAAGGCTATTATTTGCCGACCGCAAAGAATAAAATGGTCAAGGATTTTTACGAGCTCCAGGGCTTCGATAAGATAAGAGAAATGGAAGACGGCACATCCGAGTGGATCCTCGATCTCAACAGCCCGCACAAGAGCGGAAATGTTGCGATCAAGGTCAACTGATAAAGGAACTGCCAAAAGGAGATAAATATGACAAGAGAAGAGATCTACGGAAAGCTTAATGAAGTATTCCAGGATGTTTTCGATGACGAAGACATCACTGTAAACGATTCCACAGTCGCAGCTGACGTTGACGGCTGGGATTCATTGGAGCACATCAACCTCATCGTTGCAGTCGAGAGATGCTTTGGCATCAAGTTCACGATGGGCGAGACCACAGGCCTTAAGAACGTCGGCGAGATGGTCGACAGGATCATCGCTCACTTAGGCTAAGGGTCGGTTAATGTCGCTGGTATCGTCGTTATTTCTGGTCTTCGTTGCAGCAGTCCTTCTGCTGTACTATGTGCTGCCCAAGAGCTTCCGCTTCTGGGTGCTCCTTTTAGCGAGCCTTGCTTTCGCGGCATTTCTGGGTTTCTACACACTTTTATTCGTTGTCTGTTCAGCGGTTCTCTGCTATCTCGGAGGACTTCTGGCCGGCCCTTCAAACAAGAACGGTCTTAGAAACGCTGCTACAGTCATCACGGTAGTGATCAACATCGCGCTTTTGTGCGCAGTCAAATACTATAACGTCATAGGCCTTGCCGCTGAGAGATTAAATCTCCTGTTTGGCGCAGTTGACGGAGCAAACAGCTTCTTTGCTTATGCAGTCCCTGTCGGAATGTCTTTCTATGTTCTCCAGACAACGGGTTATATCCTGGACTGCAGATGGGAGAAGATCGCACCTGACAAAAACTTCTTCAAGGTATTGCTGTTCTCAACATACTTCCCGCAGCTCATGTCGGGTCCTATGAACACCTATGCAAACCTTTCCGAAAAGATTGAAAAGGTTAAGGAAGTAAAGTTCTCTTTTGAAAGGATCGCTGACGGCGCTGTCAGAGTTGCTTACGGTTTTTTCAAAAAGCTCGTTATCGCTGAACGTGCCGCAATGGTCGTCAACATGATTTATGCCGACCACCAGACATTTACAGGCTGGTATGTACCTTTGGGTGTATTCTTTTTCGCGATCCAGCTCTATACGGACTTTTCCGGATGCATGGACGTCGTTATCGGCGTATCCCACATGTTCGGCATCGAGCTTCCCGAAAATTTCAACTGCCCGTTCTTTTCAAAGAACGTCAAGGAATACTGGAGAAGATGGCACATCACGCTTGGCGCCTGGCTCCGTGATTACCTCATGTATCCGGTCCTCAAGAGCACTCCGCTCATTAAGATCGGCGACTGGTCAAAGGCTAAGTTCGGCAAGAAGAACGGCAAAAAGGTTCCTACATATATCGCTCTGTTCATCCTCTGGTTCGCAGTAGGTTACTGGCACGGCGGTCTTTGGAACTACGTAATCGGTTCAGGTATCCTGCACTTCATCTACATCGTTCTCGGCATGATCTTTGAGCCTTTGTTCAAGAAGATCAGACCCAAGATCGGCGCTGACAAGCTCTATTTCAGGATCTTCCAGTCTGTAAGAACATTTATCCTGATGCTTACGGGCTTCGTATTCTTCAGATCAGCTTCCATTAAGGACGCTGTCGACATGTATGCGGCTATCTTCCGCCGTGGCGGCGCGGCTCTCAACTGGCCGAACTTCTGCGCTTCAGGCATGAACCTGGCACAGCTTATCGTCCTGATCGCTGCAGTTTTGCTGGTTCTCGCAGTCGACGCTTACAAGTACCGCCCGAGCGAAGATGAGGAGCCGAAGTCAGCTATCGCATTTTTGAGGAGCAAGAGCGTTGTCCTTTTGTGGGCTGCATTCATGGTGCTCTTAGTAGCTACGTTGGTTTTCGGAATGTACGGCTTAGGCTACGATTCCGGTTCATTCATATACGCAAGAATCTAAAGGGGGAAATTTTATGAATATCGTTTGTCTTGATATGGAAGGCGTTCTGGTACCTGAGATCTGGATCGAATTTTCGAAAAAGAGCGGCATCCCGGAACTTAAGAGAACCACCAGAGATGAGCCCGATTACGACAAGCTCATGCACTGGAGATTAGGCATCTTAAGAGAGCACGGTCTGGGCCTTAAGGAGATCCAGGATGTTATCGCACAGATCGATCCGCTCCCGGGCGCAAAGGAATTTTTAGACGAGCTCCGCAAGGATATGCAGGTAATAATTATCAGCGACACTTTCACACAGTTCGCTATGCCCTTGATGGCAAAGCTCGGCTATCCGGCCCTTTTCTGCAACTCTCTGATCGTAGGTGAAGACGGCATGATCGAAGATTTCAAGATGAGGATCGAGAACTCCAAGCTGTCCACGGTTAAGGCTCTGCAGTCCATCGGCTTTGATACTATCGCTTCAGGAGACTCTTATAACGACCTCGCCATGATCAAGGCATCCAAGGCAGGGTTCCTTTTTAAGAGCACAGAGAAGATCATCGCTGACAACCCGGATATCCCGGCATTTGAGGAGTTCGATGAGTTGCTCGCTGCAATCAAGGCAGTACCGGATTCAAACTGAGGTTTGATTACTGAATTTAAGATTTAAGGCCGCTCACACTGTGGGCGGCTTCTTTAATCCTTATATGCTTTCGGCAGATTCCAGCCGTAGTGTGCTGCGCAGTATCTGATGACGCAGACGAAAAAGAAACCGGCGAGCATCGCTGCTTCGGCTGATCCCGTGAAGTAGTAAATGATATAGACAACTGCAGCGCCGACTATCGAGGCGCATGCGTAGATGTGCTTTACGAAGATGTAGGGCATCTCGAGTGATAAGGCGTCTCTTAAGACTCCGCCGCCGACACCTGTTACGACACCGAGGAAGATAACGAGGAATGCGTTGTTTGCGTGTTCGCCCAAAAGGCCTGTGTGAACACCGTCTGCAGTAAATGCTGCAAGACCAACTGTGTCGAACCAGAAGAAGATCTTCTCGTAGATCGAGCGCGTCTTGTCGGAGACCTCACGCTTCTTCTTGTGCTGCCACCACACGAAAATGAATGTGATGTTGGCAGTGACCGCCGCGATGATTACAAACAAAGGGTTCTTGAAAGCCATAGGAGGGGTGGAGCCTGTTACGAGGTCTCTTATGATGCCGCCGCCCGTAGCTGTGAGGAGCGCTAAAATGTTGACTCCGAATATGTCCATCTTCTTCCTGATTCCGGCCATGGCACCTGACACTGCAAAAGCTACAGTGCCGATGATGTCTGTGATCAAGATGAAGAGTTCGGTATCCATGGCAGTTATTATATATGTTTTCGTTAGGAAAAAGTTGTAGTTTTTTTCTTTTCTCACACTTTATAATGTGTGCAGGGGGTACAAGGATATGAAGAATAAGAGTTTATCAGGCGCAGTTCCGATTGCGGTTTTACTGGCGGTATTTGTCCTCACATGCGCATTCAACCTTTGGATCACACCTCAGGAAAAGGTTACCGTTTGGCAGTATCAGACCGTACTTTCCGAAGATGTCATTTACTATAGCGACAGCGAATCGGAAGGGCCGTATTATTCTGAACCGGTCTTATTTCAAAAGGGCACCGCAATGAAGGTCGGTGCAGACATAACACCAAGAACAGCAGATTCCAAGCAGAATGGAGCTGATTATTATTTCACGGAATCTTTCATTTACTGGGAAGATGGAAAGATAATGCCGGTGACTGTTACCACCGACCAGGCTTTATGCGGGCTGTATATCTCCGAAGGTTTCGATAATGTTTATGTCAGCGCCATCCACATAAGCCGGGTGGATTTTAATGAAAGGCTGATTCCAAGTTTTGAAGGAGCAAAGGACGACTGCATAAAGGAAGATAAAGATATGCGTCTGATGAACCTTTTGGTCGGAACTGTGCCGGCAATAGGTCTTGCCATAGGCATGCTGATCCTCCGCTACTTCATAGTAAAAAACGGCAAGTATGCCAATAAGCTTTTCTGGACATTCTTAAGCATTGACTGCTTATCAGTCGTATATGCTCTTATAAAACTGTTCCAGTGGATTTCCGGCAACTGAGATTGCCGCCTCTTTTCCGTACGCAACACCTGTTTTTATTATTATAATATTTGACAGTTTTCTGTAGTCAAAATACAATTAAACAATCTATTGAGAATGGAGATAAGAAGGAAAAATGGCAGCAATTACAGATTGCGAGCATCTCGTACAGTATTACGAGACTGACCAGATGGGCGTAGTCCATCACTCGAACTATATAAGGTGGTTCGAAGAAGCCAGGACCCAGCTTTTCGAAGAAATCGGGCTCGGCTACAAGGGAATGGAAGAGATGGGCATCATTAGCCCTGTCGTAGGTCTTACGGCAAAATATAAGACAATGGCGAAGTATTGTGATACGGTCGTCATAAGGGCCGAGATCACGAGATATACGGGTGTCAGGTTTGACATCAAGTACACGATCTTCGATAAGAAGACCGAGCAGGTAAGATGCACGGGAACGAGCGAGCACTGCTTTATCAACAGAGAGGGCAGGGTCATCTCGATGCAGAAGGAGAAGCCAGTAGAACACGCTAGATTCGACGAGCTGGTCAACGGCAAGAAAGGATAATACTATGGCAGACATCATCATCGTAGGAGCAGGTCCGGCAGGACTTTCGGCAGCCATTTACGCAAGACGCGCGGGAATGGATACGGTTCTTTACGAGGGCGAGATGTACGGCGGTCAGATCGTCAACACGCCCGAGATCGAGAACTATCCTGCGATCGCGAAGATATCAGGCTTTGATTTTGCCAACGACCTTTATAACCAGGCTACAAACCTCGGTGCAGTTCTTGAGTTTGACCGCGTTGCCGCTGTCTCGAAAACAGATACAGGTTTCGAAGTAACTCTCGATTCAGGCAAGAAGGATACCGCAAAGGCAGTAATCTTAGCTGTCGGCGCATCAAACCGCCACCTTGGCATCGACAGGGAAGACGCACTTCTCGGCAAGGGCATCTCCTATTGCGCCACATGCGACGGTGCGTTCTATAAGGGCAAGACTGTTGCAGTCAACGGCGGCGGAAATACCGCAGTTGAAGATGCCATATATCTTGCAGGTATCGTAGACAAGGTATATCTTATTCACCGCAGAAACGAATTCAGAGCTGATGAAGTTCTCGTTAATGCGGCAAAAGCTTTGCCGAACCTTGAGATCGTAACGCCTTATACTATTGAGAGTCTTTTGGGCGAACCCAAGCTTTCAGGTGTTGAACTTGTCAGCAAGGAAGACGGTTCCAAGAAGCAGCTCGATGTTGACGGACTTTTCGTTGCGATCGGCCAGGAGCCCAAGACTGCTGATTTCAAGGACCTCGTAACTTTGCAGGGCGGCTATATCGAAGCAGGCGAGAACTGCAGGACCAATGTCGAAGGTATCTTCGCGGCAGGCGACGCGAGAGTCAAGAAGGTAAGACAGCTTACGACCGCTTGTGCTGACGGTGCAGTTGCGGCACTTGCTGCGATCGACTATATCAAGCTCGGTGTTTAACTGATAACAATTTGTTGGAGGAATATATGTACAGAAATGTTTTTGATGTGCTTGAAGAGAGAGGTTACTTCTCACAGGCTACACACAGAGATGAGATCTATGAGCTTTTGAGCAAGCCCGGTGTATCTTTCTACATCGGATTTGACCCGACAGCCGATTCACTTCATGTAGGCCATTTCGTCCAGATGATGGTTATGAGCCACATGCAGAAGGCCGGACACCGCCCGATCGCTCTCATGGGCGGCGGTACAGCCATGATCGGCGACCCTACAGGCCGTACAGACATGCGTCAGATGATGACAGTTGAGACGATCGACCACAACGTTGAGTGCTTCAAGAAGCAGATGGGCAAGGTCGTTGATTTTTCCGAGGGCAAGGCTCTCATCGTAAACAACGCAGACTGGCTCAGAAACCTCAACTACATTGAGTTCTTAAGAGAAGTCGGTACACACTTCTCCGTAAACAAGATGCTCACAGCTGAGTGCTACAAGCAGCGTCTTGAGAAGGGTCTTTCCTTCCTCGAATTCAACTACATGCTCATGCAGGGCTATGACTTCTATTACCTCCACGAGAAGTACGGCTGCAACTTAGAGTTCGGTGGTGACGACCAGTGGTCCAACATCCTTGCAGGTATGGAGCTCGTACGCCGTAAGAAGGGCGAATCCGTTTACGGCCTTACATTCACGCTCCTTACAAACAGCGAAGGCAAGAAGATGGGTAAGACAGCTAAGGGCGCTGTATGGCTCGATGCTGAGAAGACACCTGTTTTCGACTTCTATCAGTACTGGAGAAATGTTGATGACGCTGACGTTATCAAGTGCATGAAGCTTTTGACATTCCTCGAAATGGATGAGATCAACGAGTATGCTAAGCTCACAGACTCTGCTATCAACGAAGCAAAGAAGAGACTCGCTTACGAAGTTACAAAGATCGTTCACGGCGAGGAAGCTGCCAATATCGCGAAAAAGACCGCTGAGGATCTTTTCGAGAATGCAGGAAGATCTGAAGACATGAAGACAACTGAGATCACAAATGATGAGCTCGCATCTGAAATGCAGATCGCTGACGCTCTCGTTAAGGCCGGCCTCATGAAATCCAAGGGCGAAGCAAGAAGAATGATCCAGCAGAAGGGCGTTTACCTCAATGATGCAGTCGTTGAAGACCAGTTCTATGCTCTTAAAGAATCAGACTTCGATGCTAACGGTGAAGCTATCGTCCGTAAGGGCAAGAAGACATACCACAGATTGAAGCTCGTCTGATAAGCTCTTTATAATCAGGTTTTATGTCCCCGGCATATGTTTATGTCGGGGATTTTTTATCCGCATATTTGGTTAAGTTTGTAGGTCTAATTTCGTTGAAAAGGTTTTTTACGAGCGTTAAAATAAGTTTAACTTTTCAAGTGTTTTCAGGAGGGTATGATTATGAAGAAAATTCGGGCTGTTATAGCTTCTGTACTTGCTTGTGCAACATTGCTCTCATTTACAGGATGCAACAATTTCAAGGCTATTGAAGATGAAGACATCTTTTTCGATGCTTTGGACAGTGCTGTAGGCATTGACGAGGACGAGACATCTCACATCAAGAATACTACAGTCGGCGGCAACAAGGCTGAGTATGTCATCACAGCAAAAGACGGCGACAACACTTATATCTACATCAGATATAAGAAGGATGAGGACGCTATGGATTATTTCGAAGACATGTACGATGACTTCGAAGATATCTGCAAGGACAAGGATTTCGAAGGTTCACATTCTTCATCCCTCAGCAAGACAAAGGGATACATCACATTCAACGGCGATGTTGAGAGCGGTTCAAGTATCGGCAACAGATATATGTCCAAGGACACAGAGATCTACGGCGGAATCTATGTAAACAAGAACGTTTACATCGAAGTATATTCCATCGAAGGCAGCAAGAGAGATAAGGAAAAGGCTTCTAATTTCTTGAAGGAGCTCGGATTCCCTAAGCCTTAAAGATGCTTCTCGGCGCGGGGCTTCCGCGCGAACTCCGTTCGCTTGTGCAGAAGCGCCTCAAAGTCATCTTTAAGCCTGACGCTAAGGCAAATGATCAGAAAGACCATCTCAAAAGAGGTGGTCTTTTTTTGTGGACCAATAATCGGACACATGCGGGGAGGGGTGTTTTCCGGTATTTACAAACATATGTTCTGGGTGATAGAATGACGGCACTTCAACCTGAACAGGAGGAACAAAAGCATGGCAGACCAGGGCATGAGATATACGTATGACGGCACTTTCGAAGGATACCTGTGTGCAGTGCTTCAGGCCTTGAGGTCCGGCAAAGTGCCGGCTGCGATAACTGACAGGAGGAGTGAAATAAGGCCCGATCTGGCTATTAATGTTGTGACGAGTCTGAAGGATGCGGAATATCTTTATTCCACGATATCTGCAAGGAGTAGTGCCGAAGTCCAGCAAATGGTGTCCGATTATTTTCTGACTGATTGTGCATCTTTTGAGATCAGTCTTTATAAGATGATCTTCTGTTCTTTGAAATATGGCGCGAGGATCGCCGAAGATTATTCGAGTGAACTGATGAACGGGATCCAGATGGCGATAAGAGACCTGTATAGGGAGGCCCAGTCGATACTGCAGGATCTGGATTTCTATCTGGGCGAAGAGGCGGGATGCGCTGTGATAAATCCCAGGAATTCAGTCCTGCCGATAATAAGAAAGCCGGTCCTTAAACGCCGTGATATCGATGATCTTCTAGTCTATGACAAAAGGCATCAACTGCTTTTGGAGCGCTATGCCGGGCAGAATATGCTCCTGGACATTTCAGATTTCCCGATGCCTGAATTCAAAGATCCCAAAGAGGCATATGACTTTTTATGGCCTTTTGTAAGGGACAGGCGTTTTGATGTTAGAGTCATTCCCGGGCAGAAAAAAAGCGGCTCTGTGATAGAGCCGCTCTGGTTAAAAGCTTCTTAAAGTCTTTCAGATTACTTCTTTTCTTCGGAAGATGATCTGATAGCCTTTCTCATGATCTTGCCGTTGAATGTCTTAGGAAGTTCATCTACGAATTCAACTACTCTCGGGTACTTATAAGGAGCTGTCTTTTCCTTAACGTAGTTCTGGATCTCTTTCTTGAGTTCCTCAGTTCTCTCAGTGCCCTTAACGAGTGTGATAGTAGCCTTAACTACGATACCTCTTACGCCCTGAGGGTCAGGTACGCCCGTAACTGCGCACTCAAGAACATAAGGGAGCTCCATGATGACATTCTCGATCTCGAAGGGTCCGATACGGTAACCGGAAGACTTGATGACGTCATCTGTACGTCCGACGTACCAGATGTAGCCGTCCTCGTCTGCCCATGCAGTATCACCTGTGTGATACCAGCCGTCGTGCCATGCCTCGTTTGTAAGTTCAGGAGCGAGGTAGTACTGGAGGAAGAGTCCCTTCGGATGGTAATTCTGTGTATTGATGCAGATCTCGCCTGTCTCACCCGGCTTGCATACGTTGCCGTCGGGATCAAGAATCTTAACATCGTAGAGCGGATTGGGCTTGCCCATTGAACCGATACGGAGCTTAGCGCCTACGAGGTTAGCGATTGCGAGAGTTGTCTCTGT
>JAEEGJ010011052.1_pt1 | contig 23113 bp, 22 predicted proteins | sample 8958761 | NCBI WGS metagenome assembly JAEEGJ01 (sample SAMN16246546, study PRJNA631951) | gut metagenome | biome: gut microbiome; feature: rumen; material: RS-attached | host: Bos | place: Iran: Karaj | collected 2018-10 | reverse complement strand
ATTTTTAAAGAGTAATCACCCTCTGGTGTAGTTATTGCTTCGAGTTTCCAGTGGAGCCCTCCGCAGGCACCTGTTATAGGATCGTCCGCATCGATCTGTTCTGGGTATGCCAGAGACAATACGGTCATCGCAAGTATCGCCAGGATCGCGATCCCTGCCAGAATGCGCCTGTACTCTGCGGCCGTCCGGCCGCCAAGTTCCCCGGAGGTTCTCCTTTTCAGGTGCGATAGGACTCTTTCATTCATGTTTCAGCCCCTCAGAATCCCAATCCGTCCAGGAAGTAGTCCATATATGTGTTCTTCTCATATATGGTCCAGGTCTTTACGGACATACCGTTCAGTATCTCGATCTGGTTGCCCTTGTCATCGATCAGGGCCTGATCATCGAAGGATACTCTGATCTTGAAGAACGCACCCTCTTTGGTAATGGTGGCATCGTCCGCGATGGAATGTATCTTTCCATTAATACATCCGAACTCGGTCTGCAGGAGCCCATCGACGGTGAATCTGCATTCCTGTCCGACCGCAAGCCTGACCCTGTCATGGGCGTTGACGACCATCTCGATCTGCTTGTCCGAACCGCTGTTGATGTTACCGATGGCCGCTCCGGTCTGCACATAGGAACCAACTTCGATATCCAAGTCATAGTGGACCGTTCCGGTGTTCGCCGCCTTGATGGTATACTTTGCGATGTTCGCTTCAGCCGAAGCGATCTGCGCCTTGAGCTGGACAGTCTGGTCCTTGGCATTGCTGTTCTCGCTTCTGATCGATGAAAGATACTTCAGCTTCACAGACTCCTGCTTGTTGTCCAGATTGTTCTGGTTGTATTCGGAGAGGTATTGGTTGAACAGATCGTAGAATTCGACTTCTACCGGCTCCGTGGAACTGCCTATGAAAGGATTGGAAGTGGTATCCCTATTGAGGGAGTTGATCATGGTATCGATCCTCTCAAGCCTGTCCTCCGCCTTTTCGCCCTGTTTTACGTATGAGTCGTATTGTATGAGCTCTTTTTCCAGATTGGCCTTCGTGTTGTACCAAGTATTGTAGAAGTCCTTAATGGTGCTCGATTTGTAATAGTCGCCGTATCCAGAGATAAACGAAGCGTTAATACATACCTGATAGAACTCGGCATAGATTTCATAGAAGTCCTTCTCCGATGACCTAACGAACGGATTGTTGCCCGGACCCCCCGATTCAGAGGCCGCGGCCAGAAGTCTGTTGATCTTGCTTATCCTTTCTGCACTGGCATCGTATAGCTCCTGATACATGAGTCCGCTTTTGATGTCCTTCTCTGCAGAGGTCTTCTGGGAATACAGATTGTTGAGATATTTCATGCGTACAGTTTCTTTCTGATCCGCATATGTCATCTGTTCGAGTTCGTTCTCGTACGACTTCATCATCTCATAGAACTCCCTCTCGTCTCCCATGTTGACGAATGGATTCGGTTTGTCGTTCTCGACCGCATCCATGAATTCGCTGATAAGGGACAGTCTGTTCTCATAGTGCTTCAGCGAATTCTCGTAATTCCTGCGTTCCGCCTCTGCGACGGAAGAATCCAGCACGAAGAGGATACCATCCTTTGCTACGAGATCCCCTTCTCTCGCATACACCTCTATTATGGTGCCTGCGACATCGTTGGAGATGGATTTCACTCCGGAATCGACCACGATCCCGGAGTTCTCCACCTCTTCGGCCTTGATGGCCGTACACGACCATACCGCGACCCCTATGAGGATCAGTACTATGATCAGTATGGTATAGTACATGAACTTCGGGGGATTGCGCATGTAGAACAGGCGGCTGTCCTTCAGTCCCTGAAGCTTGTAATCCCCCAAAGTTGCCATCAGATTACCTCGTTGAAAATGTCAGCGACGAATTCCTTGCCTTCCTCGGCGGGGTTCAGAACAGTGTAGAACACCGATCCGAGGGTAAGGTCGTGCTCGAATGCATAGACCTGCATCTTGGAGTATGCCATGATCATCTTGTCGATGGGTCCGGTGTATCTTGCCATGAGACATTTCTCGAGCCTGATTTTGGGTTCGAAACTGTAGGGATTGGCAACATTCGCGGGGGCTTCCTTGAGCTGGATGAGCATTTCGGAGTCGTGGGTAGACTCCTTGCCCATGATCTTTGTAGTGTCACGGACGATAAGGGGTCCGTAGGGCTTCAGGTTCTCCTTCTTCAGGTAGGACTCGAACATCTTGGCCGATTTCTGGATGGTATCCTCGTCGATGCCCTCCAGTATCCTAGAGATGACGTTGTTGAATGTCACGTTCTTGTCTTCTGCGATTTTTATCTCATTCATATGTTATTTCTCCTATTTCGTCTAAATCGTTTGTTTTCTTTTCTTCTGAAGTTTTTTCAGCCTCATCCACGGAAGGTTCTTCGTATCCGACCGTGGTCTCATCTCTCTCCATGATCCTGGTCTCTCCGGACTTCTTCTCTCCGACGTTGATCTCGCCGGTCTGAGTGGACCATAGTTCGTAATATGCGCCGCGGAGCGCCAGAAGTTCATCGTGTGTTCCAGATTCGACAACCTTTCCAGAATCCATCATGTAGATCCTGTCGCAGTTGCGGATGGTACTGAGCCTGTGGGCTATGATAAGCATCGGGCAGTCCGCCAGTTTTTTGAATATAAGGTCGAAGGTCGTTTTCTCCGTGACGTAGTCCATGTTGCTGGTGGCCTCGTCCATTATGAGGAAGTCCGGATTCCTGAGGATGGCCCTTGCCAGGATCAGCCTCTGCTTCTCTCCACCAGATAGACCTCCGCCTGTCTCGTCGAGGAATGTGTCGTATCCCGCCGGGAGTCTCTTTATGAACTCGGTACAGCCGGCGATCTCGCATGCCCTGTCCATTTCTTCCTTGCTGGAGTATCCTCCGAGAAGCAGGTTCTCGCGCAGGGAACCGCTGAATGTCCTGATGTCCTGGGGGACGCACCCTATGCGTTTCCTGAGGGAGAACGAGTCTATCTCCTCTATGTTGCGTCCGTTTATCTTGACGGTACCAGACTGCGGGCTGTAGAATTTGAGTATGAGCTTGGATAGGGTGGTCTTTCCGCATCCAGACCTTCCGACAATCGCGACCTTCTCGCCTTTGCCGATATGGATGTTTACACCCTCGAGTACTGGGGGCCTTGTTCCGTACCCGAATGTCACGTCGCTGACCTCGACATCCTCGATGGGGTCCTCCAGCAGGTCCTTTCCGTCTTCGATTTCGTTCTCTTCGTCGATGTCGTAGATCTCTGAGAGACGCTTCAGCGAGATATCCGCTTCCTGGATGCTCAGCTGCATCCCTATGAGCCTGCCGATGGGGTCGATGAAGTATCCCGCCAGTGAGGTGAATGCCATGAGAGTACCGAGTGTTATGGTACCCTGTATGGTAAGGTATCCTCCGAAGAGGATCAGCGCAAGATTGCCTATGTTCGTTATGGCGCCTGAAAGGGATGATTGGATGTTGTTCAGCACCCCTCCGTCGAACTGTATGCGGAGTGACTTGATGAACTCGGTCTCGATCTTCTCCATCGAGTGCTCCTCGGAGACATTGGTTTTGATCGTTGCGACATTGTTCAGTGATTCGATGATCTGGGAGTTGAGCCTCGCATTCTGTTCCATAGATTTCCTGTTCAGTTTTTTGTAAGGTGCCCTGAACGCGAACATCAGAACACTGCTCAGGATGGCCATTATCAGGACAATCCAGAACAGATCTAGGGATTGGACGGCCAGCACCACACCGACGATTATGACCATGGCGGCATCGATGACGACCGTCAGTGCCGTGTTGGTTAGAATGTCTTTGACGGTTCCCGCGTCCTGGAATCTGGTGACGATGTCTCCAGTCCTTCTGGATTCGAAGAACCTGATAGGGAGTTTGAATACGTGGTCGAAGTATCCCAGCATGAGGGGAATGTCGACCTTCTGCGAAAGGTAGAGGACCATGTGCGTTCTAAATGCTGAAACGATTATGTTCGTACAGACGATCGCGATTAGAACGATGCCGAACAGCAGCAGCTGATTGTCCTCCTGGTAGGGGATGATCTCATCCACCAGGGTCTTGTTGAACATCGCTATCAGGATACCGAAGATAGTGATCAGGACGGACATGATGATAGCCATGATGAAAAGGCCCTTGTGCGCCCTCATCATCTTGGAGAATGTGCCGAACAGCGTTCTGCTCTTCTCCCTGGTCCTTATGAATTCTTCCTTCGGGATCATCATTATGAGTCCGCCGTCGAAGTCCTCGTTGAACTCATCCAATGTCTTCTTGACAACTTTACCCGTGTCAGGATCCATGTAGAAGACTCTGTTCCTCTTTATGCTGTAAACAGCAACATAGTGGGCAGTTCCGTCCTCACGCACCAGTCTGGCGATGGCAGGGAGTGTGAAATCGTCATGGGCAAAAGAATCAGAACTGATGTAGATGGGCCTGGAATCAAACCCGAGGGACTGCAGTCCTTTGTTGAGTCCATCGATCGTGGTTCCGTAAGCATCGGTACCCATGATGTCTCTCAGTTGGGCGATTGTGACGTACTTGCCGTAGTATAAGCAAATGCTCACTACGCAAGCGACTCCGCAATCGGAAGAATCATGCTGTTCGACGCACGGTATCTTCAAACAAACCCCTCATTGTATTGAATCACTTTAAGAGACGTTATTTTATTTAAACAAAGTCAATCTTTAATCAGCATTTGAATAAACCAGGCAATATCTGGTCAGGCTTCTATGCAATCCTGCCCATTCAATGCATTATTTCGATCTTACCTGATAAAATATGTAGAAATGACAATCGATTTTGTAAGTAAATAATTAGAAATGCGGGTGGCCTCACCTCCGAAGGAGGGTGGAGATGAGGCCTTCACCGATCTGTCCCGACAAGGCAAGTTGTGGTAGTAGGGCCAGTTCAATGACGCGGCACACCCGTTCATTTTAATGGAATCATATGCCGTTAATACTGTTAGGACTACTCCATTAAAAAAGGTAACGTAAAAATTTGTCTGTTAAGTATTACTTTTTGCTCGAAAAAGTATGTTCATTCGAACTATTTTGGGAAAAGGAGCCCTCCCCGTTTGAAAGGGGAAGGTAAGTGGTTTTAGTGAGCTACGACTCAGAGGTCGTAGTTCTTGAGGTTGAAGTTGGGGACGATGTCCTTGAACTCTTTGGTTGCCCACTCTACGAACTTGTCGGTGTCGTCGGGGAGGGCTGTGAGCTTCTTGTGGATGTCCTGGAGGGTCTCAAGCTGCTTGACAGTGAGTGCGAGCTCCTTGGACTCGTATCCTTTGAGGAGGATCTCAGCTGCCTTGACTCCGGCTGCCTTGGACCTGAGGTACAGGTCGTTTCCGTTCTCAGCGATGGCCTGTCCGATCTCGTATGCGTGGTCGTAGGCGAGGATGTATGCCTCGGGTCCTCTGTACCTGTCAGCGTACATGTACAGGTCCCTGAGGGTCTTCTCCTGCTTGAGCTGGATGGCGGTGTTCATCAAAGCTGCCTCGTATCCGATGGATCCGAACCAGCACTGGACGGAGGTTCCTCCGAACTCGGGGTGGTACTCGACAGACTCGTTGGACCAGAGATCACAGCACTGTGCGATGAGGTTACCCTGAAGATCGCAGTGTGCGCACTGGCAGTTCTTTCCCTCCTGGGTGGTGGGCTTTCCGGCGATTGCCTTTACGATGGGTCCCTCGTAACCGCAGTCCTTGTCGGGTCCGAGTGCTCCGCATTCCCATGCGCAGAGAGTCCTTGCGGCTGAGATTGCACGGGTGACTGCAGAGAAGGTCCTCTGAACATCCTGGTCCATCATTCCTCCGGCCATGAACATGGAAACGTTCGCACCGGAACAGTTGGTGTCTCCACCGGGTGTGCTGTGGTTCTTCTTACAGATGTCGACCATCTGTGACCAGCACCATGTCATGTCGATGGATCCGAGGTAACCTACTCCGAAGAGGAAGGCGACGATGTCTCCGTTCGTGACTGCGTAGTCTGCGAATTCCTTTCCACCGACAGACTCGACGGACAGGTTGTCACATCCGTTCTCACATGCGATGTCACAGCACTCGAAGAACTTCTCGGGGTATGCGTGTGCCTCGTCCATTCCGGGCCTGAGTCCGTGGTCGGCCTCACGCTGGTCGGGGATGGTCTGCCTGGTACCGCAGTTGAGTCCGTACTCCTCGTGGTACTTCTCACACATCTCTTCCTGTCCGGCAACGACGGGTGCGGACAGCTTTGCCTGGTTCATCTGAGAGACCCACTCGGTCTCAAGCTGAACGTTGGGGAATCCGACGGTGATTGCCCTGTCGAGGATATCCTTTGTGATGTAGTCGACGTACTCCTTTCTGAGTCTCTCGGGGTCCTTCTCGGTTCCGGGCCTGGGAGCGTAGTTGATCTCAGGAACGACGTATCCTGCACCGAGTTTGAGTCCGAAACCGTATGTAACGGGCTGTTTTGCGTGTCCGAATACCATGTCGTCTGCGCAGTCATATGCCATCTTTGTGTATCTTGTAACTGTTGCCATCTCACTGACCTCCTACGATGCTGTCCCACTCTTCTCTGATTCTCTTCCAGTCGTATCCCTGCCTGATCTTCTCTGCGATCAAGGGGGTCTGGGGTGCCTTCTCGGAGTAGATTCCGAGGTCGTAAGAGTTGGCGTACTCCCTGTTGACTGCTCCACCGCATCCCATCAGGGGGATGTTGATTCCCTTCTCCATGAGCATCTTTGCCTCTGTGGGGAATGCGGACATGGTTGTGGTCATGAGGGCTGTTCCGCTGGCGAAGAGGGGCTTGACCTCCTCTACCTTTGCAACGAAGTCGACGATAGGTACGTCACGTCCCATATCGATGACGTCGTATCCAGAGGACCTGACCATCACAGCTGCGATGTTCTTTCCGATGTCGTGAGGGTCTCCCTCTGCTGCGTGCATGACGACGGATCCCTTGGACTCACGTCCTCCGGGGACCTGCTTCTCTGCGATTGCGATTCCGATCTCCATGGTCTTTGCGGCCATCATGATCTCGGGGAGGAAGTAGACGTGCTCTGCGTACAGTTTTGCGACGCATTCCATTCCGGCAACAAGTCCGTTGTTGATGATGTCGAGAGGCTCCCTGACCTTCAGAGCCTCCATAACAGTAGGTCCTACTGTCTTGAATTTCATGTGAAGAACTTCTTCTGCTACCTTTCTGAAAACCTCATCTGTAGGTAACATCTTCTCTGCCATTTCCTCGGGCGTCAATGTGACCTGCATGTCCACATCGTAACGCTTGAGGACCTTTGTGAAATCTGCTCCTTCCTTACTTAGCATTTTACCACCTTTGTTAGGTTGGATGTATCAAAGCAAGGATACTTTATAACCCGTTTCAAAATCAAACCTTTGAATGCAGATTATAACATTTATAAAAGTTTGGTTAAAACATCCTGGATGATTCATTCATCCATACCCAAAAAATATTGATTTAGTCATCAAATTGCTGGCTAGCAAAATAACAGGGGTTTAGACCAAATCTTAACACATGATAAGACCTATGTATAAATGGAAACGTATATGTATAATACATATATTATACAAATCATAATGTCTTCCATTGTTTACCTTCGGAATTTGAAGACCAATACTATATATGCTTATCTTAACGAATCAGTTTGGGATCCTGAAAAGAAGAAGTGTGTAAACAAGAGAAAGTGCATAGGCCACCTAGATCCTGAAACGGGAGAGATTGTTCCGAACAGGAAGGCAAGGACGAAGGAGTATCCGAGGGTCAAAGGTCATTTCATCTGCGACATGTTCGATAATATTTCGAAGAACATCAGCCTGTCCGAGACATTATCGTTGTGTTTCCCAGACAATTGGAAAAAGATAATGTCCGTCGCATACTATCTCGCCGCGGAAGGCGGGGAGTTACAGTTCTGTAAGCAATGGTCGATAAACAACAAGACTCCCTACAATCAGCCGCTTACTCCTAACGTGATCAACGAACTTCTTGGAAGCATCTCATCCAATGGGATTTCCCTATTTTTCACGTTATGGAGGCTACGCTTACAGCCCGATGAAACATATGTGACCTCAATCGATTTCAATGAAACGAACTACAACATATCTGATTACATCAGGACACAGAACATAGAGCTGGGAAGTCTGAGCAACAGGATGAAGATGGACATCTACTTCGCGACTAAGGGCAACATACCGTTATGCTATCAATTATCGAACATGGCCACCGGACGTAAATTCGGGGATTACGATGTCACTCCCGCCAGTTTCACGAAGCTATCCTCATTCTTGGATGAGGAGTTGGGCGAACCGATCGATCCGTCCTTGATTGCGTATGCAAAGAGCAACCTCATCGTCCGTACCCGTCCAGACAATGAATTCGTCAGCGAGATCATAGAGAAGGCCGAACCAACGATGACCAATCCTGAGAACTACAGGACCCTGTTCGGTACCCCGCTGTTCATCGAGACGTACATGCATCATGTGAACGGGAAGAAGTTCTATGTCCACGTCTTCTTCGATCCGAACAAGGCCGTAGGAGATCTGTCCACATTCATCTCCATAGTCAACATGTGCAAATACGAATTGGAAACTGGGAGGGAGAACGAAATCCATCAGGACCTGTACGATCGTTATCTGATCGTGAACGAGGAGAATGGAAAGACCGTCGTCGAGCACAACAGTGAGGCCATCCTTCACCACAACAAGTTCCTCGGTTATTCGGCCATCATTTCAAATTTCACCAGGAATCCGTCGACTGCGATGGTCCCATTCATCCAGAGAAGGACCATCACCAATATGTTCGAGAACATGTACAACGAGTATGACAGCGCATCGTTGAACCTTTTCAGCGAAGTGAATCATCTGAGCCGTATCTTCATCCAGTTCATAGCGCTGATATTGAGGATGGCATCCGAGAACATCATGAACGATAAGAAGCTGAACAAGACGCTGACCTATAAGGAGCTGATCGCTGAGCTGAGATCGATCAAGACGGTCAGTGTCCCGAAACTGAAGAAACCTCTGCAAACCGAACTGAGCGACACTCAGTTCCGTATCCTGAATGCATTCAACATCGATTATGATGTGGAGTGATCAGCAGTATGTGGTCTTGTCGCTGTCGAGGACCTCGTTCCAGAGCCTGATGGTCTCTTGAGCATCCTCCTCATCCATTATCTGGATGGCGAATCCTGCATGGATGACGGCCCACATGCCCACTTCGGCCTCGACCATGGATACGTTGGCCTTCCTGGTGACGCCGCCGAAATCGACATCCGCCATATCGTTCTCGATCTTCACAATCTTACCGGGAATTGCTAGACACATGGTATCACTCTGTCATGATCTTGAGGATCGCCTCTGCAGGCTGTCCGTCAGTGGCTGTGAGGGCCTCGATGGCCTTCTCCCTGTCGCATCCTGTCTGACTCATGACAAGGTCCACATCGGACGAGGCAAAATCGACTGTAGGTGCGGATTCCTCCTGACCGCCCGAACTGAGGGGTCTGACGGTTTCGGGGCCTGAGATCTGATAGCTCTTGGAGCCTCCCATCTCGACGCAGACGACATCAGCACCCTTGAGGACGATCTCGTTGGTCTTGGTCCTGATGACAACTTCGACAACATCGTTGATGCTGTTCTGCTTGATGCCCATCTGCTTCATGGCCTTCTGCATCTGGCGAGGGTTGATCTTCATTCCGCCCATATTACTCCCTCATTGAGTCCTATTTTATATTTATAGCGAAGACACGACCGCTTCCTTCAGAGCTTTTAGCACATCGTCAGCTTTTGATGTATCGGGGACCCCTCCCTGGGAGAAGTCCGGTTTGCCTCCGCCCCTTCCTCCGAATTGAGAAAGAACATCGCCCAGGGTCTTCTTGCAGTCTACGGTCTTGCAGCCGGATGCTAGCATCACCGAGAGCGTCTCCGATACGGACACAAATATAGCAACGCCTCCCTTGGACCTGATGGATTCCATGGTGTCGTTCAGTACGTTCCTGTCCCCTCCGGGGATGATGGCAGCATATATCTCCGTTCCTTTGACATTCTCGGACACCAGATTCTTCACGATCTGTTTGGTGGCATCCTTGAGGAGCCTGTCCTTGAGTTCGGAACCGTGCTTCATGTTGGCTACGGCCTTGGCGGCATCCTCGTTCTTGCACCCTATGACGTCGATGACCTCCAGTGCGATGTTGGAAAGGCCGATGGCAGCCTTCTTTGCCGCATCCCCGACCTTGAAGTGAATCTCATAACCGTCCTTACCGGATTTGACCTTGCGGTCCACCACAAGCATTCCCAGTTCGGAGGTCTCCATCACATGCACTCCGCTGCAAGCGGAATAGTCGATGTCCCCTATGGCGACGACCGTTATCTCCTCATCCTCGCCGATTCTGTCCAGCTTGATCCTGACCTTCTCCAGCTCGGGGTCGTCCCTATCCATGATGCTGTGGGTGATGGAGAGGTTATCCGCTATAGCCTTGTTGGCAAAGTCCTCTGCGGCCCTGATCTGTTCCCAGGTGAGGTCCTGGTTTACGATGACGTATTTCGTTTCGGGGGAGATGAAGATCTTCACGATGCCGAGCCCCTCGCACTGCCTCTGGAGCGAACCGAACAGAAGGTGTTCGCCTGTATGTCCCTGCATGAGGTCGTAGCGTCTGTCCCAATCCACTTGGCACCAGACGATCTCCCCGACCTTCAGGTCGTTGCCGGGACACTTGTGGACTATGTCGTTGTCCTTGTTGTAGAACACCTCAGTGACCTTGCAGTTGCGGATCATTCCCGTATCGCAGACCTGTCCGCCCCCTCCGGGGTAGAACGCGGTGCAGTCCAGAATAACATCGTCTCCGTTAACGGAGACTACGTGCGCCTCGAAATCGAAAATGTATCCGTCATGTCTGAAGATCTCGTCAGTCATCGTATCTGTCCGGACGAACAGGTCCGAGTAATAAAAATAAGTCGTTTGGAAAAGGTTTCCTGTGTCCCCTGCACAGAGACACAGGATCGCCTCCCGGCGTATCGGGGTTATCCTATCGACGTGTTGCGGTAGATGAATTCCACAATGGCCGGGGTGCCGTTGGATTCGGTCATGATTGCGAAGACCATTATTCCCGTTTCCGAATTGTAGCTTCCGAAACCTCCTCCGGTCATGGGGACCTTGCCATCCACCAGTCCTTGGAAGACACAGTATACGAAGTATTCTGCCGGAGCCTGCGTATGCATCGAAAAACCGTACATCTTGACATCATATTTGCCATAGACCCCTATGAAGTGTCCAGGGGTGTAGAAGGCAGTGCCGTAGGTCCTTTCGAACGAAACGGTTCCCGTCGCGCCGAGTTTGGAGACCCCTGCTTTCGTGAAGACGGTGGTGTCGATCAACTCCAGATCCATGCCTGTCGTGAACACAGGTTTCTCTATTTTGGGCAAGGAGGCATCATAGACCTGGGTGTAATTCCTCTGGCCCGAGATCAGTCCCGCGATGCTTGCGGTATCGGACTGATCCACTGCCGACATGGTTATGGTGCTTCCGTTGTAGGTGAGGCTCCACATGATGTCGGTGTCATCGAGCACCAGCGCCAGGAGATATCCTGTAGTCTTGTCGAAATCTATGATGACTCCAGACAGGGACTTGGTGGAGATGGCCGTACCTACAGACTGCTCCATCTCGCCCTTGAATATCGGGCCGCTGTTCTCCAGCATGTAGAGGCTCTTACCTCTGAGCTCAGCTGTCGTGGTGTCGGACACTGCGCCTCCGTCATGGAGAACCCATTTCTGATGGGGGATTTGGTAATCCCAATCCAGCCATGTCGGGACTATGTTGTTCTTGGTATACACGCTTGAACTGATGTATGTCTGCAAGGTCGAGCTTTTAGATATGAATATCTCGTTTACCACGATGCATTCGCCGTAGCAGGTGGAGATGCTCAGGAACGACCCGTTCTCAGCCTCGTAACTCCACATTATACGGTCCCCGGCACGGAATGCCAGGAATTCATACCCTCTCTGGGAGCATATTAGATAGTGCTTCGGGTCAGCCGTGTACTCCGTGTATTCACGAATGGTCAGGTCGTTCGACGCGAATGTGGTCGTGATCTTCGCTCCGTCGTAGTAACCCTTCGTCTCTGTCTGATGCCACAATCCTTCTGCAGAGGCCCCCGAAACCGGGCCTGTCTTCTCATCCTCGCCGGTGTTCGCACAGAGCGCAATCACCACACAGGCCACGAGGGCGACCGTTACCAGGACTATCTTGGATTTGTCGGAGATCATGATTTCGCCTCCATTGCCGTCGCTCTCTTCTCGTCCCTTATGTAGAAGTCGGGACCTCCGTTGGGCAGCATTCCATGTTCGCGCAGCGTTCTGGAGACATTCCTTATGAGGTCGCTGACCACGTCGTCATAGTAGTGGACGTCGTCCAGGTATGCCTGAAGTTTTGTCCTCACTCCGTCCTGGTCGAATTCCATGAACTGGACGTTCGGTTTGGGCAGACTTCCGTCGATCACGATATGGTCCACGCCGTATGCGGAGGACTTCAATAGTTCATAGAGTTCGTCAAGGTCCATGCTTTCGACCTTGAAGTGCATGATGAGGTCTATGCAGTAGCTCTTGGCATCAGCCGTCATGTTGCGGACCACGGACTGTGCGACCACATCGTTCGGCATGATGACTATCTCTGCGTTCTCCATACTCATGAAAGTGGTCGTCATCATACCAATCGACTGAACGATCAGCCTGGTATCGCTGTCGCGTAGACGGACCACATCGCCGGTCTTCAGACTGCGCGTGAGCATGATGCCGAATCCGCTGAAGAACTGCTGCAGAGTGGACTGGGCACCGAATGAGATTGCTAATCCCACGATTCCCAAACTGGTGACGATGACCATCAGATTGACTCCGAAGTTGTCCATGATAACGTAGGTAAATGACAGGATGATCACCAGATTCATCATGACCGATAGGATCGGGTACACAGACGATTTGGACCCGTCCGTTGTGGAGTCGTCTATCCAACCAAGGATCCTGATCAGGACCAGTCTGGCGACCAGCAGGACGATGAAACAGAAAATCACCATCATTATTGTGTACACGATGTAGTTGAATATCGTGATGCTGTAGGGGGACATACCTAGAATGCGTGCGCATTCGGCCAGCCCCAATATCAGGATGAGGACGAAAATTGCCCTTCCTGTATCGAACTTCATAATTCCTCATCCTCCTTGAGATACTTGCGCACGAACAGCGGTATGAGTTTCAGGCCGATCAGATACGCCATGCAGATGAAAGCGATCATTGTAATCAGAGCGGAGAACCAGGATTGTCCGAATATCCATGGCAGGTCGTTCTCGAAGTATCCGAAGAAACGGTTGTAGTTGTCATCGCTTATGATGTCGGATTTGACAGACACTGAAAGTACATTAGATGCATCAGACTCGATGACCATCCCCCTTTCAGGGTCGTTTATCATGATCTTGAAGGAAATGTCGTAATCATCCTCTTCAGCGTACTGGTCGACGCCTATGTTCATCAGACAGTAGCCAAGTTCCTCAGCTTTGAGAAGCACTCTCTGACCTTCAGGGAACGTTATCGAGATCTCTTTGCTGACGTCGGGGTAGACGTAGACGACTATCGATCTATCCTTCAGTGTGTTCTTGACATCCAGATACAGCGAGGCTGATTCGCCGGCGTTGATCTCCATCACGCCTATCGAGGAGGAGATCGAGACATCGTCCGCTTGGGCATAATAGATGCCTTTGGAATTGGTTACGTGGATATTAATCGGTACTGAAGAAATTGCAGATTCGTCAGGTGAAACGTTCGTCGGGTCGTGGGATCTGAATCTGAATGAGAAATCGTATGCATCCACATCGCATTCTACGGAGGGGGAGATGTTCGCTCTAAAGTATCCGCTGCTCCCTCCTTTCAGATATGTTCTGTCTCCGGGGGATCCATCCTCGCTTTCTGTAAAGGTCAGGAGAATGTCGCCGTAGGTCTTCAGCGGTTCGATGTATACAACACGGTCGCTCGAACCAGTGTTATACAGATCGAAGTAGATTGCGCTGGTTTCCCCCAACTCGACCGACAGGTCGAGTGTAGAAGCTGTTACTGTAATGCCATCCATCTCGGCGATATGGTCCGCGTCTGTTTCAGAGACCGGCACTGACAATAAGCCAAAAATCGCAAAAGCGACGACAAGCAGTGCGGTGACTCTTCCGCTCGGTATGCTCATGTGACCGCATCTTTTTGTTAGTATATAACAGGGTTTAGGTCACCAGAAAACTTGCGCGTGCCCTTTTGTTTTTATAGTTCCTATCAGTAGAGTGCGACTGTAAGAGGCGCTCTTATGAGAAGAACAAACACCTGTGGTGAACTAAGAATTTCCGATCTCGGAAAGAAGGTATGCCTACAGGGTTGGGTCAGGTTTTCCAGGGACCACGGCGGAGTACAATTCATCGATCTCGCCGACAGGTACGGAATAACACAGGTCGTTTTCGACCCCGAGGACCTCCCTGCAGGAACAGATGCGAAGCAGCTTGAAGCGGTTATCAACACCTTCACACGCGAATGCGTCATATCCGTCGACGGAATCGTTAGGAATAGGGTAGAGGGCACAGAGGATGCCAGGAACCCCACGGGAAAGATAGAGGTTCTCATCACCGGAGCGGAGCTGCTCAACACGTGTGCCATCCCTCCATTCGAAATCGGAGATCAGAAAGAGGGAGTTCTCCCCAACGAGGACACCAGACTGAAGTACAGATATCTGGACCTCAGGAGGACCGAGATGATCCAGGCCATGGTGTTCAGGAGCAAGCTCGTACACCTGGCCAGGCAGTATCTCGAGCAGAACGGTTTCCTCGAGATCGAGACTCCCATTCTGGGAAGGTCCACTCCTGAAGGAGCAAGGGATTACATCGTCCCCTCAAGGATACACCCCGGAACGTTCTATGCGCTGCCCCAGTCGCCTCAGCAGTTCAAGCAGATGCTCATGGTCGCTTCCATGGACCGCTACTACCAGGTGGCAAGGTGCTTCCGTGACGAGGATTCCAGGAAGGACCGTCAGCCCGAGTTCACACAGCTGGACCTAGAGATGTCATTCGTGGACATGAAGGACATCCAGGACATGATGGAAGGGCTGATGTCATACATCTGGAAAGGATTGTACAACGAGGAACTCAAGACTCCCTTCCCCCACATCGCATACCGCGATGCGATGGAGAGGTTCGGTTCCGACAAGCCCGATATGAGATACGGACTCGAGTTCGTGAAGCTGACAGAAGTCGTTAAGGACGCTCCCTACAAGATCTTCCAGAACATCTTGGCCAACGGCGGAATCGTCGCAGGTATCAACCTGAAGGCGGACGTCGCCGGCGACAAGGTCGGAAGGAACGATGTCGACCGTTACATAGCATATGCGAAGAAGGTCGGATTGGGAGGGCTCACATGGATGAGGTGCGTCAACGGACAGCTGGAATCCAACATCGTGAAATACTTCACTCCCGAGATCCTGGACAATATCAAGAAGACCATGGGTGCCGAGGAAGGGGACCTGATATTCATCATCGCAGGACCCTGGAAGGCAACATACGAGAGCGGAGGATTCCTCAGGAAGAAGATCGCTGAGGACCTCGGACTCGTCCCCGAGAACGAATTCCAGTTCTTCTGGATGGATCAGTGCCCCATGTTCGAGATCGACCCCGTGTCCGGAAAGTACGACGCATTCCACCACCCCTTCGTCCTTCCCGAGAACGATCTGGATGACGATTACGTCGGAGGAGCCTGTTTCGACCTCTGTCTGAACGGAAACGAGCTCGGATCCGGTTCACTCCGTATCCACAACGCCGAGAAACAGATCGAGGTCTTCCACAAGCTCGGTCTGGACGACGAGAGGATCGAGAGGAACTTCGGATACTTCGTCGAGATGCTCAGTTACGGTGCACCTCCCCATGGAGGTATCGCCATCGGTATCGACAGGATATGCGCTATCCTGCTCAACAAGGATTCCATCAGGGACGTCATCGCATTCCCCAAGAACAAGAGGGCGGTGTCCCTCCTGGACGGTTCCCCGTCCAAGGTCGATGACGACAAGCTCGAGGAGCTGCAGATCATCTCCCTCGCAGGAGAGGACCTGGATCTCTCAGAGTACGAAGATACTCCTGAGGAGTGAGAAACATTTCAGGGCCTTCGGGCCCTTTCTTCTGACTTTTTCAATCTGTATCCAGCTGTTATCGAGAGTATAGGCAGTTCGATCAAAGGTGCGATTACAAGCACCAAAAGCAGCAATGTGGATTCAGGGAACGCGGCCACTGCGATCGCCAAAGACAGCGGTGAGTTCCTAGCCATGCTGGTGAATATCAGCGATGTGGTATCGGCGGTATCGAACTTCTGGACTCTGGCGACGGAACCAGCGACTATGTAATTCACCAGGAAGAAAGCGAGTAACGGCACGATCAGCATCAGGAATAGGTCCAGGTTGTCCATCAGTTCTTCGCTCTGTGAAGCGAACATCGCCATGATCGCCAGGCAAAGGAAGAATAGCTGGAGATTGTCCCCGTTATTGTTCATGGCATTCCCAAATCTCTCGAACAGGGACAGTCTGGGCATCAGTGCTTTTACGATCACCGCCGCCGTAAGAGGGATTACGAGGACGATGACCATGCTTGTCAGTAGTCCAGGAATATCCATGGATATCTGCGTGTTGAAGAACAGCACAAGATAGACGGGCATCAGGACTATCTGTAATACGAGGTTCAGAGGCAGCAGTGCGCTGCTCAGAGGCACATTTCCCTTTGCCGCAGCAGTGAAGACCAGATACCAGTCTGTACAGGGTGTTACGAGCAGCATCAGCAGCCCGATCCTTACGTCAATATCGGAGAAGAGCAGCCCTAGAATTATGGAGAATATGGGCGTCCAGACGAAGTTGATGAGGACGGCGGACAATGTGAAACGTTTGTTGGAGAACGACTTTCCTATGTCACGTATGCTCACGCACATGAACACGGAGAAGAGCATGACCATCAGGAACGGTTCTATGAGCTGCGATGCATCACCGCAGTCGAATAGCAAGCCTGCCACCAGACCGATTATCGCTGCGGAAAGCATAATCAGCGGATGCAGGAATGCGTTGTCCATGGTAATGGAGCGATTCCTGAGGTAATAAAGGTGGTCAGTTATATTCTACTACTGACCTTCACTAGGTATGGAAAACAAGAATATCATTGCTATAATCGTCGTGATTCTTGCCATCGAGGTCATTCTGGCAGGTTTAGTGATCCATGTGATGGTAGATGACGGCGGCAGCGCGGATGAGGACTCATTCACACTGTATATCGGGCTCAATGATTCAGTAACGCATGAGGACTACGACCCTGATGTAGCCGCGGAATGGATCGACGAAATCGTTCTGAAGTATTCGGATGGTCTCACTCGTTATTTGGCAAACGGGGCATACACCTATGATGATGGAACCGTCACTCACGAGGATTCGTTGGTGTACATTCTCGTCGGAGTTTCAATTGACGATATCCATAAGATATGCGACGAGGCAAAGGAGAAACTTCATCAATCATCCATTCTCATCACGGTGGAAAAGAAGGTCTCAGTATTTTATTAAAGGGAAAGGGGCCAGCGGCCCCATCCCGTTTTAAAGGAAGGTGACGGTCTCATCCAGTGGTTTCCTGGAAGCATGCATCGGACCGGGCTTGCAGTCATCCGCAGGGTATCCGAGAGGGAGAAGGTTGTAGACAGTCTCGTCGTCAGGGAGGTTGAACGCCTCTTTGACCTTCTCGGGGTCGAACCAGCCTACCCAGCAGGTACCAAGTCCTAGGGCATGTGCCTGAAGCATCATCTCATCGGTGACGATCGCCGCATCGGTCTCTCCGCGGTTCAGTTTTGAGAAATGGCTGATCCATTCCAGTTCCTTCTTCATTGCTATGATGAGGACGATAGGGGCATCAAAATGCATGCACCATTCCTTGTCAAACTTCTTTCTCTGTTCCGGGGATTTGACCACATATACATGCTGACCTTGCATGTTCTTCGCGGTGGGGGCCAATCTTCCAGCCTCAAGTATCTTCTGAAGCTTCTCATCTTCGACGGGTTTGCTGCTGTATTTCCTGACCGAGTATCTGGACTTGATCACGTCTTCGAATTGCATGAGGAGTTATCTGCAGTTCAGGCATAAAATGCCATCTTCGTTACTGCAAGAACTGTCAGAATCTGGCTTCAATCAGTTTCTTGGCAGTCTCCACAACTTCAGCAGAGGAGTACTTTCCACCGGTCTGCCTCATGACGTATCCGATGACCTGGTTGGCAGCCTTGTCGTTCTTCTGGTAATCAGTGACGATCTTAGGGTTCTCATCCAGGAATCCGTTAATCAGTGTCTCCAATCCAGCGGAATCCTCCTGAGCAGCTGCAGCATCCTGTCCGGTCATGTAGGATTTGATCTCAATGGCGCATTGGGTGTCGGTAATCTTGCCGTCGGCGAAGTCTTTGATGAGCTCCTTCAGCTTACCAACGTCAGTCACGCCGCGTTCCTCCATAGCACGCCAGTTGGCGCTGATGGGGCCGCCTACCCATTTGATGGCGTTGGGTGTCCCGAATTCCTTGGCGATATCCTCGAATAAGGCTGCGAGATCCATAGAGGTGTTAACGAGCTGTTTCGCCATCTTCGGGTCGAGCTTGTACTGTGAGGTTATTCTTAGGATCATGTTCTGAGGACTCTCAGAGATCTTGATGGAATCGGCAAGTTCTTTGATGTGATAGACTCCAAGATCGGGTTCGTCGATGTAGCCGTACTGGTCCTCGAACTCCTTGACCCTCATGCTTATGGTTACATCCCTGTCGGGGTCGTATCTCCTGGTCTCCCTGACGATCTTCTTCTTGGCCTTGATCATGGCGATCTGCCTGACCATCTCCGAGTGGAGCGCCTTCTCGGCGTTCTTCAGACCGCTGACGTTCTTGATCTCCACCCTTTCCGTTCCGACGGAGATGTTGCAGTCGCATTTGACCTCCCATTCAAGGTCGTCGGGGATGTTCAGCAGATGCCTGATGTCGCCTATCATCTGGGTGAGGAACTGTCTGGCCTCGGCAGGGGTGGCGATATCGGGTTCTGTGACTATCTCTGCCAGCGGGATTCCCGATCTGTTGTAATCGACGAGGGATGTCAGGTCGGCGGTCCTCTTGGTGCTGCCGGGGTCTTCCTCGATATGGATCCTGGTGATCCTGATGGGCTTCTTCCCATCGAGGTAGTAGACTCCCCTCTCTCCGATGGGGTTGTCGTATTGTGTGATCTGGACGCTCTTGGACATGTCGGGGTAGAAGTATGTCTTCCTTGCGAACCATGTGGTGTCGTTGACCTCGCAGTTGAGCATCTTCGCTATCATGATTCCGTAGATCAGCACCTGCTTGTTGAGGACAGGTCTGGATCCCGGCATCCCCAGGCATGTGGGGCACACATATGTGTTGGGGAATTCGCAGTCTGCTGTGGGGCAGGAGCAGAACATCTTCGATTTGGTTGGGAGCTGCACATGGCATTCCAATCCGATCTTCATATGGACACCTCCGGTCTCTTCAGATCGAACTGCTTCTCCCAGTCCTCCGCTATCGAGAACAGGATGTCCTCGTTCCAGTGGTCGGCCACGAACTGCATCCCGACCGGCATACCTTCCGAATCGTATCCGCAGGGTACGGACAGGTGAGGGGTACCGGCGATGTTCGCGGGAACGGTGAGATAATCTGCTTTGTATGATTCCAGAGCGGACATCTTGGATATGTCGTCGAATCTGGGTGCGGTGAATGGCATTGTGGGGGCCAACACGGCGTCATGGGTTTCTAGGACCCTCTTGTAATCGTTTATGACGACCTGCCTGACCTCTCTGGCCTTGGCGTAATGCCTTCCTCCGAATCCGGCCATACGTGCGTAGGTTCCCAGCAGGATCCTCCTCTTCGCTTCGTCTCCGAAGTATTTGGAACGGACCTCTGTGAAATAGTCGTCGAATTTCAGGGAGTGGTCGCCTTCCTGGTGGCCGTATCTCATCCCGACATATCTTGCGAGGTTGGTGGACGCTTCGGATGTGGCCAGGATGTAGTAGGCGGGCATGGCGTATTTCAGCGAGGGCATGTCCACATAGTCCACATCGATCCCCATGCTCTTCAGTGCTTCGAGGGCATCCTTGAAGACCGATTCGACCTCCTTGGACAATCCCTCGATGCCTTCTTTGGGCACGGCGACGGATTTCATCTTCCTGTAATCGGTCTTGAAATCTGGCTGGGCCATAGATGTCGGATCCCTTTCGTCCTTGCCGGCGATGATCTGCATGTACTTCTTGAGGTCAGTGGCCTTCTGGGAGAGCACACCTATCTTGTCCAATGAGTTACCGTAGTCGATCAGTCCGTGTCTGGATACGCGTCCGTAGGTGGGTGCGATTCCGTAGACTCCGCAGAATGATGCGGGGCAGCAGATGGAACCTCCCGTGGAGACTCCGAGGGACATATGGTCCTCGATGACCGATGCCGCGCAGGCGGAACCTCCGGACGATCCTCCGCAGGCCCTGTTCAGGTCATAGGGGTTCCTCGGAATCTCGAATCCCGAGTTGGTGGAGAATGTACCGAAACCGAACTCGTCCATGTTGGTCTTTCCGACGAGTTTGCCTCCGGCCTCTCTGAGTTTGGAAATGCATGTAGCATCGAACACCGGGTGGTATCCCTCGAGGATCCTGGATCCGGCGCAGGTCTCCATGTCGTAGGATGTGAGGTTATCTTTCGCTGAGAAGAGGAACTTGGCATCGCCTGCGACGATGTCGTCTGACATGGCGTGGAACATCTGATACTTGGCGTTGATGGCCTTCAGGTCCTTCATGACGCTATCCATGCTCATGACAGCCTGGGCCCCCTTACGTACCTGTCGTATGTGTCCATGTCCTTGAGGAGCTCATCCGCATCGTACTCGACCTTGGGCTCGTCCTCTCTGGTGATATCCTGAACCAGGATAGGGTTCACTCCGCGCTCGCTGCACTCGGGTGCCTCGTTGAGCAACTCGAAGTAACTGAGGATGTCCCCGAGATCCTTGCAGTATCTCTCGGCCTCCTCGTCGGTCAGGGCCAAATGGGCGAACTTCGCCACGTCTCTAACGGTCTTCACATCCATAACTAGACCTTCGGCGGTCTATCGGACTTATAATAAAAAACATTACGCGCGCTTTTTAACGAATACGAACCCGTATAGAGTTATCCTTCCCTCCTGGAATGAGAATGACTCGCCGAAACTCTCGAAATACTTCTGCAGACCTATTCCGAGCGTGGATACAGAGGGCATGAGCATGTCCGGGAACCTGCAGGGTTCGGGGTAGGCGCATTTTCCGCAGTACAGACAAGGTCCATCCATGAATCCCTGGCATTCCTCGCCGTTGTCCCTGAGCTTCATGACGAATCTCCTGATGCCGCGCTGCATGTCCTCAGTGACCTCATGGAGGAGTTCGGCATCATGGTAATCTATCTCGAAGACACGGCTGATGATGACGACGTAGTCCATCTCCCTGTAGAATGCAGGAACGTCCCTTTTCGCACCTGGATTGCAGCCCCAGTTCGTATCGAAGGTGCCGCATTTGTTCTCCTTGCATTTGCTGAACGCGATATCGTAGCTCTCCTGATCGTATTCAGGGACAGGGGCCTTGATGATCCTGTAGTTCTCAAAATCTTTGAGGCTTGCGACGGACTTCCATGTCTCCATGATGAAAATATCGGCATACTTACCATAAAAAGGGTTCATACGGTTTGTCTTAAGAATTGTTAATAGAAGGTAATGAGCAGAGTTGAGCGATCGTCAACGGACAGCACTTTGGGTTTCAGAAGTTCATATACTGCCTTTTTTCCCGAAAGACCTTTATTATGTGGACGTTTAGAACACCGCATGGCAGCAGCTGCTACACCCGAGAAACAACTCGCCGCAGGAATGAAGGCGATGGAAGAAGGAGACTTCAAGAAGGCATATTCGTCTTTCAAGAAGCTTGTGGTCGAGTTCCCTGACAACGCAGAGTGTTGGTTCTACAAGGCCGAATGCGGGAACTACGCATCAGGAATGTTCGGGGCCAAGGCGGATGTGGACGAGATCATCGATGCTTACAAGAAGGCAATGGAGCTCGATCCTGAGCGCGCAGATTATTATCAGGCCTACGGATTGTTCTGTATTTCCGTACAGAAGTACGATGAGGCTGAGAAGGCATACTGCGAGGCAGCGGAGATCGACGAATCCCTGTCATCGTCTCTCTACTCAGAGTTCGCCATTGAATACTTCAACAACGTCATGGCGCAGTACGGTGAGATCATGGAGGATCCCAAAGCCCGTGCGCCTTATGCGAAGAAGGCACTCCAGTATATGCTGAAGGCATTGGATCTGGATGCCGAAGAAGCCAAATCCCTTCTGTGATCCAAAATCATTCAAAAAATGCGGGGAAATCCCCGCATTTCAATCTTTGCTTTCTGCCGAAAACTGTCCGAGGATCTCGTACAGGAGGTCGTAAAGCAGTTTTCCCTTTTCCGGAGACAGATTTACGCACGATGCCATTCTTCCAGGTACGCTGAGTGCTCTGTCGCGCAGTTCCATTCCCTTTGGAGTGACGGATACTATGAGTGTCCTCTCATCCTCTTTTGAACGGTTGCGTGTAACATAACCCTTGGATTCAAGGTTCTTCAGCATTGGAGAGAGTGTCCCCGAATCTAGGAAGAGTCTGTCTCCCAGGCTGTTGACCGACGACGATCCCTGCTCCCAAAGAACCATCATCGCGATGTATTGGGTGTAGGTAATATCAAGTTCGTCTAGCATCGGACGGTAACGCCTGACGATCTCCTTTGCACAGGCGTACAGCGGGAAGCAGACCTGGTTCTCCAGTTTCAGGCAGGCGTATTGATCTTCGGCCATGGTTCAGAGCAACCCTTTGATGTCTTTCTCGATCTTCTCGGGAGTCTCGGTGGGGCCGTAGCGGTCGACTACATTTCCTTCGCGGTCGACGAGGAACTTGGTGAAGTTCCACTTGATCTTCTTACCGAGCATGCTGCCCTTCTGCGATTTCAGGTAGGTGTACAGAGGGGCTTCGTTGTCTCCGTTGACCTCGATCTTCGAGAACTGGTGGAAGGTAGTGTTGTATTTCATCTGGCAG
>JAEEGJ010011049.1_pt1 | contig 23114 bp, 19 predicted proteins | sample 8958761 | NCBI WGS metagenome assembly JAEEGJ01 (sample SAMN16246546, study PRJNA631951) | gut metagenome | biome: gut microbiome; feature: rumen; material: RS-attached | host: Bos | place: Iran: Karaj | collected 2018-10 | reverse complement strand
CCGTCGATAAGATCCTGCTTGCTCTCTTCAAGATCCTTCTGACTGTCGATGAGTTTATCCCTGTTCTTATCTATTGTCTTCTTGGAATCGTTAAGCTGCTTCTTCGCATCGTCAAGCTGATCGACCGCTTTGGCAAAAGCTCCGTCAACCGTCGCAAGAATTTTATCATTAAGCGCATCAACCTTCTCCTGATTAAGCTCAACCTGGATGGTCTTCTCAACCATACCTCTGCTTGTTACGGAAGCGATACCGTTCTGCTTCTCATACTGAGGCTGAATATCATCTTTGACAAACTGCGAAAGTTCATCCATCTCCATGCCTTCCATGCCGATGGCAAGATAGACATTAGCCATCATGTCGGTAGACAATTCAATGATCGAAGGAGTACCTGCATCATCAGGAAGTGACGACTCGATGGTGTTTATCGCACTCGATACTTTGACCATCGCGCTGTCTATATTGGTTCCGTCCTGGAACTCTAACTGTACCATGCCATAATTCTCGTTACATACACTATATGTGTTCTTAACACCGTTGATAGTACCAAGCGCCGCTTCCATCGGCTCACATATCTCTGTCTCAATCTTCTCTGCACTGGCACCGGGATAGGTCGTCAAGACCATAAGATACGGTAAAGAAATCTCGGGCAACAGGTCAAGCTGCATTTTCATAAGGCTGACCACGCCCAAAACTATTGCAATAATGATGCCCACCAGAACTGTAAAGGGCTTCTTAACACTGAACTTTGACATAAATCCTCTCTTATATGTATGAGCCAAGGCACCGACACCCCTGTCGGGCCGAATCACTTAAACGATTAAGTTAGGCCTTGCTAACTACCACACATTATACAACTTATCCCATTATCCGCTAAATATGCAAAATAAACAATAAAATTTGCATAAATATTCTATTATTTAGGAATTGTGATTGTGATACGCGTCCCCTTGCCTATCGTGCTCTCAATGGAAAGAGTTGCGTCGCAGAGTCTGTTAAGGCGATATTTTGAGCTTTCAAGTCCTATATGCTTCTCTCCGTCTTCGTATCTGCCTTCCTTAACCGCATCGGCATCAAAGCCCTTGCCGGTATCTTCTATACGAACTATGATGCTGTCGCCATCACTGTATGCGGATATGCTTATGCTTCCGCCCTCAACCTTCTTACCTATGCCGTGTCTTACCGAATTCTCAACAATCGGCTGAACACTTAAAGGCGGAACGTAAAAATCCGTAAACCTTATGTCATAAGATACATCAAGAGCTTCTTCGAATCTTAACTTCTCTATGGTCAGATAGTTTTTTATGTGGTTAAGTTCCTGCTCAAAAGGAATGAGGTCTCTGTTCTCACGAAGTCTGAATGCTCCGCGCAGATACTCGGCAAACGTCGCAATGGCCTCCTTGGCCTTATCCGATGATATGTCGCAGAGAGCATAGATTGCATTTAAGGTGTTGTAGATGAAATGAGGTCTTATCTGGCTTACAGTCGCATCAAGCTTCATCCTCTCAAGTTCTTCAGCCTGATACTGCATCTGTATGTAACGGCTTCTTTGTACAAAACCCTGGACCATCATAATGGCATAGGTAAGAAAAACCGGAAGCAATGCTGCTTTGGTGTAGCGTCTGAATAAGGTACCGCTTAACGGAATAAAAGCAAAACCCAAAAAAGATAAAAGTACTTCCGGCCTGAACGCCTGCCTGTAATACATTATCAATAAGATTATGGCTAAATACATCGCATACAGCCCCAGCATTCCTATATGGAAATAAGGGCCTCTCCGAGACACTTCACCTTCTTTGCTGTATATAATTCCGTTAAACGATGTCAATGCCCACATAATGATTGTCGGAATACAAATAACGGAACATATGTAAAAAGCTTTGTAGGAAACCTTCTGTTTTTCTCCGATGTAGTCAATGACATAACGTACAAAGAAAAGCAGAACCAGAATATATGCCACGTCACCGCCTGCTTTGAAGCCCTTCTGAACATACTTCATATATGGTTCATATTGATTGGTATTAATCCTATACAGCAGATGTTCAGCCACTGTCTGCAAAAAGAGCATAATGCAATCAAAGGCGAGCACCACGCTGAAAGATCGTGATGACTTGCCTTTGGCTTTATTGCCGACATAACTTGATACCATCATCAGAAATACCGGCACAAATGTAAAAGAATACAGGATTGCGTTAATATTACCCATTATGTGATATTAATCCGTACTGCTCTTACCGCCGATTGCCGCCCATATGATGAACACATATACAAAGCCGATGCATGCGGTTAAGAACTGATAAAGCGAAAACGTTGTCTGGAATACGGGAAGCTTTGCTCTTAAAGGACTCTCTGCCGGAATGAATGTGGGCAGAAGCCAAAGCGAAATAGTAAGTCCCATGAACAATCCCTTAAGTGCCGCACAAATAAGTGCCTTAACATAGCTTAACACTCCGCCTGCGCTTCTTCCGCCGGCCTTAACACCTTTTTTCATAATAAAGTGAACGGCTATGGCAAGTACTGCGTTACCCGCCATTATAAGGGGTATGATTCCGGGAACCGCATTCATAACGGGCGAAGCGGCTATGAAATATGCAGTTACGGGAGTTATGATACAAAGGATGAGAGCACAGGGCAGATTCACCATAAGTACCGCCAATACGATACATGTGTTGATGATGGGACCCGTAATAAATATGCTCAGATTCTTAAATATCTGACTGACTATACATATGGCCAAAAGTATAGCCGTTGTTGCAATCTCCCTGGTACCGAAACTTTTCTTTGTAGTATCCATTTTCTCCTCCTCACGATCACAAACTGATCGTTTCATTTTCTATCTTAAGGCTTGTTGCTGCCGCCTTAGCCAAGAAATAAACAAGAGCACAGTCATCTTCCTGCCAGAGTCTTAGTATTGCATCCGAAGCACATATGATATAACCTTCGGTCTCTTTACGGATGCCTATTCTGGCTATTATGATCGCATGCGCATTAAACTTCTCCAAAACCGCGCTTAACTTAGGCGCCTTCTCTTTTACCGCATCCAAGGAATTGTCACAGAATATGTCATCATCCATGACCGCCTCAATATCGCTTACATCCTCTCTTATCCTGGTATCCACAACCGAAGTCATAATGCCGTTCGGTGCCACACATAAGATATCATGCGTCTGAAGTTCCTGAGTCATTATAGGCAGACATGTCTTAAGCTTGGTTAATATATTCGTCTTGCCTTCAAAGATCTTATTGATCGCGTTCATATTGACATAGAGACTGCGCTTGGCAAGATCCTTGATCTCTATATCCTTATGCTCCGATTCGATATATACGACAAAGCAGTTACGTCCTTTGCTCTTACCGCAGTAAAGCGTCTTGTCGATAAGCGTAAACAGACCGTTGTAATCACCCGCATCATCGGGATAGGTCGCAGAACCTATCGTGCCGGTGATCATCATATCGTTGCCTTCCAAGGTAATATTCTTCCTTAAAACCTTGCCGTCAAAATACATGCCCTCAAAGAAAGCCTGCTTTTCATCATATTCACAGTCGACAAGATTGATGATTATAAGCTCATCACCGCCAAACCTTCCGACAAGTCCCTTCTCGCCGATATAGTCCGCCAGGTTCGCGCTTACGTCCATTAAGACCTTATCGCCCGACTGATGCCCGTATGTATCGTTAAAGAATTTGAAATTATCAAGATCGACTATGGCAAAAGTGAATCTCCTGCCTTCGTTGATGAGGGCTTTTGCAAAGCCTAAGATATAGTGCCTTGATATGATGCCCGTAAGTGAATCCAGAACTTCATCAAGTGCGGCATCATCCAGTATTCTTGAAAAATAGGGATAGTTCTTAAGCCTCTCCCTGTCATACATTATCTGAGCGTTATTGGCACCTCTCTCCCTTCGAAGCGCCTCGGTAACGTCCAAAAAACTTCCGACAAGACCTACAATCTCGCCGTTCTCATATATAGGGTTCTTGGATGCGATTATATCCCGCTCCTCACCCCTTATAATGCACTTGCCGGCCACCTTATAGGTGTTCTCTCCCGCAAGCACGCGCAATTCATCCTGCTTAAAAGGCTCCGGGTCGTTGTGCCAGCCCATGTCCTCATCGGTCTTGCCGATAAGTACATCCTCGGATTCAAATCCGTAAAAATCAAGGAATGCCTGATTGACTCCTACAAACCGGCGTTCCTTGTCTTTCCAGAATACACAGTCCTGGACTGTACTCATAATGTTGTCAAATAAAGTTCTGTTAATCTCCATGATGTCAACCCCGTTCAAACATCATTTTATAACAGAGCTTTAAAATGTTCAATACTTGATGATGCCTATGATATAGCATACAGCGAAGACTGCCGCATCCATGGCCACGATGGTCGAACCGACCGGAGTACCCGCAACTATCGATATGATGATGCCGAAAAATGCACAGAATACCGAAAGCAGTGCGGAGCATACCGTAACTGACTTAAAACTTTTAAAGATACGCATCGCCGACAGCGAAGGGAATATTATAAGAGCCGATATCAAAAGCGAGCCCACAAGGTTCATTGCAAGCACTATGATCACGGCAATGGTTACGGCGATCAAAAGGTTATATCCGTCCGCCTTGACTCCCGTTGCCTTTGCAAAGTTCTCATCAAAGGTCACGGCGAATATCTTGTTATAAAACAGGATGAAGATAAGCAGTACGACAATCGAAAGGATGATACACAATGCCACTTCTTCCTTAGTCAGCGTAAGTATGGATGTCGAACCGAAAAGCGTGCTGCACACATCTCCCGACACGTTCGAAGACGTCGAGAACAGATTCATCAAAAGATATCCGAAGGCCAGTGCTCCAACCGATATCATCGCTATGGCCGCATCGCCCTTAATCCTTGCATTCTGTCCATTCTTTAAAAGCAGTATGGCGCTTAACACCGTAATAGGCAGGATGATCAACATGTCATTGCTAAGACCCGCAACCGTTGCCACCGCCATAGCTCCGAATGCCACGTGCGACAAACCGTCTCCGATAAAAGAGAATCTCTTAAGCACAAGCGTCACGCCTAAAAGCGATGAGCAGAGTGCAATGAGTACGCCCACTATAAGCGCATATCTTACGAAGGGATATTGCATGTATAATGCGAGTTTTTCAAAAAGCATCAGTTCTCCCCTCCTTTTTCCGTAGCCAGAAAGCCCTTAGCGGCCGAACTCTTAAGATAATCATTCTTACTTCCGAAGAATATGTCACTTCCTATATGCAGGATGTGAGAAGCATACTTAACAGCCGCTTCTATATCATGCGAAATCATTATTATCGTCACGCCGTCCTTATTAAGTCCCGCGATAAGTTCATACATCTGTGCCGTAACAAGCGGATCAAGTCCCGATACCGGCTCATCCAAAAGCAGGATCTTCTTTGTCGCACAAAGCGCCCTTGCAAGCAACACTCTTTGCTGCTGTCCGCCCGATAACTCACGATAGAAACGTCCGGCCAGATCGCTTATACCCATACGCTCCATATTGGCTGCAGCCTCTTCCTTCTCCGCCTTCGTGTAAAAAGGACGGAGTCCTGCACTTCCTTCAAAGCCGGACATAACGATCTCTTTGACGGACGCCGGGAAATCCTTCTGTACAACCGTCTGCTGCGGAAGGTAGCCCATCTCGTTCTTCTTAAGACCGTCACCGTACTCTATCTGTCCGCTTAAGGGCGACCTTAATCCAAGCAGAGTCTTCATAAGAGTAGTCTTGCCCGAACCGTTCTCTCCGACTATGCATAAATAATTGCCCTTCTCCACTGTGAAATTAATATTCTTCTCAACCGCCACGCCGTCGTATCCGACGCTTAAGTCTTTAACAGTAATATAGCTCATAATTACCTGCTCAATCTCTATTCGCTTCCCATATGTGCCGCAAAATCATCAGCCGATTTGCGCCGCACAATCATCACACACTCCGTAAAAAACCGTTCTCATCGGATTAAGCGTAAAGCCGTGATGCTCATATAAGTGTTCGCCTATTCCCTCTAATTCCTCGCAGTGCATGTGGATCAGCTTCCCGCATTTTTCACACTTGCAGTGGAAACACATCTTCTCATCCGCATGCGAATCATGACCTATGTATTCAAAACATGCGGGAGTGATTCCGTCAATGATATACTTACCCAGAATACCTTCATCCACAAGGCGCTCAAGCTGACGGTAAACCGTCGCCTGGCCAATCGACGAACCCTTGCTTTTAAAGTGCTCACAGACATCGCCCGCAGTGATATGCACCCCGGGCGTACTCTTAAGATATTCCACCAAAATCTCTTTCTGCTTGGTCTTGTAATTGGATCGTGTACTCATACCATCCTCCGATTCTTACGCGAAATGCGCATTCCTTAACGTACAGTATGTATACTCACCTTCAACATATGTATCAAACACTCCCTCAACCGTAACTTCTTCTCCCTCTTCGGGATATTCATCGGGGGAATGCTCACCTTCAAGTTCAAATTCTATTCCCTGTGCGCAGCAGGCCGTCGCGTCCTGAATGATGCAGGCATAATAGTACTTATCCGTCGCCTCGTCGTGATATGACGAAAACATGCCTCTCATCTTGATCGTCTTGCCGATATATTCTTCGGGAAGATACATCATATTGTAGACTTCGGAGTATACCACGGTGCTTGATAAAATCGTAAGATCGACATCAATGCCTTCGGTCTTGCTTAATACAGCTTCAGAATCATCGAAAGGATCGGGAGTGGGTGCATTCGCACTTACACCGCTCTGCCTCGGATCACCCGAAACATCAGCCGTACCGGCATCAGCACTTTTATCGCCTTCAGCCTGCGCATTATCGGCTTCATCTATCCTCTGCTGCAATACATCATCGACCGAATTGCCGTTACCGGAATTCCTTGCGCCGGATACGGAATCCGACTTATCCCCGGCACCGCTTCCGCAACCCGCCATCATCGGCTGGGTTGCCAGTGCCATTATAATCACCGCAATTATACATATATTCTTTCTGCCGCTTCTTCTCATCCTGTCGTTGTCGCCTCCGGATTATTGAATATGATAATCTTTCTCAATTATATATCTTTTGAGGCAATTGTCAAGAATTCAGGGCTTCTTTTAAAACAGCGAGATTGTCTGTCATAACCTTAATATATGTCTTGCCGGCCTTCACATCATCGCTTGTTGTTGACTGAAGCGAATCAAGTGTTAATATCTTCTGATCCTTGCTCGTGGTATTGTCACGTACGGTCTGCGCTATTCTCTGATCGCTTCCCTCTATCGTCATGATTGCGGGAAGATTAAGCTCATCCGTCTTATCCGCCAGGAAGATGACCGTCTCAAAGCTTGCTTCCGTCTCAGCCGAGCAGCCTACAAAAGCCGCATAGTAGCTTAAACCGTAATCATCCGTCAAATAACGGAAGGGGAACCTGTCTCCGAACAGTACGGTCTTAACCGATGCCGCATCGACAACTGCCTTATACTCTGCATCAAGTGCCGCCAGCTTGTCATCATAATCCGTCGCATTCTTCTTATATACATCAGCGCCCTCGGCATCAACCGCTGCTAACGCGTCCGCAATCTTATCACAAAGCACCTGCGCGTTTTTGAGGGAGAGCCAGACATGCTCGTCGTATTCAACCTCTTCATGTTCGTGTGCCTCTTCATCCTCATCTCCGTCTTCATGTTCGTGCTCATGCTCTTCTTCCTCTTCTCCCTGCATGCCTTCAACTACTTCCTCTTCCTTGACCTTATCTCCCAAAACTTCCAAAAGGTTAATGACCTGCATATCCTTATTGACTGCTTCCTTAAGCGCATCATCTACCCAGCCGTCCGACTCTCCGCCGACATATATGAAAATATCGCATGTCGAGATCTTAAGTATGTCCTGTGCCGTAGGCTGATAGCTGTGAAGATCGACGCCATTGTCAAGAAGCATCGTTACTTCCGCCTTATCCGCTCTGTCTCCTAAGATTGACATTACCCAGTCGTATTCCGGAAAAATGGTCGTTACTACCTGTATCTTATCCCCTGATACACCTGCGTTTTGTGCCGAACCATCCGCTCCCGCCCTGCTGCCGCATGCCGTAAGGCTGCATATGGCAAGAATAAATGTTAATGTCAGTGCTGCTAATTTTTTCATGACTTATCCTTCTTTCCGATTATTAATTTGATAACCGTTCTCAATTATATCCACCTCGGATTATTTTGTCAATAGATTTGGGAATGATTCTCAAATTAAAAAACGGACGGCCTGATGCCGTCCGTTTAACTCTTATTCTATCTGCGTTTTACTTACGCCCGCAGCCTACTGATTGCTCTTTAAGAACTCATAGATAGGATACTTAACATCATAACCCTCGTTCTCAACCATAGACTGGATAGCCTTGTTGGACTCGGTATTGATGATTATGGGTGCGTTAAGATTAACCGTCATACCCGTAATGTCCTCGGGAATCGTCATAGTAACAAGTACCAAAACATTATCTTCCGTAAGGGGTCCTATTGCCTTCTCAACTTCTGCCGTAATCTTCGGTGAGTAATCGGGCTTAACCGCAACTGCCGTAACAACGGGCATCATGAATGCAGGCTCATCAAGCGATGCCATAAAGTTAAGTCCCGTAGGAGAACTCTTCTCGCTGTCAAACATCAAAGCGAACTTCTTAAGATCCGGAAAACCGAGTATTCCTTCAGGGAAATTGATTATCTTATCATCAGCAACATCGACCTTGCCAAAAAACTTGGTAATAAACTCCATAAGTACCTCCTTAACTGTCCCTAACCCAATACAGGCTCATGCCCTGTTAAGAAATATTTTACCGCAATTTGCGTATTACTGCAATGCATAACAAAAGTGTAATTAATCCGTACTTATTCCGACAGAAGTGCAATTGCTCCTACCATAGCCTTGTTGCCGCCGCCACCGGATACATATGTGACATATATGTCATGTATGCCGTCAGGCAGATCAACCTTAATCTTATAATCTTCCCATACGGTCGAATGATCCACTCTCTCAGACTTGCCGAGAACCGGTCCGTCTATCTTATCTCTTATCTCAAACCATCCGTTGATATAGCCCCTGGCTTTTATCACAACGGTATTGATTCCCCTGCAGTCAAAGCTCTTAAATCCGGCCGTAGCCTTATCTCCGAGTCCGAAGATATATCCGGGATTCTCATCTCCATCCTTACCTTCCTGCATGATGCGCGGCTGCTTCTCATCCACATAAGTCTCCATCTCGGGAGAGAAAAGATTGCAAGCAATATATGCAGGATACTCACCGGGAGTAACAAGCGGTCCTCCGTTAAGTCCGCACGAACTCATCGGTACCTGCGCTATCTTACAGCCGTCCTCAATCTTAATCTTCTCAGCGCAGCCCTGCCTTGAAAACCACGTTCCGTTGGTCTGCCTGTGATAGAAAATATACCAGTCATCCTTAATCCTGACTATGCTTCCGTGATTATTGCCACCGTAAGCCACAGCCCTGTCGGAAGCCTTGTAACTGTCTATTCCTATATCCGTATTGCTGACTATGCATCCGCCGTACTTAAATCCGCCATCCGGCTTATCGCTCACGGCGTAGCAGAGCTCATGCATAAGCGTCGATGAATAGATGAAGCAGTACTTATCTTTTACCTTTCTCATGGACGGTGCTTCAAAAAAAGCATGCCCCTCAAAATCCGTTCCGTCTGCATATTCAACGCCCGGCGCGACGAACACCGGAGGCTTGATTATCGTAAGCATATCCTTATCAAGCACTGTACACATGCTTCCGTGTCTTGACTTGTCTCCTCTTCCGCAGAAGCCGGTATACAGATAGGTCACATCACCTTCGGTAAGCACGCCCGGATCAAACTGAGGCTCATCACCCTCTCTCTCTCCCAACTTCGTGCCGTCCTCATAATGCACATAACCGTAAAACTCATACTTACCCGCAGGCTCATCACATACAGCAACGGATACCACGCATACTCTGTCAAGCACGTAGTAAAGATAATATCTGCCGTCCGGTCCGACCGTCACATCGGGTGCATAGAGACACATGTTGTTGCGCTCATTCAAAGGATCCTGTGTCCTTTCATATATAACGCCCTCATATCTCCAGTTGCCAAGATCATCAACCGGTGCCGAATAGCACACATAGTCACCCAGACAGAATGCATGTCCGTTGTAAAAATCATGCGATCCGTACACATATACCCTGTCACCGAACACGTACGGTTCGCCGTCGGGGATATATTCCCATGAAGGAAGATAAGGGTTAAAGGCCTGCCTTTTTTCACTCATAAATAGTCTCCTGTAAATATTCTATCTGAATATCATCTCAAACTTATCGTTCTTATCATAAGGCTTCCACTCGGGCATCCTGCTTCCGTCGGCGTCATTGCCGTTCGGGTCTCCGGTCTTAACGAAGTTACACCAGTAGTTGCACATGATTCTCGCAAGGTCGTAATGCTTACCGACAAAAGGCCTTGAGCACTTGGCCAGTGTCTCCAAGAAAAACCAAAGGTCTACCGAATGGAAGTTACCGGGCTTATCATCTCCCGGGATGTCCGCATCAAGCTTATAGTAATAAAGCGGCTCCTTGATTCCATTGGCCGTTCTGCCGACCGCAAGATCCTTGATCGCGTTCTCAAGAGGTCCTAAAAGCCTGCCCGTAACGGGGTCCCTATCATCAGACATAATAAGGAATTCATCCACGGTATTGCCCGCCATCATGGGCACATTGATGCAATTACCCGAAAGAATTGCCTCATAAGGATCATTATAGCAGAATCTGTCATCAAGGACAGTTGTAAATCTTATAAGCATGCCCTGAGGCGAGAAGTCATTACCGCAGTATTCGGCATACTTATCCCTTATATACATCGCATCAAGTTCTCTGGCCTCTTTGATTGTCTTAACACCTAATACCTTAAAGAAGTCCTCGCCCTTTTTAGCCGCAACGTCAAGTTCAACAGGTTTAAAGGGAGATATGCCGTTACTCATGCGAACGATTCCGCTCTGTGCGATTCCCCTGTTAAATAAGCCCTTATTGTTCGGATTGGCTATATGAGAAAGCACGCTTCCCGCTCCTGCCGACTGTCCGGCTATCGTTACATTGTCAGGATCTCCGCCGAATGCGGCTATGTTCTCTTTAACCCACTTAAGGCCTGCCTGCTGGTCAAGCAAACCGAAGTTGGCACATTCATCCCTCTGATCCCTTATAAGGTCAGGATGCGTCAAAAAGCCCATTGCTGCGAGTCTGTAATTGACGGATACAAAGACTATGCCGCGTCTGGCCACCCTCTCTCCGTCAAATTCCATTTCGGAAGGATAGCCCCACTGAAGTGCACCGCCGAAAAACCATACGACTACGGGAAGTTTCTCATCTGCTCTCTTGGCCGGTGTCCACACGTTAAGATAAAGGCAGTCCTCGCTCATCTCAATTTCGGGATCGACATGCCATTCCCTGCAATAGATATCATCGCCGAGTCCCGGAGTATCCTGAATGGATATCGGAGCGAATCTGAAACATTCCCTGACTCCCTCCCATGCCGCGGGTTCTTTTGGCGCTCTCCATCTGTTCTCACCCACGGGCGGTGCCGCAAAAGGGATACCCTTAAATGCCGTGATTCTCGGATCCGCCGCTTCTATTCCGCGGACCTTGCCGTATTTTGTCGTTGTCTCTCTAAGCATAGTTTTTCCTCGTCATTAAAAAAGCGTCCGGCAGGTGCCGGACGCTTAAGTATTATTCTTTGACACCACCGATTGTAAGACCGGTTACGAAATACCTCTGTAAGAAAGGATAGAGGCATATGATGGGAAGCATCGTAGCCACCGTAACCGCCGAACGGATCGTGATAGGTGTGATGGTTGCTGCACCGTTCTTGGCATTTTCGGCACTACCGCTCTGCTGCATAACCGATGATAACAACTTCATCAACTCGTACTGAAGTGTGGTGTACTCTGTCTTCATACGGTTATAAAGCATTGCATCAAACCATGAGTTCCACTGCCATACCGCTATGAAGAGTGCGATGGTCGCATACACGGGCTTACATAAAGGTGAAATGATATCCTTAAATATGGTGAAATATCCTGCTCCGTCAAGCTGTGCGGATTCCTCCAAAGACTCCGGAATTCCTTCCATGTAAGTTCTCATAACAAGCATATTAAATGCCGAGATCATACCGGGTACCCAGTATACGTGGAATGTTCCCGTAAGACCCAAGTTCTTATATAAGAGGAATACGGGGATCATACCGCCGTTAACGTACATCGTTATTACCCAGAATAATGATAACTGTGACTTAAATAAGAATCTCTTACGGCTTACTACGAATGCAAGCAATGCATTGGCAAATAATGATGTAAGTGTGGCTAAAACCGTTCTTGCTACTGTTACCCTGGCTCCTACCCAGATATTCTGCATCGCGAATACCGTCTTGTAGTTCTTCATAGAGAGCTTTCTGGGCCATAAGTATATTCCGCCTCTTACCGCATCGATACCGTCATTGAATGACAATGCAACCGTATTGATAACGGGATATAATGTCACAATAACGAATGTGGTAAGGAATATAACGACTACAATCTCAAATATGACGTCACTGATCGGTTTACTAACTCTGTATTCTTTCTGATTCATCGCCATACCCTCCTAGAATAATCTCTGCTCGCTGTATCGCTTAGCAATGGAGTTCGCTATAACGATGATCGCTATACTAACCGCACTCTTAAACAGTCCTGCTGCTGTACCAAGTGAGAAGTCATTCTGTGAAATACCCCACTTAAGAACGTATATATCAATTGTCTGTGATACCGACTGAACAAGACCGTTACCGAGTAAGTACTGTACTTCGAATCCCGCATTAAGCACATTACCTACATTCATAAGAAGAAGAATAAGGAAGGTGGGCTTAATTCCCGGGAATGTGATATATCTTATCTTCTGTAATCTGTCTGCACCATCGATGGAAGCGGCTTCATAAAGCGCCGGATCAATAGCAGTGATGGCTGCAAGATAGATGATGGCATTCCATCCTGTCTCTTTCCAACAGTTTGCGAAAGCAACTATCGGCCAGAAGTATTTAGGGAATGCAAAGAAGTTGATTGCCTGCTTAATAAATCCAAATCTGAGTAATAAATCATTAATGATACCCGTAGGTGATAATGATACGTGTAAGATCGATGTAACAACGATCCATGATAAGAAGTGGGGCAGGTAAGAAATAGTCTGTATAGGCTTCTTAACCCATGCTCTTCTTACTTCGTTAAGTATTATGGCAAAAAGCACTGCCATTATTGTTGTTGTGACGAGGTTGATAACACCCATCGCAAATGTATTTCTTATTGTCTTGACAAAGACATCATCCTCAAAGAGGAATCTGAACTTATCAAGTCCGATGAACTTCGAATGAAGAAGTCCTGTCTTCGGCTTATACTGTTCGAAAGCCATGATCCAGCCCGTTAAAGGCCAGTAATAGAATATAATACCGTAGATAACCACAACGGCAGCTACTAACATCAGAAACCACTGCCTTTTGATCTCTTTTAAGGTTATCTGTGTACCTTTTTTCTCTTTTTTCTCATTTCGGGCCATATCCGTTAACTCCTGTGTACTTATCTGTGTACTTTTTTTCAGAAAAAAGGCAGCAACATTGTTTGTCGCGCAGTTGCTGCCTTTATCTGTTACTTAAATATCAGTAAGATCATATCTTACTTGAATGTATCAAGAATCTCCTGCATCTCGGCGAGGAAGTCCTCAGGCTTACATGCCTTGTATGCTGTCATGTAATCTTCCCAACCCTTATCGAAGTCCTTAGCCATTACGACCTTAGGAAGATTCTCATGCTTGCACTCACCCATCTTCGCCCAAGCTACACCACCGGGTGTCTCTGTTGTGAAGTTGTTAGAGTAAGAGTACATCGGGAACCAAGGTCCGTTTGTCTCTACTACAGAACCGATGAACTGAGGATATGTTGTATATCCGTATGCATCGAAGCATGCCTTAAGAGGTGCTGCCATGTCGTTCATGAACTCTGAAGGCTGTTCCTCAGGCTTGTTAGCGTTCTTACCGTCACGGCTTGTACCATGCCACTGAGGGAAGTAAGAATACTGACATCTGTGAGCTGCCTGGTAAGTTGTATCTGCCCAGTTCTGTCTCTGCTCATCTGTACGGAAGTATAATCCGTCTGCATCTACGTCGTAGTCAACGCCCTTAACACCCCAGAATCTTAAGTCATGAAGCTCCTGATCCATAGCACAATCTACGAGGAACTTGAAAGCCTTGTCAGGATCCTTACAATCCTTAGTGATTGCGATACCTGAAGCCTGGTTAACTGTGTCATCATATGTGTGCCATCTGTTCTCCATACCGGCCTTAGTTGTAAGACCAAGAGGAACATAGTTGCAGCCCTTAAGGTCAAGACCTGACTGCTTGAATGAATCATTAACTGTATAAGCGAAATCCCACCACTGGTCAACCATACCAAGTACACGACCTGTAGAAAGCTTAGCTATATACTCATCATATGTCTGTGTGAATGACTCAGGATCAACGAAGCCCTTGTTGTACTCTTCGTTAAGCTTCTTAAGATAAAGCTTAGTATCTTCAGAAGTGTTGTAATCCTCGATTGTCATGTTAGACTTGTTAACGATAACTGAACCGTCGTTAGGATATCCTGCAAGGAACTGACCTGCATTCTCAAGACAGAAGTATCTCCAGTCTTCACAAAGAATTGTGTAAGCCATGTTCTCTGTGCCGTCTTCCATTGTAGGATTAGCTGCGATGTAATCCTCAAGGAGCTTGAAGTACTCATCCATTGTCTGAATCTTCGGGTAACCTGCCCACTCAAGAACTCTAACCTGAATCCAGAATGCCTCATCGTTATGAGTTGTCTGCTTGGTCTCACCTAATGTGTTACCGAAAGGATTGATCCAGTAGATATGTCCATCAGGCTGACGGAACTTCTCCCACTCTTCAGGAGTGAACCAGAGATCTCTGAACTCAGGATACTGATCGATGTAATCATCAAGGGGAACAAGTGCATCTGCATCAACGAGCTGATTCATTTCATCAGAGTCGATGAAGTCAGGATACTCGCCACCTGCTACAAGAGTACCTGTAGCTTCTGAAGCTGTCTGACCTGTAAGCCATGTCTCCTTAACCTTTACGCCCCACTTATCTGCGATCATCTGAGCGATCTCATTGTCGTCATTGATCTCAGAACCCGGCATTGTAATGAACATTGTGAATTCTGTTACTTCACCGGGTGTTGCTGCTGCTGTGTCACCTGAACCACCGTCAGTTGTTGCAGCTGCGCCGCCGTCTGCAGCGGGTGCTGATGTATCTGCTGCTGCGCCACAACCTGCGAGAACAGATGCCATCATTGCGAAACTTAACAATAATGCTGCTACTTTTTTGAGTTTCATTCTTTTCCTCCCTTATTCTTTTGCCCCTTTACAGGGCATTAATACTGTTACTGTATAGTCTATATCAAAGCCCTTATTTTTTTTACCCCACAAAGTCAAAATAAAAACAGGACAAATTCTAGTGATTTGTCCCGTTCTCATTTTTCCTGTATTTTGAGGGCGTACAGCCCTTAATTGCAATGAATCTGTTGATAAAATAGTCCGTATCGTGGTATCCGACTTCTTCGGCTATCTCCGTCACTTTCTTATCCGTCTTAAGTAACATCGAAGCCGCTTCGTCTATCCTTATATTGGACAGATAATCCTTAAATGATATCCCGTATCGCTTCTTAAAAAGCTGTCCCAAATAAGAACTGTTGACATAGTACTTGGCCGATAAGTCTCGTAACGTTATGTTCTGCGCATAATTCTGAGCAAGTTCTTTTTCAATCTCATGGAATATGCCCTTGGAAGCATTCTTCCTGAGCGAAGTAATGTACTCGGCATATTCGTAACCGAACTGCTTAAGGTGCAAGCTGCTGCCTCGATCCGAACCCTTTATAAGCGCATTGTCGGAGACATATAACATTACCTCTTCCTGATTGATGCTCTCATCAAGTTCAACCGCAAGATGAAGCAGCCTGAACAGCAGATAGTTGGTATTTATCGATAACGCTCTGTCGCTTATTCCGTCCGTGCCCGTCACCTTGTCAAAAAGAGCGTCGACCGACTTATTGATCTTATCGGCGTCATTAAGCTCAATTCCTGATATAAGACCGTCCAATTCTTCCTTACATAAAGGCACACTCACATCGGCAGCCTGGACATCATCTTCATATATATATATATTCTTCTTTGCTTCGAAGCTTCTGTAAGGACGCAATGTCGCTGCAGACGAATAAGATCTTGAGAGTCGTGTAAGGTCTTCAACTCTCTTACCGACAAGGAACACCACATTGCCCTCATCGGCCGGTTCTTTAATCGCTTCCGAAAGCCTCTCTATATATTTATTCACGTCACTGTCGTACTCGCTTCCCAGGTCATCCGAATAGATAAAGGAAAGCTCATATTCATCCGTATACCCCGGGATGTCTGCAAAAAGTCTGTCACTGTTGTCCCCAAGCACCGATTTAAGTTTCTCATACAGATTATTCTTAATGGCCAGCACCTCATCATCCGACTTCTCTTCAAGCGCATCTATATCCCCGAAACAGATGTTGACGAATCTGAAGTCTCCGTCACCGTATCTGTGCAGATTCTTCTTAACATAATCGGTATGCTTATCCTTATGGCGTCCGGCCAAAAGCAGCATGATGTTCTGCGTAAGATATGCCTTCCTTACGTCATAGTCATTGCCGACAGTTTCGACATCGGTCTGTATCTTATTCTTAACCTTGTCTATGACACTTAAAATCCCTTCGGCACCGACGGGCTTTAGCAGATATTCAAGCGCATCGTAACGAAGTGCCGCCTGCGCATAGTGGAAATCATTGTATCCGCTTACGATTACGAAATAAGCATCCGAGATTCCTTCTTCCCTTACCGCCTGCATAAGCTCGATACCGGTCATCACGGGCATCTTGATATCCGCAAAAACCATATCGACCTCATTCTCCGTAAGGTAATCATAAGCTTCCTTGCCGTTTGACGCTTTCTTAACTATCTGACAACCCTGTTCCTGCCAGTCTATAAGTACAGACAAACCTTCCAATATGAAAGGCTCATCATCCACAAGCATTACCTTAAGCATTATCCTTAAGCCTCCTTACGGGCACACTGATTGTTATGTATGTACCCACTTCCATCTCACTCTCTATCTCAAAACGTGCGGCCCAGCCCGTACTCATACGCAATCTTAAGCAGGCATTCAACATGCCGACATGTGAGCCGTCCTTGATATCATCTATCGTACAGTTATTCATTCTCTTATTAAGATATGCCACATCCTCATCAGACATACCGCTTCCGGTATCCTCTATCTCCATTACAAGCATATCTTCGGGTTTCTCACCCTCTCTCTGCTCCTTATATACACGCACATATACCCAGCATGAAGATGTCTTGCCTTCCATTCCGTGGACGCATGCATTCTCAACGAAGGTCGTAAGCGTAAGTCTTGGTATGCTGTATTCGCCGCATCCATCTTCAAGTTCTATGTCAAACTTAAGCCTGTCGCCGAAACGGTACTGCTGAAGTTCAAGGTATGATCTGATAAAATCAAGTTCCTCTGCGATCGTCGAATTATCCGTAGACCAGCTTATATTCTGACGAACCAGAGTCGCCATTTTTTGAATCATGCCCGCAGTCTCCTGCTCACCCTTAAGCACGCTTCGCATTCTTATGCTCTCAAGGATGTTGAACAAAAAGTGCGGATTAATCTGTGAATGCAGAGCCGAAAGCTCAGCATTCTGCCTTGCGATGTCGACTTCCTGCCTCTCAAGTCTGGCTCTGTAATTGGTCCTTATAAGTCCCGTCAGCCTCTCAACCATTCGGTTGTATCCGCGCATCAAAAGACCTATCTCATCATCACCCGCAGTATCGGCGTCAATTCCCTTCATATTATCTATGTCGGTCTCATCGAAAGCCCTTGAAAGAACATAGAGTCTTCCGGCAAATGACCTGTTGATAAATCTGATAAGCAAAAGGGGCGCCAGGAAGTTAAGAATAAGCAAAAGCATAATGACAAACGCATTGTCCTTAAATACCTGCATTACATTGCTCTCATTCTTCTCAACGATTATCCTTAAGTTTCTTCCGTATATGCTCCACGGGACCTCGAGACCGATCTCTACGTCTTCGTCCAGATAGTCGTAGTCCATGTTGATACTCTTCTGCATGGGGCTCGATAAAAGTATCCTGTCACCTTCGCACAGATACACGGGATATTCGTAGGTCATCGCCCTTAGCTTTCGCTGCAGCACAGAGTAGTCAAGGTCGACATACACAAGCATGTCCCTGTTATACCATGCGTAGTTGTCAAGCATTCGTATGACTGACACACGCTTCTTATTCGAACCGGTCTTGATGTCCTCAACGGGATAATAGAAAAAGACAACAATCGAACTTTTCGATGCAAGCAGATCTTCCCAGCTTATATACTTAAGGTCTTTAATATTATAGAAGTTACCACCGTTGACTATGCCCTTGTTGTCACTGCAGAGGATGATATTGCTTATTGCCGATTCCCTGCCGCCGTCAAGAGGCTTGATCGTACTTTTGTTAAACTCAAATCTCTTTTCAAAGAAGTCGTAATCGGACGTAAAATCCTCATCCAGAAACTTATAAACTTCCTCATCCAGATAAATCTTATTGACCGCAGTCACGGCTTCATCAAACGTACTGCTCACAAGATACTGCACGGAATCCGCCACACTTCTCATGCGATATTCTTCTTCTCTTCGCTCGTTACGTCCAAGCATACTGAAGACCATTCCGTCGGTTAAGACAAGCGGTATAATCATGCAGACAACGTAAACAAGGATAAGCTTCCTTTTGATACTTAAGTCGTTAAGCCTGCCGTATATGAAGTTGCTAAGCCTTTTATTGCCGCTCATCGCTTAAAAACAATCCTCTTCTGTATCTGGTAGCTTATTACAAAAAGCATCGAATCCACGATTATCTTCACGTAAGTCTCGGGTATGGGTAACACCCTGTGGACCACTATAACAAGTCCTGCCGAAGCAAGCATCTGAAGTATGCACAATGTGTAATATCCTATTGCGCTTCTTATCATGTCGCCTTCCTTAAGGAATACGACATTCTTATTCATAAGGAAATTGTATACCGAAGATATGACTCTTGCTATCACCGTCGAAAGCGTGATCTTAAGTTCTTCCGACAAACCGCCGAATATCGCAAGCATCAGTCTGAACACCAGAATGTCCACAACAAATGAACTGAGCGATGTCAGCAGAAACTTAAAGAACGTTCCGAAAAGTATCTTATATACCGAAAGACTGTCCGCAACCGCCCTGAAATGCGTGCCGCCGTTGTCATTCTCATATATCGTCTGAATCGGCACCTCAACAACGGGTATGTGTTCGGCCGCCGCTATGACAAGCATGTCAAGCTCATACTCAAAGCGTTCGCCTTTGCCCTTAATAAAGGTCGGCAGAAGCTTAACCGGAATGCCTCGAAGCCCGGTCTGCGTATCCGTAAGCTTAAGTCCGTGCAGAATGCCGAATAAGGTCCTTGTGATCTTATTGCCTTTTTTGCTCTTAAAGGGTACGTTCTCACTGTCAAAATCGCGAGCCCCCAATATAAGGGCATCCCCCAGTTCCTCAGTCTTAAGGCCGACCGCAATAACATCGGATACGGCGTGCTGACCATCGGAATCCGCGGTTACAACACAGGCGGCTTCCTTAATACCGGCAAGCTTATCCTCTATCTTGCCTTCTCCAACATAGCTTACGGTGTCCGTCAGCCTATGCTCGGATATTAAGGTAAAAGCATTCTTAAGTGCGCGCCCCTTTCCCAGGTTATGCGGGTGGCGGAGCACGATACACCTGTCGGCAAGCTCGTCAAATATGAGCTTATGCTCATCATCCGAACCGTCATCAAGGAGGATGAGATTCTCTACACCCGCCTTAAGCAGTTCGCCAACATATGCAATTAGTCGTCTGTCCGGATCCAGTGCCGGAATGAAAACAACTATGTCCTTCATTAAAAGTAATACCCTTTATTCTCCAAAAAGGTCAGCCTGATCACTCAGACTGACCTTATATACTTTTGATATTGATATGCGGGATGTCGCCGTCGATAAATCTTACTTGAAGAATTCAACCGCTTCAAACAGACCCCTGGCCATATCGTTCATATTCGTGTTGTCATCACTGATTGTGTTGACATTGTCTCTTACGCCGTCAAGTGAAGCCGTAACTTCTTCATTCGCAGCGGAGTTCTGCTCTGAAACTGCTGACAGATCGCTTACGCTTGATGTAATGACATCCTTGATATTCGTAAGATCCTTGGTCATCTCGTCGATAGAACCGATACCGCTTACAGCCTTGCCGATCTCGGTATCAAGCACATTGAATCGCTCCATTGTCTCCTTTAAAAGTTCCTGCTCCTTGTTGATAGCATCCTGAACTTCCGCAGACATGTTCACGCAGTTCTCTGACTGATTCTTGATATCGTCAACGATTGAAGCGATCTCCTGAGCCGAATCATTACTCTGCTCAGCAAGCTTCTTGATCTCCTCAGCCACAACACCGAAGCCCTTGCCGGCCTCACCTGCTCTTGCTGACTCAATGGAAGCATTGAGTGCTAAGAGGTTGGTCTGATCTGCGATCTCAGTGATGAGGTTGATAGCCTCTATGATCTTGCCGACTGCGGCATTGGTAGAAGCGATGCTTGAAGAAATATTGGATACAGCCTCAGATGTCTGCTGGCTTGACTTATCCATATTCCTTATATAATCTGCTGCCTCGACATTGGCATTGCTCATCTCCTTGGCACCTGCATTGAGGTTCTCGACATTCTCTGAGATATCGCCGATGATCTTATCCATATCGATGACTCTTGAGTTGATATCCTGTACATTCTCAGCCACTGTAACCGCTCCGTCTGACAACTCTGTCATAGCGGTGGTTATCTGGAATGTTCCGTCAGCAGTCTGGCCTGACAGTTCTGTCACTACTCCGATCCTCTGTACGAGATCCTCAGATGTACCCTTGATCTCTCCGATGATCTTATCCAGCTCATGCTGAAGCTTCTTGGCTGCCGCTATAAGCTGCTTGGTCTCAAACAGATGAGACTCTGCCGTAACCTTGGATGATATATCACCGTTTGATATCTTCTGTATACTATCCGCCACAGATGCAAGAGGTGTGATAATGATACGTGTGATCACAACGACCAGTACAACAAATATAACGAAGAGAACAGCTGCTGTTACAAGAATGGAAGCTAACAGACTCATCTTCTCCGACTTAACCTTAGCCTGTGTGATACCGGCAAACGCCATACCCCAGATAGAACCGTCAGCATTCTTGATAGGTGTATAGAATACGTAATAATCGGTGCCATTGATCACGATATCGTTGGAATAGAACTCCTGGCCCTTGCTGCCAGCTGCCCAAACAGCGTCAGATGCGGGAGTACCTTCGATCCTCTTGCCTGCACTGTCTCTGATAGATGTGAAGAATCTGATATTGTCCTTGAAGATCGTCAGATCCACACCCTGATTCTGCATGGAATCCACATAATCGGTCTCATACTCGATACCGCCCTGATTAACGATATCCCACTCATAATACTCTCTGAGTCCGTGAGCAGCGATCTGCAGACTCTGCTTGGTCTGCTCTTCAAGCGCCTTCGACATCTTGCTGTAAGAAACAATGATGATGACAGCGCCAACAACTGTAAGAGGTATCAGAGAAAAGAGAAGAAGCATTCTTCTCATATCCAGGCCTCTTTTTTCCTTCTTGTTATCCATTACTTGTCTCTCCTTACTCAATATCTACTGTAATTACCCATGTGATATCCGCATTATGTATGCGTTTACCACATATATATGGTCATTTTACCACATTTAGTATGAATTGCACAACTATTTTCATATATTTTGTGTTTTTTCCGATTATTCCTATTTGGATTCTATTTTCAAAAAAAGGTTTGTAAAAAAGGCTTGCATTTTGAATTGTCTCTTGTTATTATATACAAGCGTGCTGGACAGATCGTCTGGCAGCGCAACACAATATACGGCTCGTTGGTCAAGTGGTTAAGACGCCGCCCTCTCACGGCGGAAACAGCGGTTCGATTCCGCTACGAGCTGTTCCCGATAAAGCTCTCAACCATGCGGTTTGTGAGCTTTTCTTATGCCCTAAAAAAGTGGTCCAAAAGTGGTCCAAGGCCATTTTGGGATTTTGAAACCCGCTATTTTACTGGGTTTGTCGCACATACCAACGGGACCGTTCCGCTACTATTATATAACAAAAAAAGCCCGTAAACACTATATGTGTTTACGGGTTACTTTTCCTCCAAAAGCGGCCCTCCGGGCGGCTAGAGTGTTCGAGAAGATCGATCTCCTTTCTTTTTTATAAATTTGGAGTTCGAAACCGCCCTTCGGACATCTGGACCACTTTCAATTCATCATACATCTTTTGCACTATTTTATCTCAATTACTTCTCTTGAATATTCCGGGGCATATTCATCATCCCATTCCTGTAAAAAATCATCATTATCAGAGATTTTATCAATCAAATTGTAACCTCTCTGAATTGTTATTTCTTCAGAAAACGGAACAGTATCTTTTTCAAATAGTATCTCATGTCCGTCAACATCAAAGATAATTGCTCTTGTCAGCCAAACTTCATATGCTGGTTCTCCATTAATAGCCATCTTTTGCTGCTCATTGACAATTGTTACCGATGTAATCTGAGCTCCTACTGGTGTAGATACCATCTCAACATTTTTAAATGCTGACTTTATCTCCGAATCTTCAACTTTTGATATTCGAGACACACTCATATCCTCAACAATGCCAAAATAATCAACCGTTTCTTGTATATTAGTTAACGAGAATACTTCGTCGCCAATATATAATCCGACAATCTGAGTTACACTATTCGTATAGTTAAATGCATCACATTTATACTTTATAAAAATCTTTCCAATCCAATCTCCTATTATGGATTGATCAAATCTCATATCGATTGTTTTCATAATGCATTATCCTCAGACTGGAAGAGCCGCTTCGCTCGGAATAGTTATCTCAATGTTCAACTT
>JAEEGJ010011047.1_pt1 | contig 23117 bp, 18 predicted proteins | sample 8958761 | NCBI WGS metagenome assembly JAEEGJ01 (sample SAMN16246546, study PRJNA631951) | gut metagenome | biome: gut microbiome; feature: rumen; material: RS-attached | host: Bos | place: Iran: Karaj | collected 2018-10 | reverse complement strand
GAATCGCCGAAGCCCTCGAAGGGCTTCTCGGAGTACAGCCACTTGAAGATCTCATTGGCATTCTCCCCATTGACATCGGACTTGGCCATCAGCGGGAAGGTGACGCCGTGATTCAGTCGGCAGAACTCCTCGATTTCCTCGTTGCTCCCGGGCTCCTGGTGGCCGAATTGGTCACAAGGGAAGCCGACGACCACGAATCCCTGGTCGCTGTACTTCTGATAGAGGGCTTCCAGCCCGTCATACTGCGGGGTGAAACCGCACTTGGAGGCGGTGTTGACAATTAGGAGCACCTTGCCTTTATACTGGGAAAAGTTCAGTTCTTCGCCTTTGTTCGTCTCGGCGGAAAAGTCGTAAATGGTCGTCATCATGTTGGTGCAGGCAATGGAGCAAATCGTAGCCAAAATAGTAAGTATCTTCTTCATGGTACTTTTGTAGTGCCTATTTCTTTCCCAGGCTGCGCTCTTCCTTGTAGGTGAGGCCCATGAAGAAGATGGCCAGGATGCAGGCGCCGACCAGCAGCATGAAGGTCCAGCTCCAGCCTGCCGTTTGGGCAACCCAGCCGATGACGGTGTTCGCCAGGATGAAGGTGCCAAGGAAGTAGCCGAAGAAGCCGGTGAGGCCGGCGGCCGTTCCCGCGGCGTTCTTCGGAGCCAGATCCAGGGCCTGAACGCCGATTAGCATAACGGGGCCGTAGATGAAGAATCCGATGCCGATGAGGCAGATGATCACCACCGTAAGATTGTCGATGAACAGCCAGTACAGGATAATGAATATCAGAACCAGAGCCATGAACAGCATGGTGGGAAGCGCGCGTTTGCCGTGGAAAAGTTTGTCGCTGAGCCAGCCGCAGAGGAGCGTCCCGGGGATGGCGGCGAACTCATAGGCGAAATAGGCCCATCCGGCGCTCTTGAGGTCTATGCCCTTCTCCGTTAGAATCGTAGGCGCCCAGTCCAGGCAGCCGTAACGCACCATGTAGACGAAGGCGTTTGCCAGGGCGATGAACCACAGGAACTTGTTGTTAAGCACATACTTGAAGAAAATCTCCTTGGTAGTGAGGGTTTCCTCGTGCTTTTCGGAATAGTTCTTCGGATAGTCGTTTCGCCAGGCCTCGATAGAGGGAAGCCCACAGGACTGCGGCGTATCGCGCAGCAGCACGAAGGCCAGCAGGGCGATGAACAGAGCCACCGCAGCCGGGAAAGCGAATGTGCCGATGAGGAAATACATATCCGTATGCGCTCCGTAGAACCAGCTGCCGAACCACATCGCGCCATAGGTTGCCATCGGCCCCACAAGGGCGCCGCCAACGTTATGGGCGCAGTTCCAAATACTCATCATGGTGCCGCGTTCGCTCACCGAGAACCAGTGAGTCATCACACGGCCGCAAGGAGGCCAGCCCATGCCGTTGAACCATCCCACAAGGAAGTTCAGCACGCCCATCACCAGGATTGCCAGCGCCTTGTGCTCTGCACCGATAAACTGGATGGGCACGATCATGAAACACATGGAAATGGCGGTGAGGATAAGGCCAAGGGGCAGGAACACGCGCGCGTTGGAGCGGTCCGAGACGCTGCCCATAAGGAATTTCGACAGGGCATAGGCCGCTGCGTTCAGACCAAGCACGAAACCCAGTTCCGTTTTCTCAAAGCCCAGCGGAGCCATGGCGGGAATTGCCATGGACAGGTTCTTTCGCACCAGGTAAAAACCGGCATAGCCGATGAAAGCGCCCAGGAAAACCTGCAGGCGCATCCTCTTGTACTTTGCATCGGCCTCGGGGCCGGTCTGTGCCGGTTTGTAGGCCGGCTGCTGTAAAAACTTCAACATTATCTTACTACTTCAATAAGACGGTCCGGATAATTGGAAATGATGGCGTCTACCCCGCAGTCGGCAATGCGCTTGATATCTTCAGGATCATCCACGGTCCAGGGCACCACTTTGATTCCAAGGGAGTGGCAGTATTTCACGTTCTCCGGGGTAACCACCGCATAGTTGGGGCTCCACCACTGGGGCTTGAACGTAAGGTTGCCAAGGATTTCTTCGATATCCGGTTCATCATCGTCCGTGAGATAGGAAAGGATAACATCCGGCCACTTCTCGTGCATGTATTCGAGAGCACGAATGTCGAAGCACTGGACGATAAGCCTCTCGCCAAGATTCTTGGAAAGAAGAAGCGGTATGCACACGTCGCAGAATTCCTTATACTCCGGCCATAGCGTGCCTTCTCCCTCGCCCTCTCGGGCTTTGATTTCGATGTTATATCCAAGCGGTTTCACGCCTTTTTCCTTAGCATAGGACTCAGCGAAGTCGATAAGGTCCGATGCCAACGGCTTCACCTCCGCCACCTTCACCTGCTCCGGCCAGCGCTCCACGGGTTTAAGGCCCACATCGTACTTGGCAATGCTGTCATAAGGCATCGTGTACAGATATTCCTTGGGCTCGCCGCTCTGGACAAATGAACCGTCCGGGCGGGTGGCGTAACGCGAGTGGAAATATGCGTCGTGGGAAACAACCACCTGCCCGTCCTGGGAGATGTGAAGGTCGAATTCCAGAGTATTGACACCCAGGTCGATGGCGTTCTTCATTGCCGATATTGTGTTCTCCGGCATGAGGCCGGCTCCGCCGCGATGGGCCTGGACATCGACGAAACGCTTCTGGGTGCACGCACAAAGCGCTGAAAACAAAACCGTTGCGATTATAAGAAAATTTTTCATATCTGTTAAGTGTCATTAACTATGGCAAAGATAAGAAATAATTTGTATATTTGTCCTTTAGGAAAAACAGTAACCAAGAATAAACATTAACCACAAAGTTTTTTATGAAGAGACTATTTCACATCGGCGCGCTTCTGCTGCTTGCCATGTCGGCATCCAGCTGCCTCGTAGGAAAATATATGTGCAACTACGCACTCGTTACGAACCCGCACGGTTCAGATGAGGGTGAAATCGCAAGAACCCGCCACAAGGCAGATTCCCTTTGCCCGGGAGTAATAGCCTGGTACGACGCCCTTTACAATGCCGGCACCTTCAAGGACACTTCAATCATCAGCTGGAACGGCAACAAAGTCCACGCAGTATACGCCCCCGCGGCGAATCCCGCCAAGGCACAGGGCAACGCTGTGGTGGTGCACGGATATGGAGACAATCACTTCGTATTCCTTTATCTAGTAAAGATGTACCGGGACACCTTCAACTACAACGTCATGGTCCCGGACCTTCAGTACCACGGCTATTCTGAAGGCGGCAACATCCAGATGGGCTGGTACGACCGTTTCGACGTTGAAAAACTCACCGAACTGGCCCACGAAATCTGGCCCAACGATTTCACCGTAATCCACGGCGTATCCATGGGCGGAGCCACAACCATGATGATGAGCGGCGACGAGCTTCCGGACTATGTGAAAGCCTTTGTGGAGGACTGCGGCTACAGTTCCGTATGGGACCAGCTAAAGTCCAACCTCAAGGACAGTTTCCACCTTCCTCCCTTCCCCGTACTCACCAGCGCAAGCATCGTGTGCAAGAAGCGTTACGGCTGGAGCTTCAAGGAGGCTTCTTCGGTGAACCAGCTTGCCAAGTGCACCAGGCCCATGCTCTTCATCCATGGGGATGCAGACGACTTTGTGCCCGTGAGCCATGTATACAAGAACTATGAGGCCAAGACGCAGGGCTACAAAGAAATGTGGATCTGCCCCGGTGCCGTACACGCAAACTCCTTCCAAAAGGATACCGAGGGCTATATCAGCCACGTAAAGGCATTCCTCCAGAAGGTAAAGGAAATGTAGTAAGCCAAGGATGTCCCTTAACAACGCATACTGCTCCGACAAGTACCAATACACGATGGGAAAGTCGTACCTGGAAACAGGTATGTACCGCAAGACTGCGGTATTCAACCTTTTCTACCGCAAAGCCCCGGAAAACAACAACTGGGCCGTGGTAAGCGGTACGGAAGAGGTAATCGAGATGGTACAGAAGCTGGGCACGGAGAGCGAAGAGTTCTACGAGAAGTTCCTCCCCGGGCCGGAATACGCTCAGTTCCGCAAGTACCTCTCCACGATGAAGTTCACCGGGCAGGTATATGCGATGCGCGAAGGAGAAATAGCGTTCCCCACCCAGCCGATAGTAACCGTAGTCGCCCCCCTCATCGAGGCCCAGGTGCTTGAAACCCCCATGCTGTGCATCCTGAACCACCAGATGGCGGTTGCCACAAAGGCATCCAGGGTGTGCCGCTCCACTTCGCATCCCGTTAGCGAGTTCGGCTCCCGCCGGGCACACGGCCCCTGGGCTGCCACATACGGGGCAAAGGCCGCAATCATCGCGGGCTGCGCAAGCACCTCCAATATCCTCACCGGCGCCATGAACGGAGTCCCTTCCACGGGAACCATGGCGCACAGTTTCGTAACCTCATACGGCTCCACCGTACAGGGAGAATACGAAGCCTTTTGCGACTATATCCGCACCCATAAGGGAGAGAATATCATTCTCCTCATCGACACGTACGATACCCTCCGCTGCGGTGTGCTCAACGCAATTAGGGCTTTCCGGGACTGCGGCATCGGCAATGATTATCCCTACGGCTACGGCATCCGCCTGGACAGCGGAGACCTTGCATACCTCTCAATAAAGGTCAGGGAGAAGCTGGACGCCGCCGGTCTCACCGGCTGCAAAATTTTCGCAACGAACAGCCTGGACGAGTACCTAATCACGGACCTGGAGCGCCAAGGCGCCCGCATAGACAGTTATGGTGTGGGCGACGCCATCGCCACCAGCAAGGAAGCTCCCTGCTTCGGCAACGTGTACAAACTGGTACAGATAGATGACAAACCCGTGCTCAAGCGCTCTGAAGACAAAATAAAGCTCATCAACCCCGGCTTCCAGATTACTTGGAGAATCAGCGTCGGAGGCATTAACAAGGCCGATGTCACCTGCCTCCGCGGGGATGCCCTGGACAAGGATATCGCCGAAGGCAAGGCCATCACTGTGCGGGATGAGTACGACCACTACAAGAGCCTCTCTTTCAAGGCCGGGCAGTACGAGGCGCGTCCTCTGCAGATTCCCGTAATCGAAAAAGGACAGCGCGTTGCGCCCGCCCATACCCTGCTGGAAAAGAAGGCTTTCTTCGATGCAAACCTCGCAAGCTTCTCCCCTGCGGAAAGGCGTCTTATAAACCCCCATTATTATAAGGTAGACATTTCGGATGCCCTGTACGACTGCAAGATGGGCATCATCGACACCCTTGTAAAGGAAATAGAACAATTTTCAATTACTATCTAACATATTTCACTAATCATCTAAATCTTATTTTATGGCGTATCAAAAAGTTACTACAACCTCCTACGGCCAGCGTCTTAAGAAGAGCGGCAGCAACGTAGGTTCCGGTTTCGTCATGGTCATTCTGGCCACCATCCTCCTGTTCTGGAACGAGGGACGTACCGTGAAAACCACCAAGATGCTCAAGCAGGCACAGAAAGAATGTGTCGAACTTGGCGACATCAACACCGTCAACGCCGAACTTAACGGCCAGATGGTACACGCCTCCGGCGCCTACAAGACCGACGATGTCCTCACCGACGGCGCATTCGGCATCAGCCTCAATGCCGTAAGGCTCAGCCGCAGCGTAGAGTACTATCAGTGGGTAGAGCACCAGCAGACCGAAACCCACGACAAAGTGGGCGGCGGCGAAGAGACCATCACCACCTACACCTACAGCAAGGAGTGGCGCCTCTTCAAGCAGGACTCCAGCACCTTCGAGGATCCCGAGTACCGTAACATCGACAACACCACCGTCTCCGACATCGACAGCGACAGCTGGTCGGCCGACAATGTGTCCTTCGGCGCATACGTGTTCCCCGATGGCCTGATCTCCCAGATCAGCGATTCCAAGCCCCTGAACGTAGAGCTTGATCCCAAGGTGGTAGCCACCTACAACCAGCAGGTTCTCAAGGTAAGGAAGGCCAATATTGCAGAAGGCTATGTTCACGTAGCCGGCAACGTCGTATACCTTGGTAAAGACGCCAACGTGCCCGAGGTCGGTGACGTTCGCATCACCTTCAACTACGTTCCCGCAGAAGGCGACGTTTCCATCCTTGCAAAGGTTAACGGAAACACCTTCGAGCAGTACACCGCAAAGAACGGCAAAACTCTCCTGGTTCTCACCGAAGGCACCGTTTCCATGGAAGAAATGTTCGCAACCGAGAAGGCTAACAACAAGATGCTCTGCTGGGTTCTCCGTATCCTTGGCATCATCCTCCTGTACATGGGCTTCAAGAACATCTTCGACATCCTTGTGAAGCTCCTGAAGGTTATCCCTGCCCTCTCCAACATCGCATCCCTTGGTACCGGTCTGGTAGCCGGCGCTCTTGCCTTCGCATGGGGCATCATCGTCATCGCTATCGCATGGCTGTTCTACAGGCCTCTCACAGCAATCCTGCTGCTGGCAATCGTAGGCGGTCTCATCTGGTTCCTTGGCAAGAAGAGCAAGGAGAAGAAAGCTGCCGCAGCAGCAGCAGCCGAGGCAGCACCTGCACCGGCTCCCGCAGCACCCGCTGCTCCCGCAGAGCCCGAGAAACCTGCAGAGCCCGAGAAACCCGCAGAGTAATCCTCTCGAAAACAATCATAATGAAAGCCGGTTCGTTTGAACCGGCTTTCATTATTTATTATAGGAAGGATTAGAACCTCCAGCCAACTGTTACCAAGGCGTCGACGAGATTGGTGTTGATGTTCACGGTAGGTGAAGGGAACACCAGATTACCGGATCCGTCGTATGCATAATCGGCATAGATGTTCAGGTGCTCCTCGGGGAGAGTCTGCACGCGAACGGCCAGATCTGCAAAGAAGGAACCGTTGGAGCTGTAGCCAAGGCCCACGGAATAGGAACTGTGGTCTCCGTTGATGTAGTTCAGCTGGGGATGCGTGGAATAAGTGTAACCGCCGCGAACTGCAAGTTCAGGAAGCACGCGAACCTCCACGCCGGCCCTCAGGTTATGCCTTCTGCCATAATTATTCGCAATGTCTGCGTTTACGCCGCTGAAGTCGTAATCATAGGAACGGAACCTCATGGAGCTGTAGTCGCAGCTTTCATAGTCCACACTCAGGAGAGCCATTGCGCCAAGGGTATAGGCAATACCCACATTGTACGACCAGGGGCTCACAAGGTCATAAGACCATTCGCCCTGAGGCGTTTGGGCGCTGTTGTTGAAATCCGACTGCTGGAACACCGTCTTTGCATCGGTGGCGTAACGCTCCGTGATGCCGTACAGGGTGGGTGTCTGGATTGCGGCCGCAAGACGGAGGCCTCCGAAGACTCTCCACAGGAAACCGGCCTTTGCATAGATACCGCCGCCGCTTGCATCATAGGAGTAGCGCATTCTCAGATAATCGAAGTTGGCCGATGAGCCATCCGCATATTCCAGGACAAAGCGGGAAGGATCCCTGGCCTGTTCCAGCCAATACTCTTCACTTGTGTAGCTGAGGCACATCACGCCCATGTTGGCACCGAAGAAGAAGCGGTCCGACACATTGAAGGCGAAGTTTGTCACAAGGTCGTACTTGTTGCCGCTGCGACGGGCGCCATATTCCTGGTTGATCCTGTCTGTGAGCTGGATTCCGCCATCCGTAAGAAGCCTCTCCGTCACACCGATATAATCAGAATCGAGACCATTATATGTGTCGATGATGCCGGCCTTGTACGCCGCCATGGAGCGCCATGAAGGGAGAGGATCCACATCGTCCCACCAGCCGGCCTTAAGGTTGTCCTGAGGCATACCCGCAGCTTCGGCGGCCAGGGCTCCGGCAAGGGTGGTATCGTCGTTGATACCGCTTGCAAGGATGCTGTTCTGGTAGTTCTGGGTTGCATGGCCGAGGAAGCCGAAAGTCCAGTTACGGATGCCGCGGCTACGCCCTGTGTCCACGTTCAGCATGAGGCCGAAGTTGGGCATTTTGAACCTTGTACGGTTGGCCACTTCCTCGTTCTGGAAACAGTAAGGGCTGTTGCTACCGGCCATGCACTGTCCCATTGTGCTTGTTGTGGAAACGGTGATAGCAGGGGTGAGCACGAACTGCGAATATGTGGTTACTGCCGCTCCGGCGGGGTTGAATTCAATTGATCCCAGGTCCCCTCCAACAGCGGTCATGGCGTTACCAAGGGCCACCGAGCGGGCAGTTCCATAGTAGTTGTTCTGTGAGAAGTTATACGCATCCCACATTGTCTGGGCTCCCAGGGAAACTGCCGTTCCCCCTATGAGCATAAGGGCTGCCACAAATCTTTTCATATCAATTAACAATTATAAGGTCGATTATTACCTGCGGCCACCACCGCCGCCACCGCTGCTGTGCGAACCGCCGCCGCCACCGCTGGAATGCGAGGAACCGCCGGAAGAATGCGAGCTGCCGCCATAACTGCTGCCGCTTGAGCGGGAACCGCCGGAATAGCTGCTGCCGCTGCTGCGGGATGAGCTGCCGCTGTAAGAGGAACGGCTGGAGCCGCCGGAGTAACTGCCAGAGGAGCGTACGGACGAGCCGCCGCCGGAGTAGCTGCTACGACCGGAAGAGGAGGAGCCGCTGCTGCGTGACGAGCCACCAGCGCTACGGTAATTGGAGCTACCGGAACTGCGATAGCTGGAGCTACCGGAGCTGCTGCGACCGGTTGAACTGCCGCCGCTGCGATAGCTGGAACCGCCGCTGTAGGAAGAACGGCCTGTTGAACTGCCGGAATAACTGCTGCGGCCGGTGGTTGTACCACTGCTGCGACCGCTGGAGCTGCCACCATAGTATCCGCTGCTGCGGCCGGTATTGCTTCCACTGCGGGCTGCGCCGCTGGAAACGCCGCTGCGGCCTGAAGAGCTTCCGCGTGCGGTTGTGCCGCCAGCCCTGCGGGTGCTACCGGATGTTACGGAACCTGCCGTGCGGTTCACGCGGGTCATCGAAGAGCCTCCGCGAACGCTGCTTGTGGCGCTGCTGGCGCGAGTTGTGCCGCTGCCGGCCGCCCTGGCTACGTTGTTACGGGAAGTACCCGCGCCACCGGCCTGAACTCCTCCTTCTACCCTGCCGCCACGCGACAATGTGCCGGTGGAGTGATTGGAAAGGGATTCACCGTAACGGCCGTTTGTCCAGTTGGGGCCGTGATAATGGCCATAATAGCCTCCATAGTGGTGATGGTGGTACCAGGGATGGCTGTAATAGCTATAGTAGCCGTAGTGGCTGTGGTACCAGTGATGGTGGCCGTAATACCAGGGATCATAATACCACGAATCGTAGTACCACGGATCGTAATACCACGAAGTGTAGCCCCAGCCATAACGATAGGGATAGTAATACCCATAGGGGTAATACCACGAATAGTATGACGGCCAGGAGCTGTAATACCAGGGATCGTAGTAGCCGCTGAGGTACCATGGTGTGTAATAGCGGGAATAGTTCCACGCATACGAGTCTGTGTTGTTGTACACGTTGATTGTGGTTGACTGGGTGTCCTGATCAACCGCAATCTTTGCCACTGTGCCGGCAGGGACGACTATGGTGTCGTTCCCGCTGCCAAGGATATACACAGGCGATTCATGGGTAAGATCCACAAGCTGGTCCACCTCGTCCGCTGCGGGGGCGGTGGCAGGCCTCAAGGTAGCAGGAGTGGAATAGACCGGGTCCTGAAACCTTTGGGAGGTCGCGGAAAAACGGGCGCTGCTGCCGCAGGATGCGGCAACCAGCAACGCTGCAAATAAGCAAGCTGTCTGCTTTTTCATGTTCTCTCCTCCTATTTAAATATTTTTTAAGTATCTTTGTGCCGGGAAACCCGGATTTCCCTTCACTAATAACAATTATCGTACCCGGTTTATTAAAAACCGATGCAATTTAACGACTAATACGCAAAAAAGCAAAAAAGATATGGCAAAAGAGGTAACCTCCCGCTCAGACAACTACTCCCAGTGGTACAACGACCTTGTCGTAAAGGCAGACCTGGCGGAGCAGTCGGCGGTGCGAGGATGTATGGTCATAAAACCCTACGGATACGCAATTTGGGAAAAGATGCAGCACATCCTGGACGGGATGTTCAAGGAAACCGGCGTGAAGAACGCATACTTCCCCCTCTTCATCCCCAAATCCTTCCTCAGCCGCGAGGCGGAGCATGTTGAAGGCTTTGCGAAAGAATGCGCCGTGGTAACCCACCACCGCCTCATGACCAATCCCAACGGTCCCGGCGTGGTTGTGGATCCCAGCGCAAAACTGGAAGAGGAACTGGTTGTGCGTCCCACATCGGAAACAATTATCTGGAACACATACAAGAACTGGATCCACTCGTGGAGGGATCTCCCCGTGCTTTGCAACCAGTGGTGCAACGTGGTGCGCTGGGAAATGCGCACGCGCCTGTTCCTCAGAACGGCGGAATTCCTGTGGCAGGAAGGCCACACGGCGCATGCAACGGCGGAGGAAGCTTATGAGGAAGCGGAGCGCATGGTGAACGTGTATGCCAAGTTCGCCCGCGAGGTTATGGCACTTCCCGTGGTCGTTGGGCACAAGAGCCCGGGAGAGCGTTTCGCCGGTGCGCTCGACACCCTCACCATCGAGGCCCTGATGCAGGACGGAAAAGCCCTGCAGGCAGGCACGTCGCACTTCCTTGGACAGAACTTCGCCAAGAGCTTCGAGGTTCAGTTCACCAATAAGGAAGGCAAGCTGGACTACGTTTGGGCATCGTCCTGGGGCGTTTCCACTCGTCTTATGGGCGCTCTCATCATGGCCCACGGAGACGATAACGGCCTTGTGCTCCCTCCCGCCCTGGCGCCCATTCAGGTCGTGATGGTTCCCATCTACAAGAGCGAGGAAGAGCGTAACGCCGTGCTGGACAAGATGTACGAGCTTAAGAAGAATCTGGAGGCCAGGGGTCACACCGTGGAGGTAGATGACCGCGACACCCTCCGTCCCGGCTTCAAGTTCGCCGAATGGGAGCTCAAGGGCGTTCCCGTACGCCTTGCGATGGGCCCGAGGGACATCGCGAACGGCACCGTGGAAGTTGCCCGCAGGGACACTCTGGAGAAGATCTCTGAACCCCTGGAGGGTCTGGAAGACCGCATCATCGGCCTGCTGGACGATATCCAGAAGAATATATACAACAAGGCTGTCGCATTCCGTGAGAGCCAGATCCGCAAGGTAGACAGTTGGGACGAGTTCAAGGAAGAGATCGAGAAGGGCGGCCTTCTGCTCTGCCACTGGGACGGCACCGCAGAAACGGAGGCCCGCATTCAGGAAGAAACCAAGGCAACCATCCGCTGCATCCCTGTGGACACGTTTGTGTGCAAGGAAGAAGGCAAGTGCGTGTATTCCGGCAAGCCTTCCCACCAGAGAGTTATTTTTGCAAGATCATATTAATCCAGAGATACAATGAAAAAACTGTTCTTACTCATAGCAGCCCTGGGATTTGCGGCAGCCGCATACGCCCAGGAGCCCACCACCACTGAGGTTGGAGCGGAAGTTGCCGCAGCCCTTGAAGAAGGCGCGGAAGCACCCGCACCGGAGCCCAAGCCCACATATTGGACACTGTCGCTCCAAAACAACATCAACTTCGGCCAGACATTCCTTTCGCAGTGGGCAGCCGGTGGCTACAACAACTACACCCTCGCAGCAGGGGTAGACGCCAACGCAAACTACGCCAAGGGCAAAATGATCTGGAACAACCGTCTGCAGATGGACTACGGCTTCCTGTATTCTGCCGATAAACCCATCCTCCAGAAGAACAAGGACAGGATCTACCTGGAATCCAAATGGGGTTTTGAAACTCCCATCCAGCACCTGAGCTATTCCGCCAACTTCGACTTCCGTACCCAGTTCGACAACAACTACAACTACGGAACTCCCACCGGTCTTGCTACCGAGCCCACCAAGGAAGACTGGCTGGCCGCGAGAGACCTCAAGTCGGGCCTCTTCTCCCCTGCCTACATCAACCTCGGTCTCGGTCTTCTGTGGACGCCCAAGCCTTGGTTCTCGCTGAACATCGCTCCCCTCACCGGCGGCGTGGTGATAGTGAATGAAGAGGCACTTCGTCCCACCTACACCATGCCGGTGGTAGACGACACCGCAGATCCCAAGGTTTACAAACCGGTGCGCTATGAATTCGGTGCCCAGTTAAAGGCCGATGCGAACTTCGTGGTGAACGAGAATCTCACCTACACCACCCAGCTCGCCATGTTCTACAACTATCTCACCCCCAAGGTGGAACCCCGTATCAACTGGGACAACAAGGTGTTCTGGAAGATGGCCAAGTTCTTCGCCCTCACCGTTTCCACCAACATGATTTACGATCCTCTGGTGGTTCTGGAAAAAGGCGACGGCCAGAAAGGAAAGGGTATCCAGTTCCGCGAATTCCTTGAGTTCGGCTTCACCTACACTATCGCTGGGAAGAAGTAATGGTTCTGGTTGCAGTTAGCGGGGGCATCGATTCGATGTGCCTTCTGGAAAAGGTCCGCCTTGCAGAAGACGGGCCTTTTGCGGCCGCTCACTGCAACTTTCAGCTGCGTGGGCAGGAGAGCGACCAGGATGAAGCCCTAGTGAGGGACTACTGCTCAAAATACGGCATCCTTCTTCACGTAAAAGCCTTTGACACAAAGGCTTATTCCACAGAAAAGGGCATCAGCATAGAGATGGCGGCGCGGGTGCTTCGCTACCGCTGGTTCGGGCAGCTTGCCTCCGAGCACGGCTACGAGGCGGTGCTCGTGGCGCACAACGCCCAGGATAATGCGGAAACGCTGATTCTGAACCTTCTTCGCGGGACAGGGCCCAAAGGCATCATTGGCATGAAAGAGGATGGATTCCTGCCGGATCCGGAGTACTCGCACATCCCCCTCCGGAGGCCTCTTCTGGGCATGACAAGGGAAGAGATTGCCGATTTTGCCCGCGAGCATTCCCTCCCCTGGCGGGAAGACAGCACAAACCTCGAAAACGGCTACAAACGCAACAAAATCCGCAACCAGGTGTTCCCGGTGTTCCGGGAGATCAACCCGTCGTTCATCCGCACGCTGAACCGCGACATGGAACGCTTCAGCGAGGCGTGGGGAGAAGAGCGCTTCTGCGAAGCGCATGAACTCGACCGTTCCGGGGGGACTAAAACTTTTTCTCAAAAAAAATGTCGAAAAAGTTTTGTCCCCGCCTCCACTGAGTTCATTGTTGTTGAAGAAGAATGGACCGCAGGCAATAATGTCCAGCAGGAGCCGGGACATTTGATCATGGATGCGTGCAAGATTGGGGCGGTGCCGGTATTTAGTTTCTGGCAGGAGGGCGACTGGATAAGGCCGCTGGGGGCGCCGGGGAAGAAAAAACTGCAGGACTGGTTCACGGATCATCACGTTCCGGTGGACCTCAAGCACATGATTCCGCTGGTGAGGGACCCCAAGGAGCCGTCGCACATCCTGGCGATCGCCGGATACTGCATCGACAAGAAAGTTAAGGTTGGCCCCGCCACAAAAAAGATTTACAGAATAGACCCCATATAATATGGAATTAAGCGCAAAACAACTCGCACAGATACTCCGCGGAACAGTTGACGGAGACGAAAATGCAGTGGCCACAAAATTCGCGAAGATCGAGCACGGAAAACCCGGGAGCATCAGTTTCTTCGCAAATCCCAAGTACGAGGAGTACGTATACACCAGCAAGGCGAGCATCCTTCTGGTGAACAAGGATTTCGAGCCCAAACAGGCGGTTACCCCCACCATGGTGAGGGTGGACAATTCGTATGCGGCCGTGGCGGAACTGCTCAAGTATGTGGCGGACAAGAAGAAAAAGGCGCGCTGCCACCGCAGTTTAAGAGCACGCTGGTTCCTCACCACAAAGTTCGGCAAGAAGGTTTATCTGGGAGATTTCTCCTACGTGGGGCATCACACCAGCGTCGGCGACGGGACGGTTATCTACGAGAACGTATATATCGGCGACGACTGCAAAATCGGCAAAAACTGCATCTTCTATCCCGGAGTGCGCATTTATCCGGGGATGATTATCGGGGACAATGTGATCCTGCATGCGGGCTGCGTGATCGGCTCGGACGGGTTCGGGAACGTTCCCAAGGAGGACGGCACGTGGGAGAAGATCGAGCATATGGGGAACGTCGTCATCGGCAATAATGTGGAGATCGGGGCGAACTGCACCATCGACAAGGCCCAGATGGAGTCTACCATCATCGGCAACGGGGTGAAACTGGACAACCTCTGCCATATCGCACACAACGTCGTTATCGGAGACAATACGGTGATGGCTGCGATGTGCGGGGTGGCCGGGTCTACCGTCATCGGCAAGAACTGCATCTTCGGCGGCCAGGTTGGAATTGCCGGTCATATCACCATAGCCGATCACACCACGGTGGGAGCCCAGTGCGGCATCATCGGCAATATAAAGAAGGAGGGGCAGGTACTTCTGGGTTCGCCTTCAATGCCTATCAAACAATACATGAGGGCATACGCAAAATTCAAGATGAGCGGGGCTGAGTAAGTTTGGCGAGTTCGATTTTAATCACTATCTTTGCGCACTTTTTGAAAACGCACTGCGAATGCACGCAACCCAGCATACACTGAAGAAAGCTTATTATTTTTCCGGAAAAGGGCTTCATACAGGTACTTACGCTCATCTTAAGCTAATGCCCGCTCCTGCGGACCACGGTATCGTGTTCCGTCGCAAGGACCTTCGCAGCAAGCCCCTCATCGAGGCAATCGCGGAAAATGTCACCAACACCGCCCGCAGCACCACCATTTCGCACGACGAGGCCGTGGTTGTTACCATCGAGCATATAATGTCGGCCCTCACCGGTCTGGGCGTGGACAATGCCCTCATCGAAATGGACAACATCGAGGTGCCCATTCTGGACGGCAGCGCAAAGCCTTATATCGACGCTATCCTAAAGGACGGCACGGTGGACCAGGAAGTTCCCCGGAAATACATCGACATTCCCCAGTCTCTGGAAATCAAGGACAAGAGAACCGGTTCATGGATCAGGATAGAGCCCGCCAAGGCCCCTTCGCTGGACCTTACCGTAGACTTCAATTCCAAGATCCTGGGCGTGCAGAAGGCACATTGGGACGAGAGTTGCGACTATGCGCATGAAATCGGAGTATGCCGCACCTTCGTGTTCTTCCATGAGATTGAATACCTTTTCCGCAACAACCTTATCAAGGGCGGAGATGTGGACAATGCTATCGTAATCGTGGAAAATCCGGTAACTCCGGACCAGCTGGAATCCCTTTCCATGCTGTTCAACATGCCGGGGCTAAGCATCACGGAAGAAGGCTATCTGAATAACCTCCAGCTGCACTTCCCGGATGAATGCGGGCGTCACAAAATGCTGGACCTCATTGGCGACATGCGTCTTGCCGGAGGTTACCTCAACGCAAAGATCACGGCCTACAAACCCGGCCATACCATTAATACCAAGGCTGCAAAAGCCCTTCGTGCACTGTTATGAGTAAGATTCATCCCCTTGCAACTGTGAGCCCGAACGCAATTCTGGGCGAAAATGTAGAAGTTGGCCCCTACGCCTTCATCGACGATAATGTCCAGATTGGCGACGGATGCAAGATCCTCCCCCACGCCACCATTTTTTCATACGTAAAGATGGGCCGCGACTGCACCGTATTCCCCGGAGCGGTTATCGGCGCAATCCCCCAGGACCTGAAGTTCGAGGGCGAAGAAAGCTGGGTTGAGATCGGCGACAGGGTGAACATCCGCGAATGCGCCACCATCAACCGCGGCACCAAGGCCAGCGGCAAGGGCGTGACAAGAATCGGCAACGATACTCTTATTATGTCATACGTGCACGTGGCGCACGACTGCTGCGTTGGCAACCACTGCATCCTCGTGAGCTATGTTGGCATTGCCGGAGAAACGGACGTGGAAGACTGGGCCATTATGGGCGGCACCTCCAAGGCGCACCAGTTCTCGCGCATCGGCACTCATGCAATGGTGGGCGGCGGAGCAAAAGTGGCTAAGGATGTGCCTCCGTACGTGCTTTGCGACCGCGATCCCCTCTGCTTCGAAGGTGTGAACCACGTGGGCCTTTCACGCCGCGGCTTCACCGCCGAACAGATAGACAATATCAAGAACATCTACGAGACGCTCTATTTCAAGGGCATGAACATCACGGATGCCATGGCCTACATCGAGGCCAACTTCCCGGCCACTCCGGAAAGGGACACCATCTTGAATTTCATCCGCAAGAGTAAGCGCGGCATCATCCCCAAGCCCAGGATAGCCAAGTGATTTTATCAACGGCATATCTGCCTCCTGTGCAATATTTCGCACTTCTGGCAAGCGGCATGACCCTGTCTACGGACAGGGTTTCGCCTTCCCGGGTGTACCTGGAAGCCTGCGAGAGCTACCGCAAGCAGAGCTACCGCAACCGGTGCTACATATTAGCTCCCGGCGGCGTAGAGATGCTTCAGGTGCCGATTTTGCACGACGGCGCGCGGCTTATCACCGATGTGCGGGTGGATTATTCTCTGCCCTGGGTGGAGAAAACGTTCCGAGCCCTGGACACCGCATATTATACCTCCGCGTTCTACGAGTATTACCGGGATGAACTACTGGCGCTGTTTGAGGCGCGACCTGCGACTTTGTGGGAACTGAATTCTTCTTTGACGGGTTATCTTTTAGGCCGATGTGGAATCGCCGCCGAACTTATCCCCACGACCGATTTTGCGCCACCGACCACCGAAGCACCTGCCACCTTTAAGGCCGATGACGACTGGCGCGAACGCATCGACCCAAAAAAGCCGGACACCGTCCTCCACGACCTCGGCCTTGATCGCCCCTACTACCAGCTCTTCTCCTCCCGCTGCGGCTTCATCCCCGGCCTCTCCGTCGTGGACCTCCTCTTCAACGAAGGCCCCGACAGCATCTCCTGGCTTCGCGCATAATCCTCCGTTACAATTTTTTATTATTTTTGTAACACCTGTTTCTATGAATGGGGACAAGACGAATAGTCTTGACTGATACATTTGCATAAGTGTATGCATAAACGACTTGTCATACTCTTTCTTGCCGGCCTTTGTTCTATAGGTGCGGCTGCTCAAGACCATACTTTTCACAAGATGGCCTTTGAAAAGTTACCTTCACTCAATGCACCCAGAGGAAATCACCGCACTGTCGTTTTTGATGGGGAGGTTGCGGTGTTCGGCGGCCACACCACGGGCTTCAAGCCCCTGGAAACGGCGGAGTATTACAAAAACGGCTCCTGGCACAGCATTCCTATGACATGGCCGCACGACGGAGGTGCCATCACCCTGCTGAAAGACGGGCGGCTGTTCCTTGCCGGCGGTAACGCGGAGGCGTTCGGCATCGGCCAGAGCTGGGGCGCGGAGTTATATGATCCGTCCACGCACGGCTTTTCTCCTATCGGCATAATGAGCCGGAAGCGCACGCAAGCATCGGCCCTGGAGCTCACGGACGGCAGGATAATGATTGCAGGGAACTGGCACGAGCCGGACGGCGTGGAGATTTACTCACCTCGCGGAGGATTCGAGCCGGTAAAGGATCTTGAGCCCGGCTGGACATTCCCGTATCTGCTGAACATTTCCAAGGACGAGGTTATCCTTTTCAGCGCTATGGAGCCGCATGGAGACTCCACCGGTGCTTATGTGGAAAGGCTCCACGGAGGGCCGCTCGAAGTGCCGCTTCTGGAAGAGTGGGAACCGATATTAAATTACTCGATCTTCGACGATAATCTTAAAATTGCGGATTATACTTATCTTTTGCTGTTTAATCATCGCAGGAGCAATGAGGCCGCCATTGCAAAAGTGTCCGGCGAGGATTTCTCCCTACTGGAACTGGAGTGTCCGCTTCCCTCGAAAGGCCCGGGCGGAGAGGCAATTTTCTGGCGCGGAGGTCCTCAGGTAGACCGTTCGCTCCGCCACGCTTGGATTCAGGGCCAGAGTTTAGGCGGCAACATCTATTTCGCGTGCATCGGCTATGACGCCACTTTTGACGGCGGCAAAGCATCGGTCGAACTCTATTACGCAGAAAAGCCCGGAGGCTTTCCCAAGGCACTGGCCGCACTTATGGACGGAGGCGATTTCATCCTTGCCGGCGGCGTTGGCATTCTTGCCGATGAGCCCGGCTTCACCGACGACAACTTCAACCCCCTCGCCGACGCATACCTCTTCCACACCGAAGAGCCGGCCAAAACCGCGGGCGTTCCGGTATGGGCGATAGTGCTTGGAGCTGTCCTTGTATGCGCCGTGGTTTTGCTGCTTGTAATCAGAAAGAAGGAGCATGCACCCGAGCCCGTTGTGGAGAAAGCCCAGAAACTCAATGCCGACCTTCTGGCGGAAATGCAGCACCTCATCGAGGAGAAAGGCCTTTTCCTCCGTAAAGACCTCCGTGTGGCCGATATCGCCTCCGAACTGGCAACTAACCAAACCTATGTGAGCGTTCTGGTGAACAACCTCACCGGCGACAATTTCGCCACGATGATAGGCGGATACCGCATCCGTTACGCGCAAAATCTTATGCGCGAGCATCCCGAAATGGTACATGCCGATGTGGCCGAGGCCTCCGGCTTCTCCTCCCGCGCCGCTTTCCTGCGCACCTTCAAGGCCCAGACCGGCCTCACCCCCACCGAGTGGAAACAAAAGGAAGGAATCGAAGACAATCAAAACAACCAGTGATATGAAAAAGTTTCTCCCCCTCCTCCCCATCCTCGCACTCCTCGCACTGATGTGTGCCTGTAATCCGGACCAGCCGGAAGATGATAACGGAGGCGGCAATAAAGGCCCGCTTTCCCTTTCGGCGGACAAGATGGTATTCTCCTCCTGGGGCGGCGAACGCTCTGTGGATGTAACCAGCCCCAAAGGGAAATGGAGTGCCGATGTAGCCTCGGACAGCAGGGAATGGATAAGCGTTGTAACCAGCGTCGGCTCAGGCATGAGCTTGACGACAAAGGCCGACGGCAGCACTCTCACAATCAGAGTTAGTCAAAACGAAAGCGACAACTCTCGCACAGGAACCGTTACAGTATCGGCAGATGGCAAGACGGTAACGCTCACCGTTACCCAGGACGGCCGCGAGGAAACGACGGCGGAAGACGAAGAGACCAGTGTTTCATATTCGCTTTCTCCGGGAACATCTATCGCCCCAAAGGCTATGGTTCAGTATATAGTTTCGGTAGACGAGAAGGCAGGGATTTTCGTCATCGACAAGGATATTCCCGCAGAATTGCTACCCTCACAAGGCGGTCTTATCATCAATACGCCCAGCGAACTGCTTCCACAGGGTCTTCTGGCCGACATTCAGACAATTACCCAGACGGCTGACGGTTACAGGGTCTACTACAACGAACTGCCCTTTGACCGGGCGTTCAGCAACTTGGACCTCAACTCGGAGAGTCTGGACATTGAACCATACATAACGGAAATAGTTGATGCCGACGGGAATCCATTGGAATTCTCCACCAAGTCGTCGGTTGGTTCCCATAAATTCCACGTGGAAGTTTCATGGCCGCTGAGTCTTTCGGCTGTTACCATTACCCCCAAGATGTCATTGGACATAACCCTCAAGACTCAGTTGATAATGGCCGACGGTTACTTGTCCACACTCAACTTCAAAGTGGACGCAGACGTCCTATCCGGCATGGACTACACGGTGGACGTGGAAGTAGGTCCGGATGACCCCTGGAAGAAGAAAGTCGCGACTATCGTAGTGGGTGCCATTCCGGTGGGACCGCTTCTGCTCACCCCCCAAATAGAAATTTTCCTTATTGCAAATGCAAGCGGCAAAGTGAGTTTCACGGCATCAACGACCAAGAAATTCCACGCCATGGCCTGGTTGCACTATGATGAATTGGCCGGGCTTAGCTGCGACATCGACAAAACGGAACCTGAAGAAGTGGAAAACAGGTATGAACTTGGCGGCAGTATGGAGGCAAGTGTGAGTGCCGGCCTTGGTATTGGCGGAGCTATGGGCATATACAAGGATGTTCTTTCCGCAGGTATGAGTTTAAACGCACTGGTAACCGGTTCGCTCAGCACTCCAATCAGTCTGGAAGCTTTGAAAAATCAAGGCCCTGGTGGTTTATTGGGACAGTCCCTCGTAGGTGCCGAACTTGCCACCAAACTGGAATTAAGCGGCACGGCCAGCCTCTCGGCTTCAATCTCCCGCTTTAGTTTTGAAGTTGAACAAAATACTCCTTCTGCTTCCATAGATCTGAAAAAATACAAACTGTTCCCTCAGGCGAGCGAGGAGAAACTAATGGTTTTACAGAATGGTTCCACATATATCTTCCAGACAACCTTGAACGCGCCGTCGCTGCTTAGCGGTATCCAAGGTTCCGCTCTGGGTGAATTGGTCGCGATATGCACAGATAAGAAGGGAAACGAGAAATGGGCGCCATTTAATATTGACGAAAGAATTGTAAAGAATATCTGGGCCGATGAGGATACACCCCAGCCTATCGAAGCTCGGATGAATGGTTTGACGGTTGGGGAAGATTATATCTGCACCTTTGGCTGGAGAATTGGCGATCTCCTGCTGCCGTTCAACCTCAAGGCAGGCATTCCTTTCACTATTCTCAAGTCTGAAGACGTCAACGACATCCGGGAGATCCTCCGTGACGTCAAGGCCTGTGCCTCAAACGAATGGGAAGGATGCAACTGGGATCAGGATCTTATGATTCAAGCCCTGAAAAACGTATCTGTCAGTCCCCCGCGTCCCGATAGCGAGGATAAAAGGGTGTTTGTGGATGTTACTATCCCCAAGGAATGGAAACTGGGCAGTACCCTGCATGTCGGCAGCCATTCTTCGGGGAATAATATAGTCTGCCGATTATACATCGAAGGTGGAAATCGCAAATTTGACACCGTAGAACTTCTTGACAAAGGCAGTTATGCTATGTTCGGTGAAGGAGATGAGACCAGGGTGTTCATTTTCAGAGGACAATTGGGATCCGGCTTCCCTTCAACGACAGAAAAATGGGATGTGAGCGGATCCGGCATGGTGGGAATACCTTTCCCCTGCGAAGGGCATGAAGGATATCCTTCAATTATTCTTGCCGACAACTGCCCCAACATTACGTGGATTGAATTTGGCGTACCGGCCGGGAAGCAGTTGAAGACTCTGTCTCTAAAGAATAATGTTGTTAGACATTGCGAGATTGGTGTAACCGGCTCTATAACAAATGAGGCGATGGCAGGCTTAAGCGGTGTAACCTGCACAGATGAAGACAGAAAGATTGTTGATGTATCGGGCATGTCTTCTTTCTCTATTGGTTGTGCTGGGCCCACAGTGTTAAGGGCGCAAAATGTTGGAACAGTAACAGTTTCCGGCGCCTCTGATTTGAGAACCATCAATATTGGTAAAGGAGTATCCGGTTTATCAATATCGAATTGTCCCAAACTGGAGAGACTTTATGCCTCAGATATTGATCTGACATCGTTTAGTATCGCAAAGCCCTTGTCCAGTTATTTCTATGGATATATTAACAATAACAAGAAATTGAAAGGCGTTATTCCAAGTTCGTGGTCGGGCATTAGGCTTACACTTGATTCTCGCTATAGTTACGCCACTCTCGGATATAATGAAAGGCCGTCGGGTTCTGGCTGGGTTTGTTATAAGAAAGAACACGGATACGATGAGGAAACCGGGGAAGAATGGTTCGGCTCAAGTTACTGGTATAAAGACAATGGGTATGGCTGGCACTATCCAGGCGAGCCTACTAATAGAGAAAAAGAATGAGTAAGAAATATCCAAAAACCACCACACGTGTGGAACTTGGCGAGGACGGGAAGTACCGCTGGACTTATTCGCTGAATATGTATAAGAACCCGGCCATACTGCTTACGGTTCTGAAGATTATCGTCATATTGTTCAGTATTCCGCTCATTTTCGTTCTTGTGCGCACTGCTATCAGCAATGACTGGGCGAATGCCTGGGGGGAGAAGATGTGGGACAGCAGCATTAAGATACTGCTTTTTGTGCTGGTGCTGTTCATCGGCATAACCCTTCTGGCATATCTGATTGTGGCGGGGATGTACGGGGGAAAGTACATCGTCCATTTCACCATGGACGAGAAAACCCTCGTGCACGCCACCGACGGGGCGCAATCCAAGAAGGCCCGCAGGATGGGCCTGGTTACGATGGGAGCCGGGGTGCTGTCCGGTCGCGCCGGTACCATCAGTGCCGGTATGGCGGCAACCCGTACCACGTCCACCACGGACCTTTCCGGGGTGCGCAGCATCAAGGTTCGCCGAGGCATCAACCTAATCAAAGTGAACCAGCTTCTGAACCACAACCAGGTCTATGTTCCGGCAGAGGACTTTGACCTGGTACTTGACTTTTTACGCAAACACTGCCCCAAGGCAAAATGAGAGCGTGAAATGTAACTCTCTGATTATCAGACAATAACGCAATTTAAGGTGGGAAAATTTCCCACCTTAAATCATATAACTCGTTATCCATCAACGATTTACATTTCACGGCTTGTGTGAGATTTCTCCACGCGCTTCGCTTGGTCGAAATGACAAAGGCGAACCGGAACAGGTTAATTTGCATATTAAACAATAATGTAGTATCTTTGCACCCGTGTTTGAGATAGAGGCCGCGAGGTCCTCTATTTTTATTTATAAATAGGTATGGATAAAATCGCTATTGCAAAGGCCATTGAAGGCACATTGGAGGAGAGGCGCTGCTTCCTGGTGGAAGTGAGCCTTAACGCGTACAACGACATCGAGATCGTTATCGAGAAGGCCGATGGAGCCGTGGACTGGGACGACTGCGCGGCAATCGACCATAAAGTGCACGAGTGCTTCAATCAGGACGATGAGGACTACTCCCTCACCGTGTCGTCGGCCGGGCTGGACAGGCCTTTCAAGGTGCTGCCCCAGTACCTCAAGGCCTTGGGAACCATGGTGGAAGTGAAGCTCAAGGACGGAAAGAAATTCATCGGCAAGCTGGAAGGAGCAAGTGAGAACGAGATCACCGTTAACGAGGAACAGTACCCCATGGCGGAAGTGCACAGCGTGAAACCCCACATTGATTTTAAATAGATTTCTCGACTACGCTCGAAATGACAAAAGAATAAAACAATATACAATGGCAAAAGAAAAAGAAAAGGAAATCACCTTGATTGACGCATTCAAGGATTTCAAGGAAGAGAAAAGCATCGACCGT
>JAEEGJ010011046.1_pt1 | contig 23117 bp, 21 predicted proteins | sample 8958761 | NCBI WGS metagenome assembly JAEEGJ01 (sample SAMN16246546, study PRJNA631951) | gut metagenome | biome: gut microbiome; feature: rumen; material: RS-attached | host: Bos | place: Iran: Karaj | collected 2018-10 | reverse complement strand
CAACGAATCCGAGTTCTGCTCCTACCTCACGGAAATTCTCAAGCCAGCCTGCGAGCATTACCTGCTTGCCGCAATCAGCTATTCTCAATTCTCCACATGTATGTGTGCGGGACTGCATCATTTACCTCCGAAATATTCCTTTGCCTCAGACAATGTTGTCACGGCAGTATTTAACAAATTCATCAAGCTTAACGGATGTCTCTGATCCGTCAGCCATGTTCTTGATCTTGACCTCACCGCTTGCAAGCTCGTCATCGCCGATGACCGTGAGATAAGGGATCTCCTGCTTGCCTGCATACTTCATCTGAGCGCGGAAAGATCTTCCTGCGAGATCGGTCTCACAGCCGATATCTTCGAGCCTTAACTCATAGCAGAGCTTTGAAGCAGCCTTCTTTGAAGCTTCAGACATTGCTGCGATGTAGAGCTTAACGTGCGAAGGCTTTTCAGGGAGCTTGCCCTGTGCCTCGGCTTCGATAAGTAGTCTTTCAACACCCATTGCAAATCCGATACCGGGTGTGGCGGGGCCGTCCATCATGCCTACGAGTCCGTCATATCTTCCGCCGCCGCAGATCGTGCCCTGTGTGCCGACGTTCTCGGAAACGAACTCGAATACTGTTCTTGTGTAGTAATCGAGACCTCTTACGATGTTGGGATCGATCTCATACTTGATGCCGAGTGAATCAAGTTCGCTCTTGAGGCCCTCAAAGTGAGCCTTGCAGTCATCGCAGAGATAATCGATGAGCCTGGGTGCGTTCTTAACGACATCCTTGGTTCCGTCGATCTTGCAGTCGATCATACGCAGAGGGTTTCTCTCGAACCTTTCTCTGCAGTCCTCACACATCTCTCCGATGTGAGGTCTGAAATAATCCTTCAGGATAGTGTTGTAAGCTGCGCGGCACTTGGGGCATCCGATGGAATTGATGCGCAGAGCGATATTCTCAAGGCCCATCTTCTTAAAGAAGACATCAACAACGGAGATGATCTCCGCATCGATCGAAGGACCTTCAGCTCCGAAAGCCTCAAGGCCGAACTGGTGGAATTCCCTGTATCTTCCCTTCTGCATCTTCTCGTAACGGAAAGCGGTGATGTTGTAGAACATCCTGACCGGCGTGGGAAGTGAAGTCATGCCGTTCTCGATGAAACTGCGCACAACACCTGCTGTTCCCTCAGGCCTCAGGGTAATGCTCCTGCCGCCCTTGTCCTCGAAGGTGTACATTTCCTTGGTAACGACGTCTGTAGTGTCGCCGACGCCTCTTGCGAACAGATCTGTCTGCTCGAAAGTAGGGATCCTGATCTCCTCATAGCCGAAGGAATGGCATACCGAAGCAAAAGTCTTCTCTGCTGTCTGCCATCTGTAGATTTCCGAAGGCAGGATATCCTTCGTTCCCTTCTGAGCACTGAATTTCATCGGCATAATCTCCCTTTATATTAATAAAACACGCGTAATTATAAAACTAATGTCACGGCTAAACAAGTTGAGCCGCAAATTTGCCGTAGAATGAACACATAAATGAAAAAATCTCCCGCAGATTTGGGAAAAACGCGGGAGATTTCGTAAATCTTATTGAATTTTGAGCTTACATCTCAGAAAGCCTGCGCAGTCTTGCGAACATGTCATCGAGCGATGTGCCCGTCTTTGCCGGCTCTTCAGCCGCAGGTTCCGGTTCAGGTGTCTCGATATTGCTGGTTACTGCAGTAAGAGAGCTTGATTTTGCAAGTTCTCTTGCAAGAATGCCGTTGCTTGGAATACTCAGGCCGCTTTCAAACTTAATTCGGCTGGGCTCAAGGTTCCTTGCGGCATCACGGATGCTCTTCGCAGGTGAAACGAGTGAACTGACGGGAGCAATGACGGGTTCCGTCTTTTCCGGTGCCTTTGCTGCCGGTTCATCAGGGATGACCTTATTTTCAACGGGCTTGCTGCTCGCAGGAACATACTTAACGGTGTTGTCCGTCACATCTTCAACGCCCGAAGCGATTCCGCAGTAAAGCCTTGCTGCGGTAACAGCCTCATATATCGCCTTGCCTGCCGCAAGCTCGCATGCTACAGATGCCGTAAAGTTCTTTTTGCTCGAAGGAGAGTTGGAAGCAGAACCGTCAAACCACTTGACCTTGTTGCCAAGCACGAAGAGATCCCTTCCTCCCGTCTTCTTGCAGCCTTCGATGAAAACGACGCAGTGGAATTTCTCACAGATCGTCTCGGCTGCCTGCCTTGCATCTGCCGGGCCATGGCATTCAATGCCAGAAAGAAGCTCGGCTTCGTAAAGGTTGATCGCCAGGAACTGGATATTCTGCATGAGCGAATTTACGACGGCGTCGTAAGTATCGCGCGAAATAAGGATCTTGCCTTCAGGTGAGATTATGGAAAGCTCTGCGACCACGGCCGGGTGATCAAACTTCATGAGCTTGGATGAAACACAATTGACCGCGGATGCTTCTCTTATCATTCCGATGAAGATGGCATCAAACTTTTCCTGAGTAAAACAGTAATCGAGCACTTCGCCGATGTCAGTCTGCTCATCGGCATCTTCGCCGGTAAACTGAGGAACGGCAATCATCGACTCGACGTTGTAATCATTATAAGTGTTGACACAGCGCTGTACGCTGTATCTCGTATTCTCAATGGAATCTGCAACCGACAGGATGCGCTTCATTTATCACCCAATCTCCCACAACTAACCTCTAACCGGCTGACTCGCACCCGGCAATTAAATTGTGACACGCGGTGATAACCTTTGCCATTTCCAAAAGGGCACAATATGCATAATTTATTTGTTGAAAATGGCAAGTGACAGACTCAACCGATTCGGCATACGTACGCCATCCAGTCATTATCGGTCTTTGACTCGATGATCGTCATGCCTGCATCAGAAATTGCTTTTTCAACTTTGTCCTTTTTGGTGTTGATTATTCCGGAACAGATAAACAGTCCGCCGTCGGCAAGTCTTTCAGGGATGTCCTTTGCTATCGCGGCTATTATGTCTGCAATTATGTTTGCGACTATCACATCGTAATCATTGCGTTTCGCGTCCTTGAGCTCGCCCGTATGGCATTCGATGTCGCCGCAGCCGTTTATTGCGCAGTTCTCCTGTGCAACGTCAACTGCAAGCTTGTCGATGTCGATGGCCTCGGTAATCCCGCTGCCTAATTTTTTCGCGATTATCGCAAGGATTCCTGATCCTGTACCGAGATCAAGAACTGTTCCGTCTTTTTTGAGATATTTGTCGATAAGCTTGGCGCACATCGAAGTCGTCTCGTGAGTACCGGTTCCGAATGCGGAACCCGGATCGAGGATTATCTTGTGCTCAGCTTCAATGGAATCCGGATCGAGCCATGACGGGCATACCGCCACACGGTCAGATATCTTGAATTCCTTGTAATACTTTTTCCAGTTGTTGGCCCAGTCCTCGTCCTTGACGTATTTCAGGCCCTCAAACCCCTGGCCTACGGGCAGGAACTCAGCGATGTCGGCAAGCCTTGCTTTGATGAACTCCACGGCATCCTCGGTCTTCATTGTCTTTCCTGAGATATTGCCGTAGATGGTGCCTATTCCTTCCGGATTCAGGAACTCTTCGTTCTTGGCACCCATCCTGACAAATCCGTCGTCAAGCTCAGCGAAATAAGATCTGATGACAACGTCATCACCGTAGGAATTATACGTTCCGTCATCCGCATAGCTTAACGGATCGTTCTCAACGGTATTCCTGAATTCATAAGGATCAGTTACCGCTATGCCGTCGCAGCCTGCCTGTGCAAGCATCTCGCTGATCGCTTCAGATGCTTCCTCTGTCGTTCTGATTGTTATTTCTGCCCATCTCATAGTCGTTACTTAAATAGATTCTTGAACTTCTGGAAGAACTGCGACCTCTTTGTGTAGTTGCGGTCCGTCAGAGTATTGTTGAACTGCGTAAGGAGCTGTTTCTGCTCGCGTGTGAGGCCCGTAGGAACCTCGATATAGAACTTGAGCGTGTGATCACCCTTCATGTTCGGGTTAGACTTGTTGGCTATTCCGCGGCCTCTTAATATGCTGGTGTCACCCGGCTGTGTTCCTTCCTTGAGATTGAACTTCTCCTTGCCGTAGATGGTGGGAACCTCGATCTCGCCTCCGAGAGCAGCCTGAGCGTAAGTGATCGGCACGTCACATGAAGTGTTGATGCCGTCTCTCTTGAAAACATCGTGGCTCTTAACGCGGAACTCGATGTAAAGATCACCGTAAGGACCGCCGTTTGTTCCGGGCTCGCCCTCACCCTTGATAGGAAGCATATCGCCTGTATCAACGCCTGCGGGAACCTTGATGTGAAGCATCTTGGAAGTCTTGAGCCTTCCTCTTCCGCGGCACTGTGTGCAGGGTGTCTTGATAACCGTTCCCCTGCCGCTGCATGTCGGACATGTCTTTGTGACCATGGTCATGCCGAAAAGAGTCTGTGTCTGCTGCTGTACTCTGCCCGCACCGCGGCATGTGGGACATGTCTCGGGCGTTGTGCCGGGCTGTGCGCCTGAACCGTTGCACGCCTTGCAGAGGTCTTCCTTGGTTATCTGGATGTCCCTTTCAAGACCGAAAGCCGCTTCCATGAACTCAAGCGACATGTTGTACTTGAGGTCTGAACCCTTTGAAGGGCCGTTTCTCCTGCGGGAAGATCCGCCGCCGAAACCGCCGCCGAAAATGCTGCTGAAAAGGTCGCCGAGATCGACGTCATAAGCGCCGCCGTATCCGCCGCCACCGCCGAATCCGTTAGGATCCACGCCTGCATGGCCGAACCTGTCGTACTTTGATTTCTTATCAGGATCAGACAGGATCGAATATGCTTCGTTGATCTCCTTGAATTTGGCCTCAGCCTCTTTGTCGCCCGGGTGTAAGTCCGGGTGATATTTCTTGGCCTGCTGTCTGAAAGCCTTCTTTATCTCGTCATCGGAAGCACCTTTATCTACTCCCAGGACTTCATAGTAATCTCTAGCCAAAGAGGAACCCCTCCGTTCTTGTTTTCACGTTCTCAATACAGATACATCCGGCACTCCGAAAAACGGTAGTGCCGGACCATTGTATCAGTTTTCAGTTTGATCAGAAGTCTCCGCCTGCGTTCTTGGGGCCGTCCTGAGCTCCTGCATCACCGTAGCCTGCGTAGTCCTGAGGACCGGGCTGTCCCTGAGGGCCGCCTGCAGCACCAGCTGCGCCGCCTGCTGCCTGGTAGAGCTTCTCGGAAAGCTTGTAGATAGCCTGTGTGAGGCCCTCTGTGTCAGCCTTCATTGCCTCGGTGTCATCCTTTGCAATGGAATCCTTGAGCTTAGCGATGGCATCGTTTACAGGCTGCTTGTCAGCATCGGAGAGCTTGTCGCCTGCATCCTTCATGGTCTTTTCAGCCTGATATACTGCAGACTCAGCCTGGTTCTTGACCTCGATCTTCTCCTTGTTAGCCTTATCTTCTGCTGCGTGCATCTCAGCTTCCTTGACTGCCTTCTGGATATCCTCTTCGCTCATGTTGGAAGAAGACTGGATCGTGATCTTCTGCTCACGGCCTGTGCCCTTATCCTTAGCGCTTACGTTAACGATACCGTTTGCATCGATATCGAATGTAACTTCGATCTGCGGAACTCCGCGGGGTGCGGGTGCGATACCGTCGAGGATGAAGTTGCCGAGTGTCTTGTTGTAAGCAGCCATCTCACGCTCACCCTGGAGTACGTGGACCTCAACCTGTGTCTGGCCGTCAGCTGCAGTTGAGAAGATCTGGCTCTTCTTTGTAGGGATCGTAGTGTTGCGCTCGATCATCTTTGTGCAGACACCGCCCATTGTCTCGATACCGAGTGAAAGAGGTGTAACGTCGAGGAGCAGGAGGCCCTTAACGTCACCTGTGAGAACTGCTGCCTGGATAGCTGCGCCGATCGCAACGCACTCGTCAGGGTTGATGCCCTTGAAAGGATCCTTGCCGAAGTAGTTCTTAACTGCATCCTGAACTGCAGGGATTCTTGTGGAACCGCCTACGAGGAGAATCTTGTCGATGTCTGAAGGTGTAACGCCTGCATCGCTCATTGCACGCTTAACAGGATCCATCGTCTTCTGAACGAGGTCAGCTGTAAGCTCATCGAACTTAGCTCTTGTGAGAGTGATGTCGAGGTGCTTAGGGCCTGTTGCATCAGCTGTGATGTAAGGCAGATTGATATTTGAAGAAGTAACGCCGGAAAGCTCGATCTTAGCCTTCTCAGCTGCTTCTCTCAATCTCTGCATTGCCATACGGTCGTTTCTGAGGTCAACGCCGTCAGATGTCTTGAAAGACTCTACGAGGAAGTCTACGACCTTGTTGTCGAAGTCATCACCGCCGAGTCTGTTGTTACCTGCCGTAGCAAGAACTTCGAAGACACCGTCGCTGATGTCGAGGATGGAAACATCGAACGTACCGCCGCCAAGGTCGAATACGAGGATCTTCTGATCTGTTTCCTTATCAAGACCGTAAGCAAGTGATGCTGCCGTAGGCTCGTTGATGATTCTCAAAACTTCAAGTCCTGCGATACGGCCTGCATCCTTTGTAGCCTGACGCTGTGAGTCCGTGAAGTATGCAGGAACAGTGATGACTGCCTGTGTGACAGTTGTTCCGAGATAAGCCTCAGCATCGCTCTTGAGCTTGCTTAAGATCATTGCGGAGATTTCCTGAGGTGTGTACTGCTTGCCGTCAACTACAACCTTGTAGTCGGAACCCATCTCACGCTTGATGGATGAGATAGTTCTCTCAGGGTTTGTGACTGCCTGTCTCTTTGCGACCTGGCCGATCAGACGCTCGCCTGTCTTTGTGAAACCGACTACTGAAGGAGTGGTCCTGTTTCCTTCCGGATTCGGGATGACTACTGTCTCCGAACCTTCCATAACCGCTACGCACGAATTCGTCGTACCGAGGTCAATACCGATTACTTTTGCCATATGATTTATCCTCCCTTATATCATGCTTTCTTGCTGTCGAGAATCTTATCAACGATACCGTATTCAAGAGCTTCCTGAGCTGTCATCCAGTGATCTCTGTCGGTATCTTTCATCAATGTTTCGAGGTCCTTGCCGCAGTTGTCTGCGAGGATCTGGTTGAGGCGTACTCTGGTGTCCTTGATGTGGTCTGCAGCGATGAGGATCTCTGTAGCCTGACCCTGAGCTCCGCCAAGAGGCTGGTGGATCATTACTTCCGCGTTGGGAAGAATGCATCTCTTGCCCTTTGTACCTGCTGAAAGGAGAACTGAACCCATGGAAGCTGCCATGCCCATGCAGATCGTCTGCACGTCAGGCTTGATGAGCCTCATGGTATCGTAGATCATCAGACCGTCAGATACGGATCCTCCGGGGCTGTTGATATAGAACTGAATGTCCTTCTCGGGATCCTCTGCCTCAAGGAAGAGGAGTTGTGCCGTGATGAGGCTTGCCGTTACTGAATTGACTTCTTCGGAAAGGATTACGATCCTCTCCTTGAGGAGTCTTGAATAGATGTCGTAAGCGCGCTCTCCGCGGCCGGTAGTCTCAATAACTGTAGGGACTAGACTTGATCTGATTAAATCCATTTTTATTTCTCCTTTGCATTAATTAACTGATTAGTTCGCAACCTGCACTACAACGTGCCTGATCACTTTTCCCTTGTACATATAGCCCTTGGTGAATACCATTGCTATTTCCTGCTCGCCCAGATCGTCATCTTCGACGTGCATGACTGCTTCGTGAAGATTGGGATCGAACTTCTCGCCTCTTTCGGCCTTGATCTCCACAACACCGATCTTTGTGAGGATATCGCCTGCCTGCCTGCCCAAAAGTTCTATGCCTTCGATGACCTTGGCAATTGAATTCTCATCAGCGTCTTTTGCGGTAGTGACTGCGCGGTCGATATTGTCTATTACTGCGAGGAATTCCTTGGCGACATCCGCAACAGCCTCAGCGTAAAGGTTTTCCTTTTCTTTCTGTGTGCGCTTCCTGTAGTTGTCGTATTCGGCATACAGGCTCATATAACGCTTTTCGAGTTCTGCACTCTTGGAATCTGAATCTTCAGCAGCTTCTTCTGCTTCTGCGCTCTCTTCTGTCTCAGCAGCCTCTTCAGTTTCTTCTGTTTCTCCGGCTTCTTCGGCAGCGGCAGCTGTCTCTTCTGCTTCAGTTTCTTCGGAAGATTCTTCCTCCTGAGCGTTTAAGATCTCTTCGTCTTTGTTTTCTTCCATCCTTTAATATCCTTTCGTTTTAGTTTCTATTTCATCATGTGAGCTTCTTGAGCTCTTCGTTAAGTTTCTTCTTTACGAAATCCATCTTGGAAATGACGCTGGAGTAATCCATTCTCTTAGGTCCTATTACTCCGATGTTGCCTGAGACCGTATCGCCCATATCGTAAGTGGCGGTAATGAAACTGCAGTCATCAAGGCCTTCGAGCGTGATCTCCTGACCGATCCTTATCATGTAGGAATCCTTCTTGCCGCTTACCGCAGCCTGGTTCTCCATCTCATTTACATAGCCTGCGACCATGCCGGAATCAGAAAGCGTTCCCAAAAGATCCCTTGCTCTTCCCATCGAACTGAAATCGGGGAATGCGAGCATCTTATGCTCACCTTCAAGATAGATCGAAAGCTGGTCAGCCTGCTTGATCGCGGTATAAGCCTCATAAAGGACCTGTCTTAAGAGAGCTGACGGGATCTCGGTATCCTTTGCCGCAGTCTCAACGGTTACGAGAGTGATCTCATCAAGGGGCTTGCCCGTGAGGTTCTTCTCAATAGCTCCGGAGATCTGCATCATCTGTTCGTCAGTGATGAAGTTGGGGATCCTTACGATCTTGTCCTTTACGACGCCAGCTGAGAGAACGAGAACGACAAGAGCTTTGCCGGGCTCGATCATGAGAAGCTTTATCTGCTTGAGAAAACTCTTGCGGAGTCTGGGGCTCATTGAAAGAGAAATGAATCCGGTTGCTTCGGAAAGAGTATGTGCGGCATTCTTGATAAGCTCTGTTGCCTCATCAACGGTTCCTGCGATACGGGATTCGATCTCCTGCTGCTCCTTCTGCGAAAGAGTGTCGATCTTCATGAGTGAATCGACATATTCGCGGTAGCCGCGGTCGGAAGGGATGCGTCCTGCGGAAGTATGAGGCTTTTCGATGAAGCCGAGCCTCTCGAGTTCGGCCATGTCATTCCTCAGTGTCGCGGAGCTGACCTGAAAGTTATGGCGCTCGATAAGCGACTTTGAACCGACGGGCTCATTGGTTGCGACATAATCGTCTACTATTGCCTGAAGGACTCTCTTTTTGCGGTCATCAAGTTCCATTTGATCTGCTCCCTTTCCGTAGATTAGCACTCATGTCGCCCGAGTGCCAACATCAATATACTATCAAAGTCAAAAATAGTCAAATGAAAATGTGCGGCAGAATGTAGTGAATCGCAAAACGCCTTATTTCAAGGCATCAGAGGAAATCTTCCATTACGAGATTTGCAAAATCCAGGCCTGTTTTGGTCAAAGAAACAGTCTGACCTTCTGACTTTAAATATCCTTTTTCGACATTGGCGCGGAGCTCCTCGCCGTAGACATCCTCAAAGTCTTTTCCAAACCTTTCCTTAAACTCAGCTTTGTCTATGCCCTTCGCCGTGCGGAGCTTGAGGAATGGATATTCCCTCATCCTGTCATTTCTGGTGAGCCTTTCCTCAAAATATATAAAGCCTTTGATCTGCTCTGTATTCTTTCCTTCAGTTCCAAGGAGCGAACTTACTTCGTCTTTACTGATCTTCAAAGCAGAAGAAATATAAGAATCGATATCATCGTAATGACCGAACCTGACGGAGCCCAGGAATCCGTGGGCACCCGCGCCTATCGCATAGTAATCGCAGCCGTCCCAGTAAGATGAATTGTGCCTGCTCTCAAAACCCGGAAAAGCGGCATTCGAGATCTCGTAAGGCACTATTCCCTTCTCATTCAGGAAGCGGCGGACTTCGTGATACATCTCCCGTTCAGCTTCGGGAGAAACAAGATCTTCTATTGTTTCGCTGTATCTGTCGTAAAAAGGAGTGTCCTCCTCGATCATGAGCGAATAAGTGCTGATATGCCTGACGCCCTTATCAATGACAGTCTGAAGATCTTTTAATATTCCTTCCAAAGTCTCTCCGGGAACTCCCGAGATGAAGTCCGCGGAAATGTTGGCAAAGCCCGCCTCAAACGCATCATCCAGAGCCTTCAGCGCGCCTTTTGAATCGTGAAGCCTTCCCAAAGTCTTAAGGACTCCGTCATCCAGAGACTGTATACCCATTGAAAGACGGTTAAACCCGCTCTTAAGATAAGCTTTTCCCTTTTCGAGAGTGAATGACGCCGGATTTACTTCGAGCGTTATCTCGGCATCTTTTCCGATGCCGAAAAAAGATGTGATCTCTTCAAGAAGTCCGCATATCAGATCTTCAGAAACACAAGACGGCGTGCCGCCTCCGAAATAGACCGTATCAGGTCCGCTGTCTCCAGGTGATATGTATCCCTTATCAAAATCCGCCCAGAAGCGCGCCTCTGCAAGGGCAGCTTCATAGTACTTATCAGCCAGTGATCTGTCAGTTACCGAAAAGAATCCGCAGTAAGGACACTTGCGGACACAGAAAGGATTGTGGACATAGATATGCCTGCCCATCAGAACGAGCGCTTTCTGTAGATCGGAACGGGATTCTTGAGTGCAGTGATGAGCGCCATCCTGAACGTTTTGAAGCTCGGTGAAACGTTGCGCTGCGGCATCATGTACTGTGAGATGTCTTCAGCCCATCTCGCCTTGTAATGTCCGATGGCGGGATAACCGATATCTATCAGTTTCTCGGCGTTGTCGCTTATCGCACGGCAGAGCACTTCCCACGTTCCGCAGACAGAGTCCTGTTCATATGAATCAAGAACCTTTTTGTCACAGTCGGGATAAGCTTCGATAACGGCCGCCCTGTCCCCGAGCATCCACGCTTCGATCTCTTCGGTGCTCAGTCCGACTACGCTCCTGATGTCAGGTGCATATGTCCTTGCAGCCTCGTAGATCTCCTTTCTCATCGGCTCGGGATCGTTGTTGTCGGTATCCATCGCGATGATAAGGATAAGGTCTTTTCCCTTGTAAACATTGTTATATGCGCGCAGCTTCGCCGGAAGGAGATCCAAAAGCGAACTTGCAAACTTCGGAGGCTTGGCATTCTGATCCTTGGGCAGGCTTCCGCATCCGCGGTGCGGCCTGACATTGATCTGTGCTCTTGTGCCTTCTGCGTCGCAGATACGCTCTACTGAACGTTCAACGACAACTGCTCCCGATTTATCTTCTGAAAGTATTTCTATCAGCATCTTTTACTTCCCGTCAGTCAGGTTCTGAATCCAGGTGGCCTGCGTACCAGATCGCACCCATTCCCACGCCCTGTCTGAACATCTCGCAGACGAGCGGATCGCCTCCGGCGCACCTGATGGTGACATCACCGGAATCTTTTTCGAAAGTCCTTTCAAAGATCCAGACTTCCTTCGGTGAAAGGGTCTCGATGATATAAGGATTGTGCGTCGAAAAGATTATCTGGCAGTAGCCGTTCCTGAGCGTATATGCCCTCATCTCGTCAGCAAGCACATCGACCATGTCATGGTAGAGATCCTTGTCGGGTGTCTCGATGAAGATCGTTGACCTCGGAGCGCCGTCATGCAGAAGCAACAGATATAAGAAGAGCTTGTCCGGACTTTCCTTCAGAGCCTCCGGAAGATTCTTCCTGTGCTTCATCGTGGGTATCTTGGACTTTATTTCTGAAATTATTTTCTCGTATCCGGCCTCATCGCTCATCTTCATGTATTCGAGAACGTTGCCGACATTTGAACCGAGGCTGTTTAGATGCTTGTGTCCTCCGGGCGCTCCTCCTTCATTGAAATAGGAGCTCTGCTCGTCCGAAGAAAAACTGCAGAAGAACCAGTTCCTTATCTCTCTGAAGAGAGCAACGAAATCAGTATATTTGGAAAGCTTTCCGTAGATGCTGAGTGCGGGAAGATGTTCGTCATCCACCACGACTTCACCCATCTCGCCTTCACCTGCACCGGGGAAAGAAATCGTGCCTCTTCCCTCTTCGATGTCCAGGAGCTTAACGGTCTTTATCTCATCACCGTCGATTACGGTGGTCAGTGCTTTTTCTGAACTGATGTATGGACTCTTGTATATGCTGGTGCTTATTCCGATCTCGTACTGAACATACTTAGGCTTGCCTTTAGCGCTGTCTTCGAGCTTGAAAAACACCCTGAAAAAGGAAGGTTTGGAAATATCAGGGGACATGTTTGCAAAGCCCGGTCTTCCCTTTGTGATGGAAGCTTCGGCACAGCCGTCTGTTATTACGTCCTGAAGAAAAGAAAGGCATCCCATGAAACTGGTCTTGCCGGTACTGTTGCGTCCGACCAGCGCATTAAGGTTGCGCAGCCTGTTATACGCGGAATCATTCTTTCCCGCAGCTTTCTCCTTTGCGACCTCTATGCTCTCGTCGATAAGGATTCCTGCACGGTCCCTGTCAAAGACGTCAAAATTTTCTATCTCAACACCGAGGATCATGTTGCACCCCCTGTTCTTATAAACAGACGGTCGCAGTATATGCGGCCGTCAGTAGTGGTCAGTTAAGTCTTAATATCTTACTGGCTGTCTGTGAGAGCCGATTCGATCTCTGCGAGGTTTGCCTGGATCTTGGACATGTTCTCGCCAAGGGTTCCGTTGACGTTCTCAAGAAGCTGCTTTACATAAAGGTGAGCGTTCTTGCGGAGATCCTCAGCCTGGGCCTCAGCATTGGCGATGATCTTGGCAGCCTCTTCCCTTGCGCCCTTTGTGATCTCGTGGTCATTGACCTTCATTGCATACATTCTGTTTGCATCGTCAATGATCTTCTTGTTCTTCTCACGTGCGGTGCTGATGATGTCCTGTGCACGGGATACGATATCGTTTGACTGGGCTACAGCTCCAGGCAGGTTGTTCTTCAATATCTGGAGCGAGTTGACTGTTTCAGTCCTCTCGATAGAGCACTTGTCCGAAAAAGGTACGCTCGAAGCATCCTTGATCATATCAATCAAGTAATCAATGTGCTTGATCGCGTCGTAGCGCTGGCCTCCCTGATTGAAATTGCTGTTCTCCATTACTGTTTCCTTCCTTTCTTGAATTTGTCCTTTACCACATCTATTATCTCGGCAGGCACCATCTTTGAAATGTCGCCACCATAATATCCTACTTCTTTAACAATAGACGAAGATATGAGCGACATGTCGTCCCTGCATGGCAGGAGCACGGCGTCATATCCCGGATGAAGCAATCTGTTGGCGAGTGCCATTTCCGCTTCGTAACGGAAATCAGACTCTGACCTGATGCCTCTTACGACGGCGCAGCAGTCGAGCTTGGTGTAAAGATCGACCATGAGTCCGTCCCACTTCATAACCTTGATGTTATGAAGTCCGTCGCCCGCGAGAGACATCTTGATTAACTCCTCGCGTTCATCCAGCGAGAAGAGCGGTGTCTTGGCAGAGTTCTCCATAACGGCCACGACAAGCTCATCACAGAGCTTGGCCGCACGCCTTGCGATATCCCTGTGGCCTCTCGTGAAGGGATCGAACGTCCCCGGGAAAAGCATTACCTTCAACTTACCGTTCCTCCAAGCGCATCTTAAAAAATGTTATCACGGTAGTCCCATAACTACAAGAACGAACACTTTTCAAATCCGCCAAGCATTCCGCCGGAGGGTTCGATGACGCGTGCTCTATTATGAGCATTCCGCCTTCTTTGAGCATTCCCAGCCGGCTTATTATCTCCCCCGCCGCAAGCGCCGCCTCAGGCACCGACTTGTACGGAGGGTCCATGAATATAATATCAAATTTCTCTTCATTTGACCCAAGTTTCTCAAGAGCCTGGGTAAAACCCGCCTTGATGAACCTTATCTCAGGGGAATCTTTCATGCGGATCTTCTCTAGATTCTTGGATATTATCCTGGCCGGATCGCCGCCTTTATCAACCAATGTTGCACGGACGGCTCCCCTGCTTACCGCTTCGATCCCTATCTGTCCCGAGCCTGCGAAAAGATCTAAGAACTCACTTCCGGGAACATCATTTTGGATTATCGAGAACAATGCCTCCTTGACCTTGTCGGTAGTCGGTCTCGTCTTGTCTCCCTCTGGCGCAAAAAGCACCGTTCCCCTGAATCTTCCGGTTATTACTCTCGGCATATCACAATACTCCCAACTTCGAGCCGAATCTGAGTTCGAACATCTCTTCAATGTTCTTCTCGAGGATCTTCGCCTCGTCTCCGTTCTTCTCGAGCACCGCGTTAACGGCATCGCACGCCTCGGAAGCAACTTCAAGATCGGTATAGAGGTTCGCGGCACGAAGTGTCGGAATACCGTGCTGCCTCGTTCCGAAAAAGTCTCCGGGTCCCCTTATCTCAAGGTCTTTCTGGGCAAGTTCAAAGCCGTCCTGCGACTCGCACATGAGTCTCATCCTCGTCAGCGCAAGCTCGGATCTCGATTCGGAAACAAGTATACAATAAGATTTCTCCTTGCCTCTTCCTATACGTCCTCTGAGCTGGTGCAGCGTTGACAGACCGAACCTGTCAGCATCCATGATTATCATGATATTTGCTCTCGGGTTATCAACGCCGACCTCGATTACCGTCGTAGAGATAAGTATCTTGATCTCGCCCGAAAGGAACTTCTCCATCGTATCGAGCTTTGTCTGCTCATTCATCGATCCGTACAGGACCGCAGACGGGAATCTCGCCGAAATGCCCGATTCGTCAAGCTTCTGCTTCATCTGGATAACAGAAGTAATCTCGTTCTCGTCTGAACTTTCGCGGCCAATGATGCTGTCATCAGAAAGTTCGTCTTCATTCTCATCGATCCTTGCGCAGACTATGTACGCCTGCTGTCCGGATTCGAGCATCGATATCAGAGCATCCCTCGTATCCGTACTGTCTTTGGAAGCGGCGAACCAAGTAGTGATAGCCTGTCTTCCCGCAGGCTTCTCCCTGATAACGGATGTCTTCATGTCACCGTAAAGGACCATCGCAAGCGTCCTCGGAATGGGCGTTGCCGTCATGACAAGGTTATGCACGCTGTTGACGCCGCTTTCAAGATCCTTCTTGATAAGGAGCTTCTCCCTCTGCTTAACGCCGAATCTGTGCTGCTCATCAGCAATAACCAGTGCCAGGTCTGCAAATTCTATATCATCGGTAAGTAACGCGTGCGTACCTATAATGACGGAAGCTTCTCCGTCCCTTAACTTCTCTTTTATCTCTTTCTTAACGGATGCTTTGGTCTTTCCGAGCAAAAGCACAACGTTTATTCCGCTTCCTTCAAGGATCCTGCAGGCATTGTCGTAATGCTGCCTTGCAAGGACGGATGTTGGCGCGAGCATGACAGACTGCTTGCCCATGAGCGCGGTCATTGCCATCGCGAGGATCGCGACCGCGGTCTTTCCTGAACCTACGTCTCCTTGTACGAGACGGTTCATCGGAACGTTGGTCATCATGTCTTTTTGTATGTCGATAATCGCTTTGCGCTGATCGCCGGTAAGAGCAAATCCCAATCCTTCAACTATCTTTTTCCAGCGGACGGCAACATCTTTTGCAAGCTCGCTTCCGCTGTCGGGAACGACCTTCTCAGCGATCTCTTTTACGCTCGTGCCGCGGTTATAAAGCTTCATTCCGACGCCAAGAAGGATCAACTCTTCGAACGCGATCTGGCGTCTTGCCTGCGCGGCGTCTTCAAGCGTCTCGGGGAAATGAACTCTCCTGTAAGCCTGTTCCATCGGCACGAACTTCTCGCTTATCATCACCTGCTCGGGGATGCAGCATTTGAGCTGGTCTCCGCAAAGATCAAGAGCGGTCTTGATCCATTTCGACAGCTGCCTTGAAGTGATACCGGCAGTCATGTGATACACGGGTCTTACGAGCTCCGAAGTATTGACCTTGTCGGCCTTCTCGATGTACGGATTAACGATCTGCGGTGTTCCGGCAAAATAAGTCAGTTCGCCGTGAACGAAAAGCCTGTCACCCATCGCGAACTTATTGGCTATGTAAGGCGAGTTGAAGAACATGAGCTTGATCCTGCCGGACTCGTCTCCTGCCATGAAGCTTACGGTCTTCGCGCGGCTTCTGATGTTTACGGCCGGATTGTTAAGGACCGTAAGATAAAGCGATGCCTCATTGCCGTTCCCGCAGGACGCGACATTCCCTACCGAAGTCCAATCGTTATATCTCCACGGAAGGAAAGTTATGAGGTCATATACGGTATTGATCTCAAGCTTGGCAAGATGTTCGGCCGCAGCGGGACCGATGCCGTAAAGTACGGATACGGGACTTGAAAGACTGACCTTGCTCATCAGATCTTCCTCCTGCAAAAGCCTGCCAGAGGGCATGCGATACAGTCGGGCGACTGTGCTTTGCAAAACGTCCTTCCGAGGTCAACGGACAGATGTCCTATTGCTATCCACTTGTCTTCTTCAAACACTTTCATTATGTCTTTCTCAACATGCGCCGGATCTTCAGAATCAGTGATCCCGATACGCTTCATGACCCTCTTGCAGTGCGTGTCGACAACGACTGCCGGAGTGCCGTAGATCTCCCCGACAATAAGGTTTGCGATCTTCCTTCCGATGCCTCTGACCTTCATGAGTTCATCAACGTCGTTGGGGATCACTCCTCCCCAGGGTCCTGCCATGCGGGAAGCGAAATCCTTTACCGAAGCCGTCTTGGAAGCCGTGAGTCCGCAGGGCTTTATGACCGATGCTATATCTTCATCTGAAGCGTTTGCGATCGTCTTCATGCCGGGAAACTTTGCGAAAAGCTCCTTTGAAGTAAGATTAACCCTTTTATCCGTGCATTGCGCGGACAATATTCCTCTTATCGCGAGCCTTTCGGGAAGATCGAAATCAAGTGAACATGCCGAATCCGGAAATGCCTCACAAAGCACATTCCATGTCTGTTCAGCGAGTTTTTTGCGTGAAACAGCGGGCATATCACTCCTGATTCTCAGGCGGGAACGGGAAATAGAATACGAATCTGGCGCCGCCCAATTCAGTACCGTCCTCACAGGATATGGTCTGTCCGTGTGCCGCAAGGATCTGCTTGCAGATATAAAGTCCCAAGCCGAATCCCTCTACCTTACGGGACGGATCAGCCTTATAGAAACTCTCGAAGATCCTCTTACGCTTTGATTCCTCAACACCTGCGCCCGAATCCTCAACCTGGATCATGATCCTCCTGTTCCTCGGTTCGGAAGTGGTAGATACCTTAATGGAACCGCCCTGAGGGGTAAACTTGATGGCATTCGTGATGATGTTGATGATGACCCTGCAAAGCTGCTGAGCTTCGCCGTATGCGGTGATACCGGGGCCCGGATCGAGCGACTTGATGATCGTAATATCCTTGTTCGAAAGCTGCGCTTCAAGGTTATCGATGATGTCATTTATCATGTCGCTTATATTGAACGGTTCCATCATCTTCGGGTCAACGTGTGACAGAGAAGATGCTTCGGTCATCTGCGTAACCAGAGTCCTGATCCTGTCTGACTGCTGCTTGATGAGCATAAGGTAGTGGTCATGCTTTTCGGGCGGTATGGTACCGTCGGTCATTGCCGTAACGAATCCGTTGATCGATGTGAGCGGGGTTCTGATGTCATGTGCGATAGAAGAGATGAACATCTCTCTGTCGTGCTCGGCGTTCTCGAGCGATTCGATCATGTTGTTGACCGTCATGCCCATTACGGTAAATTCCGATGATACGGCAAAGCTCGAATAATCTTCAGGCTCTGAATATCTAGGGCTGACCCTGACTGAGAAATCGCCTTCCGCGACGCTCGCGATCGCGCGTGAGATGTCCTTGATCGGCATGAGGCTCAGATAGACGAATACCGCATACAAGACAATGGATATGACCATTGCTATCATCGCCGGAATGAAGATGACGTTGATGTATTCAGTGAATGTCTCGACTGTTGACTCGTTATTTCTGACAAGGATGAAATAATCTGTTCCCTTGACCTTTACGCAACTGATCGAAGTAACGTTTCTCGGATTCTGGCTGCTGTCGCCTTTGAAGCCGTCCTTTTCAGCAACCTTGATCAACTCTAATACGTTCTGGTCGGCTAAATAGGTATTCCTTCCGGTACCTTCCTTTACGGCAAGGCTGTCATCCGAATCGAATTTCCTGGAATTGCGGCTGTAGATCCTGCCGTCTTTATCAACAAAATAAATGGAACCGCTGTCCCTGTAAATCTCGGAATTTACAAAGCGGTCCACAAGTCTTGAATTCTTGAAGTTCTCCGAGCCGTCGTTGTCCATGGTGTATCTGAACTCACCCGGCTGCATCGAAGTAATGGATGTGATGTCAGAAGACAGATTTTTGGCTACGTCATCCGTGCCTGAAATAACCTTGATAACAAGGCTGTTGTACATATTCTCATATGAGAGAAACAGCAGAACGGCAAAAACCACAAGAGTGGTAAAGACAAGGAATGTAATTATGAAAACGGCAAAATTCGCCGAGATCTTCCTGCCGCCGTCAGCCTTGGGAGCCATGAGTTACCTCGTCTCGAACTTATAACCCTTGCTCCAAACAGTCTTTATGCACCAGTTCTGTTCCCTGTCGGGATTCTCGATCTTCTCTCTGATCCTCTTGATGTGTACGTCAACTGTACGGGACTCCCCGTAGAAATCGTAACCCCAAACGTTCTCAAGGAGCTGCTCACGGGTGAAAACGCGGTTAGGATTGCTTGCGAGGAAGAAAAGGAGTTCAAGCTCCTTCGGCGGCATATAGATCTCGTTGCCGTCAACTGTAACGACATAGCGGATCTTGTCGACCGAGAAGCCGGGATATGTAATGATGTCATCAGCCTTGCCTGCGTCAGCTTCGGGAGCAGCGGCATTATCCCTCTTCTCCGTACGTCTGAGGACAGCCTTGACTCTTGCGAGAACTTCCTTAGGCTCAAACGGCTTGGGAATATAATCGTCTGCACCGAGTTCAAGACCAATGATCTTGTCGAGCGTATCTGTACGCGCGGTAAGCATGATTATCGGGGTGTCGGATGTTTTCCTGATCTCACGGCAGATGTCATTGCCGTCCATACCGGGAAGCATGAGGTCAAGAAGAACGATGTCAGGCTTGAACTGAGTGAAAGCGCCGATCGCTCTGTCACCCTGCATACAGGTGGAAACCTGATAGCCTTCTTTCTCGAAATAGAGCTTGAGAACTTCGATGATGCCCGGATCGTCGTCTACGAGCAAGACTTTGTTTACTGCCATTAAATCACCCCTGCAACAACTTTCTTATATGTTCCCTACCTTCCGGTGTTACCCGGAGGCCCTTACCTACGTTCCGAGGATGCAGGATTTTCATCCGATATCCTGCTGACCTCATCAGCAAACGACTGGGGATCGGTAAAGTCTTTGTACACGGACGCGAAACGCACATAAGCTACCTTGTCCATGTTCCTCAGACGATTCATTATGTATTCACCGATCTCTGAGCTCGTTATCTCGCGGTTGTATATGTTGTTAACCTTATCGGTTATCTCGGCAACGATCTTCTCTTTGTCCTGAGGCGATACCCCTCACTTGGAGCATGCTATGTTCAGGCTGGCCATGATCTTCTCAGCCATGAACGGTTCTCTCGTTCCGTTCTTCTTTATGACCGTAGGGTTCAGGTCCTCAATCCTTTCAACTGTCGAAAACCTGTACCCGCATTCTATGCACTCACGGCGGCGTCTGATGGAATAACCGTCTTCAGTGGGTCTGGAGTCCAGGACCTTATCGTTATTCTTACCGCACTTTATGCAGATCATTTAATCTTACTGACCGTCTTTACCGAACATGAACCAAGGCTTAGCAGACTTCTGTGCAGGTTTAGCTTCCGGCTGGGGAGCTACGTTAGCCTGAGGTCTTCCGCCCATCTGAACGGGAGGCTGCTGAGCAGGAGCAGGTGCGGGTACGCCCTGCTGAGGCTGCATGGGAATCTGCTGAACGGGAGCCGGACCACCCTGCTGAGGCTGCATAGGGATCTGCTGTGCAGGAGCCGCGGGCTGTGCAGCGGGAGCTGCAGGAGCAGGATTGACGGACTCGTCACCGAATCTGAAGCCCGGAGCGTTGCGCTGAACGGGTGCGGGTGCGGGCTCGGGTGCGCCCTGCTGCTGTCTGGGAATATATTCAGTTCTGGGCTGCTGAGCAGTAGCCTGTCTTGAATTGATGATCGTAGGATTCTCTCTGGAGAGAACGGATGTGCTTGCTCTGTGGCCGACACCTGCATTGACTGTGTTATCGAAGCCGGAAGCGATTACGGTGATCATGAGCTCATCCTCGAGTGAATCGTCAACGACTGCACCGACAATGATCTCAGCCTCAGGAGAAGCTTCGTTACGTACGATCGAAGAAGCGGCATCGATCTCGGAGAGTCTCATTCCGCGTCCGCCTGTGAAGTTGAGGATTACGCCTGTAGCGCCTTCGATGTTGGTGTCAAGCAGAGGTGAGTTGATAGCCTGCTTGATAGCGACCTGAGCACGGTCCTCGCCGGAAGCGCGGCCGATACCCATGTGGCAGATACCTGCATCCTTCATGACGCGTGTAACGTCTGCAAGGTCGAGGTTGATGAGTCCGGGGATTGCAACGAGGTCGGAGATACCTGCGACACCGAACTTGAGAACCTGGTCTGCCATATTGAAAGCTTCCTCGAAAGAAGTGCTCTCATCAACTACGTCAAGGAGCTTGTCGTTGGATACAACGATGAGGGAGTCAACGGACTTCTGGAGCTCACGGATACCGCGCTCTGCGTTGGAAGCTCTCTTGCCGCCCTCGAAAGTAAACGGAGTGGTCACTACTGCAACAGTAAGGATACCGAGATCTCTTGCGATCTGTGCTACGACAGGAGCAGCGCCTGTACCGGTGCCGCCGCCCATACCAGCTGTAACGAAAAGCATGTCGGTATTCTTGATAGCCTCAGCGATCTCGTCGCGGGACTCTTCGGCAGCCTTCTCACCAACGCTGGGATCAGCTCCGCAGCCGAGGCCTCTTGTGACCTTCTCGCCGATCTGGATCTTAATCTCTGCCTTGTTGCGGGCAAGCGCCTGATTATCGGTATTGATAGCGATAAATGTTACACCCTGGACACCGCTCTCGACCATGCGGTTAACAGCGTTGCTTCCGCCTCCGCCTACGCCGATTACCTTAATGGTTGCGGCATTTGATTCGTCCATTGAATAGCTGTGCTTGCTCTCAGACATCCTAAGTTCCTCCGTTAAACTGTTTTTTGACCCGTTTCTAATAAAAAATAAATTATTTGCTTAAACTATATGTCATTCTGAATTCTAACCCAAACATAATTTTCAATCAATACAAACGAAGTCATTTAACTCCGTATTGTAAGATACGAATACATTTTATCATTAAATTGTAAACTTTTTAGGAAATATCAAGTCAATTTTAATTTGACGAGTTAAAGATGAACTCATCACCCGTCATATCGAGCGTTCCCCTGGTCGTTACCTGGTCAAAAGCCTTGGAATTGAACAGATACAAGAGCTTGGACATCTTGTCGTTTATCTTGTCCGTCTTGTTGAGCTTGATCTGGACCGGCTTTCCGCTCTCCGTATAAATAGTCAGGAAGATGTATCCGCTCGGGAGTACCCTTACTTCAGTAGTATGCTCAAACATGTTGAAATCATCGCCGATTGTCGCGTTGTCGGCCGAGAGAATAGCGCCCAGGACAACGATCGCCTGCTTATATGCGTTCTCTTCCCTGACTACAACCTTCTCGCCCAGTTTAGCGGATTCGACGCTGATTCCGTAAACGATCGGACTGACCTTCTGCTTGACCTTGCCTGAATCGAGTTCAAGGACCGTGCCGTAACGGTCAAGCGCGATATAGCCGTCCGGCGTGCTCACATAAGCAATCTTTCTTCGTTCCTTAATGCTTATCCTGACTTCGGAAGGAATCCTGATGGAGATCGTAATATCGGAAATATACGGGTTTTCTCTCCTTATCCTCTCCTCGGTCTTACCGTAGTTGAAGCTTAAGATATCGAGAATGTTGCCGCTTACACCGCTCATGAGATGGGCGTTGTATTTGAGTCCTACTTCCTTCAAGACTTCCTCATCGGTCATCTCGACGTTGCCTTCGATGGTAACGGACCTGACTCTGAAAGCAGGAAGGAATAAGAACAGAACGATCAGGACAATGAGCATGATCGCGAAAGTTATGACAGAGATACCGAAAGCGGACAATCTGCGGTGCGGCTTTTTGGGAGCCTTCTTGGCTTCCTTGGCGTGTTCTCCGGAAGGCTTTTTCGCTGAGATCTTATGTTCTTTATCCTCAGATTTCTCAGCCTTGTCTGCTTCTTCGCCCTCTTTGCCGTCTTTTTCTTCTTCAGGCTTCTTCTCTTCTTCCTCCGGACCGGACTTTTCCTTGTCTCCGCCGGAAGATTCTTCTTCAGAGGCTTCCTTCTCACCTTCGGGTGATTCAGGCTTTTCCTCTTTATCTTCAGGCTTTTTGTCTTCGGATTCTTTTTCCTCTTTTGCGGAGTCCTTTTGAGAAGGCTCTTTGTCAGGAGATTCTTTCTTTACGGAACCGTCTTTCTTCTCCTTGGAATCAACGATCTGCAAATGCTCAGGATCATCCGCGCCGGAGCCGTCTTGTCCGCCGTCATATCCAAACAGTCTGTCGAGTTCGTTATCATCCATAAGGTTATTGTATCAATCTTGTTTTCCGAGAGCTTCGGTGATCGAGCGGAAAATGCGCTCATCAGTATCGGGTATCGCGAGAATGGAGGCTTTCTTTCTTATCTCTGCGCGTTTTCCGTCGCTGTCGAGAAGATCTGTCAGTACGGGAAGGAGCTTGCCGGAAGCGCAGTCGGCATCAGTGACGACAACACCTCCGCCTCTTTCAGCGATGGACTTTGCATTGTAGGTCTGGTGATCGTGCGCCGCGAACGGATACGGGACCATTATCGCGCAGGCGCCGGTAGCGGTTATCTCCGCGCATGTAACGGCACCCGCACGGAGTATGCAGACGTCACTTCCGGAAAGATAAAGGTTGGTATCCGTGATGTATTCCCTGATATCGAGGTTACGAAGGTTTCTGTCTTCATCCGTGATAGTTACGGTGTTTTTCTTGCCGCAGCTTAAGACGAACATGACGTCTTTGAATTC
>JAEEGJ010011044.1_pt1 | contig 23119 bp, 14 predicted proteins | sample 8958761 | NCBI WGS metagenome assembly JAEEGJ01 (sample SAMN16246546, study PRJNA631951) | gut metagenome | biome: gut microbiome; feature: rumen; material: RS-attached | host: Bos | place: Iran: Karaj | collected 2018-10 | reverse complement strand
GGGCAATGAGCAGACAGATGGCTGAGTTACTTAAAAAATGTCCCAGTACTATAGCAGAAGAAGTTCATGTTATGGCAAATGTGCCTGTTATGTTTGAACCAGGTTCACACTGGCAGTATGGATTTGGTTCTGAGATCACAGGTGTATTGGTAGAAAAGTTTGAAGACAAGCCTTTAAGAGAAGTATTTAAGGACAGACTCATTGATCCTCTTGAGTTAAAGGATGCCGATACCTTTGCACGTCCATGGAATAAAGGACGTATAGTTACCAACTACGAAAGAAAGGCTCCCGGAAAGTTTGAGCCTACCACATATTTTGCTTCAATGGATCCTGAGACTACTCCTGCAGGAGCAAGACCGAATCTGCTGATAAGCGCTCATGACTTTGCTGTATTTATGCAGATGCTTGCAAACGGTGGTACATACAAGGGTAAAAAGTTCCTTGGCAGCGGTACTGTTGCGATGTTACACGAAAATCAGTTGGGACCTGTACAGATGGCCGACTTTGAGAATGATTATCTGGCAGGATATGGATATGGTCTTGGTTTCCGTACATTGCTTACTCAGAAATACGGACACAACGGACATTTGGGAGACTTTGGCTGGACCGGTGGTACCGGTATATGGGTTGAGGCAGACCCTGTAGATAAATGGTCGATTGCTTACATGCATAACATGAAACCTAACGATGAGCTTTATCATCATCACAGAGTACGTGCTGTGATAAACGGTATCATGCTCTAATACTTGGAGGGAAAGATGGCTATCAATGTTAAAACTATAACCTGCCCGGCATGTGGTGCGAAGGTAAACTATGATGAAAATAGCAAGGTTGCTACTTGTGAATTCTGTGGTGCTGTCCTTGATTTAAGTGAATGGTACGGCGATAAAAAAGACCACGAACGCGATGATATGCAGGATGAGCAGATCAGGACCATCATGAACAATATGCATCGCAGAAATGTCAGAACTACTCAGACAGATCCTGAGCAGGTAAAAAAAGCGAAAAGAACTGCTTTGATCATTATTCTTTCTGTATTTGGTTTAATCTTTTTGAGTACGATCATTACCACGATTGTCGGCGGAACAGCTGCTTATAGAGCAATCTCAAAAAGTACAGAACAGAAGATCATTGAAAAGGAGATAAATCCTTTTGATAATTTCAGCGTTTCATATACCGGTGTCAGCGGTAACGGGACTGCAAGGTTAAATGATATAAATATATACTCGATATCTAAAGTAAAAAAGTCGATATCCGGTCCCGAGAAACTGAGTAACGGTGATGTTATTACCGTAAAGTATGAGGAAACCGGTGCTCAGCACAATAGTGAAAAATATATCTTTACTCAGCTTGAAAAAACTTTTACTGTATCCGGACTTGATGAGTATGTATCGGATATCACAAAAGTAAACGCAGAAGATTTTGAGATGTTAAAAAAGAATGCGATCAACAAAGCTGCTGCTGAATGTAAGGAGGCTGATATAGAATACGCTGAGGATAGCTTTGATATCTATGCTATTTATACTATGATCAAAAAGGAATATACCGATCAGATTTCAGTGTTTGTTGTTTCTTTTGAATATACATTTGAAGGAGAAACAAAAACCGGTTATTTTATGGCTAAATATGATGATGCTATAAGACGGGCAGATAGTGAATATAAGATTAACTTCAATGCAGGATTATTTACTTATGCTAAAGAATCCTACTGGGATGGATTCACAGTTACTTCTGCACACTCTGATTGGGATGCTGTATACACCGATGTATATTTGAACAATAAGGCTGACTGGAATATACACGAGGATTATTTAAAAACAGAATGATATGATAAGGCTGTTGCATGTATGCATGTAGCAGCCTTTAAATTTAGTAATGTTAATAGATTTTAAATCTTGAAGTAATGATAACCTTATGATATCATAATTGATGATGAATGAAACTGGGTAACATTATAATTCTTGAAATGACTTGTATTATAGTTTGTAATTCTGGGCAAAACAAATAATCTTATACGGAGGGGATATCAAATGAATTTTAAAGAAATATTTGATAAAGAAAAAATTACAAAAGAAAAATATGAGTACTTTCTTTCATTAGGGTACGGTGAAAAGGCATCTACTGTCATGGCTATACTGAAATATGGTGAAGAAGAAACTGCAGGCTTGATCAGTTTGTTTTCTAAGGAAAATGTACTTGACAGAATATATGACTGGTTAGTTGAATGTAATTTTCCGGCAGAAAGACTCAGCATGGGTATAAAATCATATATCATGGACAACAGGGATCGTCTGCCTGATAATCTGAAGCAATATTTCCGTCCCGTTGAAGAAATAATGTTTGAAGAAAGATCAAGAGGATTCGGTGGTGCTGTTGCTGGAGCGGGTATGCCTATGATGGGACTGGGTAATGCTATGATGTCAACTCCTATGATGATGAAGGCACCTGCACCCGGGATGGTTGGTGGAGCTATGTTAGCTGCTACAGGGATGTTTTCTGCTCCGGGTCAGAAGATAAGTCCTGAGATGCTGGCCACAGATTCTTATGATCTCATCGAAGAAATTGATGCAAAGTCTGTACTAACAGCACCTACTTCTACATTCAGGATGACAACAAGTACTGCTTCAGTTGGTGTATTGCTTAACCAGATACGTAACGGACGTAATATAAATATGTCACAGGTACGTATAGAGGAGCTGCTTAATTATTTTGATTATAAGAAGTCACCTGTCTCCACAACGTCCAAGTTCCACATCACCACCGAGCTTATGGATAAGAGTGAGGACAGAAAGCTTCTATATATTAATGTTGAAGCAGATAATACACCTAAGGAGCATCAGAATATTGTATTCCTTTTGGATACCTCGGGCAGTATGTCTTCTAATAAGGATGTTACATTGGAGACCTTGGCTACCATCGTTTCCAAGTTAAAGGAAAATGATGTGCTTAGTCTTGTAACCTACAGTACTGATGATCATACTGTATTCACTAACCGTGTGGTAAACGGCTCAGGCGACAAAGAAGACTTAATGGGTGAAATACTTGGTATCGTAATCGACGGATGTACCAATGGATCGGCAGGCATAGAGACGGCATATGCTTTAGGAGAGAAGACTTATAAGGACGGATGGAGCAATCAGGTAATCCTGATCACTGACGGAGATCTTAATTTCGGTATTAATTCTAAAGACGGACTCAAGAACCTTATCTTAGATAAGAAGAAGACCGGTATGTTCCTGTCTGTTATAGGTACTGGTCTATATAACTACAAGGATGATAAGCTGGAGGTGCTGAGCAAACACGGAAACGGAACCTACTGTGTAGTTAATGACCTGGAAGATGTTAAAGAAAGCATCAATAATAAATATGTGAGCCTGACTAACATAGTTGCTAAGGATGTAAAGGCACAGGTTGAATTTAATCCTAAGTATGTAAAGAAGTACAGACTCCTCGGGTACGAGAACCGTACATTAAATCATGAGGACTTTAGAAATGATGCAGTCATCTCAGAGCCTTATGGTGCAGGCGGACATGGTGTGGCTCTTTATGAGCTCTATATGGGTGATGCTACAGAAAAGCCAAGTGAAGAGTTAAAGTATCAAAGACTTGCTCCTAATGAATATAAAGAACTTGGTACTGTATCTGTCAGGTTTAAAGCACCCCTGTCCGATGAATCCGATGAAGTATCGGAGATCATCCCTATTGATTTGAAATATACCGATAATAGCAAACTTGCATATTTGCTTTATTGTATTTCAGAAGTACTTCGCGGATCTAAAAAGCTTGATAAGAATGATTATAAGTATCTGGTTGGTTGCTTGGCAGCTGATGCTTATAAGTCATTGACAGATACAAAGCTTGATGCTCTTGCAAGCCTCATTAGTAAGATAAATATAGATGAGGTTACAAAGCTTTCAAAGGAAGAAAATATAGATTATGAGAAAATAGCGAAAAATATCATTATAGACAGTCCCGGCACGACATATACTCCTAATGCACCTATGACCGGCTTTATGGGTATGTTTGATCTGAACAAGATAAATCCAAACGTTAACCAGGTGCAGAACAATAACGGGATGATGGACGGGGATTATATGACCTATAAGCCTACTGCGCCTGCAAACACTTCAAACAAAACAGAAATAAATGAGAATAACGAGTGGAAGTGCCCTATATGTGGAGAAAGCAAGGAAAATCGCGGTAACTTCTGCTGTACTTGCGGTGCTCCCAGACCTAAGGATGTTTGGAAGTGTAACTGCGGATGTCTGAATACCGGTAAATTCTGTAATGATTGCGGAGCAATGCCTCCAATGGCAGTCCAGCAACAGATGCAGACACCTGCCACACAATGGACATGCAGCTGCGGAGCCAAGAATACAACTAAATTCTGTACAGAATGCGGAAGTCCTAGACCTACAGCTTGATTTGAAAGCCAAATTGTGACAATCCGATTATTGTACAAGAATCTACATTAAATGTATAGTGCCGAAAGGCACGTTTACACCTCTGTGCCTTGTATTTTAGGGCACAGAGGAAAGTATGAAAATATTTTTCATACTTTATAAAATATTCATTGTATTTGAGAGAGAAAGAAGTTATAATAAACATATATGGCTTCTTTCTTTTTTTGGAAAGAATTTGATCACATTACAATCACGGAGGAGAATGTATGCAGTACGGAAATTTTGATCTGAAGAACAAAGAGTATGTTATCACACGCCCCGACACACCCGCACCCTGGTGTAATTATCTTGGTTCACCTGCTTACGGTGCCATCATTTCAAACAATGCCGGCGGTTACAGTTTTGTAAAGAGTGGTGCTAACGGACGTATCACCAGATATCGTTTTAACTCTACCATGGCGCTTCCCGGACGTTATATCTATATCAGGGACAATGAGAATGGGGATTACTGGACTACTTCATGGCAGCCTGTGGGCAAGAGCCTTGATCAGTATAAGAATGTAGTAAGACATGGTACAGGTTATTCTGTATTCACCTCTGACTATGCGGGTATCAACTCTGAGGTTACTTACTATGTACCCAAGGATGCTGAGTACGAGGTATGGTCAGCTAAGATTAAAAACACTTCAGATAAGGAAAGAAAGCTTTCCGTATTCGGATTTATAGAGTTTACCAATGAAAATAACTATGAGCAGGACGGTGTAAACCTTCAGTATACATTATTTATCTCAAGGACCGAGCTTGCAGGCAGAAAGATTGTACAGCATATCAACGAACTCATCGGCAGGGATGAAAACGGAGAGAACGGTCATGAGAGATTCCTCGGTCTTGCTAACCAGAAGGTTACTGCAGGTGAAGGTGACTATGAGAAGTTCTTCGGACCTTACAGGACATTTTCTAACCCGATAGCAGTTGAAAAGGGTGCTTTGGACGGTTCTATGAACTATAACAGCAACTCATGCGGTGCTCTGCAGAGTGATGTTACTCTTGCTCCCGGTGAGACAAAGCAGTTTGTATTTGTGCTCGGGCAGAAGAAGCCTACTGAGGCTGAAAAGATACTTGACAAGTATGTTGACGGCAGTATAGTTGAAAAGGAAATAGAAGAGCTTAAGGCTTACTGGCATGCAAAGCTTGATAATTTTGCAGTTAATACTCCTTCAAATGAGTTTAACAATATGATAAATGTATGGAACGCATATCAGTGCTTCATCACATTTACATGGTCCAGAGCTGCATCTCTTATTTACTGCGGACTTCGTAACGGTTACGGCTATCGTGATACAGTACAGGATATCCAGGGTATCATCCATCTTGATCCCGAGATGGCCTGCGAAAAGATCCGTTTCATGCTTTCTGCACAGGTAGATAACGGCGGCGGACTTCCTCTGGTTAAGTTTACTCATAATGCAGGTCACGAGAATACTCCCGATGATCCTGAGTATGTTAGAGAGACCGGACATCCTTCATACAGAGCTGACGATGCTTTGTGGCTCTTCCCTACAGTTTATAAATATGTAGGTGAGACAGGAAAGAAGGAGTTCTATGATGAGGTTATCGTATACGCTAACGGCGGCGAGGCTTCAGTTTACGATCACTTAAAGAAAGCCATCGAGTTCTCTATGAACAGACTCGGCAGTCATAATATGCCCGCAGGTCTTCATGCAGACTGGAATGACTGCTTGAGACTTGGTGCAAAGGGTGAGTCCACATTCGTAGCATTCCAGCTTTACTATGCTATGAACATGATGGAAGAAGTTGCTGCTCTTAAGGGAGATAACGCATATATTGATTACTTAAAGGATGTAAAGGGTAAACTTGGCAAGGCTCTTGCTGATTGCTGGGATGAGGACAGATTTATCCGCGGTATCCGTGAAAACGGTGTAGTAGTTGGTGCTAAGAAGGATCCTGAGGCTAATATGTGGCTTAATCCTCAGAGCTGGTCTGTTATCTCAGGCTTTGCCACAGAAGAGCAGGGCCAGACCGCTATGGGTAAAGTAAATGAGATCCTTAATACACCTTATGGTGTTAAGATCATGGAGCCTCCGTACAGATTCCATTGGTTTGAGGATGCTCTGATGAAGGTATTTAACCCCGACACAAAGGAAAACGGCGGTATCTTCTCGCAGTCACAGGGCTGGGCAATCCTTGCAGAGTCACTTTTAGGTAATGGCGATAGAGCATTTAAGTACTTCTTAGAGAGCTCACCCGCATCAATGAATGACAAGGCTGAGATCCGTTGCATAGAGCCTTACGTACATGGCCAGTTCACTGAGTCAAAGGCTTCACCTTTTGAGGGACGTTCACATGTACACTGGCTGACAGGTACTGCTTCAACCGTTATGGTTGGCTGTGTAGAGGGTATCTTAGGTATGAGACCTGATGCTGAGGGTCTTATCATCAATCCTTCTATACCTCATGAGTGGGACGGCTATACTGTAGAGAAGAACTTCAGAGGCACACATCTTTCTATGAAGTTTGAAAATCCTAACCATGTACAGAGCGGTGTTAAGGAGCTTTATCTCAACGGAGAAAAGATTGAGGGCAACAGACTTGACGGAAAGCTGCTCAAGGCACAGAATGAAGTTAGAGTTGTACTTGGATAAACCGAATATACAATTAGTATACATTTAAAAACCCCCGGGTTACCGCATCTGATCAAGGATGTGGTAACCCTTTTTGATTCAATATGCTACTACAGTATTGATTTACCAAGTTATTACGCTATCAATTTAGCGTTGTACACCAATAAAACAAATCTTCGTTTTTTATTTATTATCATACGATTTATAAATATAATAAGTATATAATCAATATATTTTAGTATGGAAAAGTGTTGAAAACACTTGAATTTTTATTAAAAATATATTAAAATCATAGATTAAGAGTGGGCAAAAATATGTTCGCTCATAAACAAAATCTATCTTATATGAAAGAAGGAGATTACGTATGAAGAAAGTACTGAGTATTCTGCTTGTACTTGCCATGGTAGTAAGCTTAGCAGCTTGTACCAAGGACGAGCCCGATAACGGACAGCAGACTACAAATGCACCTGCAACTACAGATGCACCTGCTACTACGGATGAACCTGCTAAGCCTACTGAAGCTGATTCATCTACACCCGCTCCTACAGAGACTGTAGAGCCTACCGCAGAGCCTACACCCGAGATTCCTTGGGACGGCGCTTACATGGAAAGAGAAGATTTCCGTGCTTATACCGCTCATGACTTAGAGCAGGTATTTGAAGCTATCGAAGATCAGCTCGAAGATGCAGAGTATAACACAGTAAAGGGTATCGTTGATGACGGTCTTGAGGCTATTAACGTAGCTCAGACAGTTGACGAGGTTGAGAAGGCTTATAACGATGCTTTCGTTGGTATCGTTAATGCTATTCCTACCGCTGATGGCCTTTACACCTATAAGAAGGAAAGCAACGCTGAGAGAACCAGCATTCTTGGTATCCTTGAGCAGTTCGCTGTAGCAAAGGGTATCACCGGTATCTCACTTTTCGAGAATGGTTCTTACAATATGTATAATGAGAGAATCACTCTTGGTACTGAAAACTATATCGTAGGTTATGGTTTCGGTACTCTTCCCGAGGGTTCTATCAATGCAGACCTTGAAGCAGAGACTAATGATGCTTGGAAGAGATATTACCATACTTATGAGTCAAGTGATCCCGGTACACTTAACTACCTTAACGATCAGGGTTCACAGGTTGGTGACCTCTATGGTTATATCGGTGCAAGTTTCGTTACAAACTTCATGAACGCTACCAAGGACGGATATGACTGGGTACCTGAGCTTGCTAAGGAAAAGCCCCAGCCTGTAAACGATGATGATGGCGATGGCATGTGTACAACATGGCGTATGGAAGTTAAGACCGGTGCTGACGGCCTTAAGTATAAGACCGGTTCAGAGCTTGCTGATCGTCAGGCATTTGACGGCAGAGAAGTAGCACTTGAGGATTATGAGACACCTTTCAAGCTTCTCCTTACTCAGGGTAACCAGCTTTACCGTGGTTCAGAGATGGCTAATAAGACAGATTCTTCTGTTATCGCCGGTGCTAAAGACTTCTTTGATGCTACAGCTGATGGATTCAAGGCTGATCTTTGGGAGAATGTAGGAATTAAGACATATGAAGAGAATGGCAAGAGCTACTTCGAGTTTACCTTTGTAGGTGAACAGACAGCATTCTATGCTATGTATTACATCTCATCAAGTCTTTACATGCCTATCCCTCAGGACTTCATTGACCTTGTAACAGTTAAGAACTATTTAGGATTTAGTGCTGACGGAAAGCAGTCACCTGTTGATAACAGCTTATCACTCGGTGCTTATTATGTAGAAAGATACGACAGTGATCAGCAGGTAGTTTTCGCTAAGAATCCTTATTATATTTTTGCTGATACCAAGTATTCAATCCCCGGTGTATATGTAAAGATCTTCCCTGCAGCAGAAAGTGATGAGACTGCAGCCATCAAGGAGTTCCTTGCAGGACATTTTGACTCATGTGGTATTCCTCAGGACTACTTAGATGAATATAAGAATGATCCTCGTACACGTTCTACCACAGGTAACTCTAACTTTAAACTCAATGTTAATGCTTGTGATGAAGAGACATGGGAATACTTATTCGGTGTTGACGGTGTAGTTACACAGACACCTAAGTCAGATTACTGGACAGTTAAGCCTTGCCTTGGCAATGCACACTTCAGAAAGGCTATGAGCCTTGCTATCAACAGAGCACAGTTTGCTGATGCTCGTGGATCTATTGCATCAGTTGATTACCTTTCATCTAACTATATGTCAGATCCTGAGAACGGTCTTTCATATGCAACTACAGATGCTCATAAGAGAGCTGTAGAGCAGTTACTTGAAGATACAGATGGACATGGATACTCATTAGAGCTTTCTCGTGAGTACTTCAGAATGGCTCTTACAGAGCTCGAAAAGTCTGGCGCTTATAAGCCCGGCACAAAGGATGCTCCTACCGAGATTGATATCGAGATCGCTTGGATGCGTCCTACACAGGAAGAGCAGTACCACAAAGAGATTAAGGATTACATTGAGAAGGCATTTAACGATGACAGCGTATGCGGCGGCGTATACAAGCTCAATGTAAACTTCTGGGTAGGTACTGACTGGTCAGATGTTTACTACAACAAGATGATGATAGGTCAGTTTGACTTAGGCTTCGGTTCTATCTCAGGTAATGATCTTGATCCTATCGGATTCGTTAGTGTACTTTCAAGTGATCAGGAGATCTCAGGTTCCTTCACTCTTAACTGGGGTGTAGATACCAATGATCCTGATGTATATCCTCTGGTTTACGATGGAATGAGATGGTCATTCGATGCTCTTTACAATGCAGCAAACGGACAGGCTATCGCTAAGGAAGGAAAGAACGAGAAGGTTCTTAACTTCGAATACACACCTATTGTAAAGAACGATGACGGATCATACACCGGTTCACTTAAAGCTACTGCAGCTCTTCCTACTATCACTACTATCGAAGTTACTAATGTTGTATGCTGCAACTATGACAGATATAACAACGGTGACGGACAGTATGACGAGAGAGCAGTTGAGTTTACTCAGGAAGGCACAGCTGATGGCGCATTCGTTATCACCTTCACAGTACCTGCTGAATTAGCAGAAGAGTTTACTAAGGGTGAGGGTGCTCCTGAGGAGCCTAGCGGTCTTACCGGATTTGACTTCTACTATCATATGAACTTCAATGATGGTGAGAGCGATACATACTACTCAGTATCAGAAGATCACTTTGTAGTTGAGTAATCAGTAAAAAACTTAATAAATATCCGGTTACGGAAAATTCTAAGGCAGACGATGGCGGTTTAATCTGACGCCATCGTCTCCTTTTGCTTTTTCGCAAACTTTAGGAAGGTGCGTATTACATATGGGCAAATATGTTTTAAAGCGTTTTATTCTGACCTTTTTCACATGCTTTATAATTTTATCGATTACATTTATACTTATCAAATTACTTCCTTTCCAAAGACCGATAGGTGGTGATGATAAGCAGGTTCCGTATTATGACAGACAGTATAACTTAGGATATGTATACCGTCTGGATGCGCCTACGGACAAATACGGAGAACTTCTTTATAAATCCCCCACTATAAAGGGAAAAACAAATTATTATTATCAGGTTCCTGTTATGGAACAATACACTCATTGGCTTGAGAATATTTTTACCAAATGGGATTGGGGTGATAGTAAATATGTCCAGCCCAATGTTAAGGCCAGTGTTATTATCATGAATAAAATCCCGTATTCATTACGGTTAAATATAATTTCTCTTGTTTTTTCTTTACCTTTAGGTATTTTACTGGGTATTTGGGCAGCATTGAAAAAGAATACTGCTACTGATCACATAATTTCCACTTTGGTAATGATATTTATATCAATACCCGGTTTCGTTCTTATTACTTTTATTTTAGCTTTCTTTTCATATAAGTTGGAATTATTGCCATCTACTTGGCCTACTGACACAGCACCTTTTGCTATGAAGTTTAAGGGCTATATTATCCCGGTATTTTGTCTGTCATTTGGTTCTGTATGTGGATACTGTCGTTCAACAAGAGCAGAGCTCTGTGATGTACTTGAAAGCGACTATCTGTTACTGGCTCGTACAAAAGGTCTTACCAGACGCCAGGCTATAACCAGACATGCACTTAAGAATGCAATGGTTCCAATATTCCCCGGTATACTTATGGAATTTGTCGGACTACTTAGCGGTTCAATGATTTTGGAAGAATTATACGGTATTCCCGGAACAGGTAAACTTTTCGTTTTAGCATTAAATGCTAAGGATTATGATTTGTTGTTCGTTGACATGGCTTTTTATACTATGATAAGCCTCCTGGCTGGCATCCTGTTTGACTTATCATACGGCTTTATTGATCCTAGAATAAGAATGGGGGCGAAGAATAATGGCTAATAATGAATATGATTTTAGACCTGATGACTTCGTCTTTGTACAGCAGGATAAAGTCATAAAGGATAAAAAACTTGAAACTAAACCTACAACCTTTTTTAAGGATGCAATGCGACGATTTAGAAAGAATAAATCTTCTGTTGTTGCTGCGATTATTCTGTTTATTTTGATTATTTCTGCAATTTTAGTACCAGCTATATCTCCTTACGATATAGATAATGTAAAAAGTGCTGAGAAATTTTTACCACCTAAACTTTTTGAAGCCGGTACAGGTTTTTGGGATGGAACTAGATCAGGTGAGCACATAATATATGATACAAAAAATGAAGTACCTGCTCTTTCCGCCAAGTATTCTACTTCAATGTTAAAGGCTTCACTTGTTGAACTGAATATTGATCCAGATATTTCTTATATAGATACATATAATGAGTACGGAACAGGTGGAGTGGCTGTTATTGCTACTGACAGTAAAGTAGATGGCAGAGATGTATTCTTTAGTTCGAAGTCACTAAACTTTACAGATAAGGGTGCATATACTTTAAATGTTGAGTTTGATAATGAAGAGGGTTTTAATGAAGGCCAGCTCGGTGAATACAGGGTATATCTAAAGGTTGGCGAAAACGAAGATGATTATGTTATAATCCGTGATTTTAGCCGTGATTACAGTCCTATATCATGTGATATAAGTGCTCTGTTAAAAGAAAAAAGAATTAAAAATATAGATGGTCAGTTGATATTTGATGTAAAGGCTTCAAAGTCCGCTATACAGTATATACTGATCAAGAGTGTTAAGCTTTCCGGTGGTGAGAGAGCAAAGAATCTTGATGTGCTTGAAGAAGTTTCTTTTGATAATCCGACTGAGATGGTTGGAAACACCGATGTAAATGCTAACTCATATTGGTCATGCTCTGGACGAAAGGGTATCCATAATTCTGAGGTTAGATACTGTGATTATGTATTGGATATTTATTTCTTAGTTTATGGTGACGCTGAGGCATTGGTGTATTCTGCTTCTGAATTAAATGAGTGGATAAATAATGCCTGGTGTATGTATAATTATAAAGAAGGTCCTGAATCATTTGTTAAGTTGTCAGATGAATGTCCTATTGATGTAGTTGATTCACAAACTGTACTTTCTGTAACTAAGAAACTTTCCAGTATCACAGGACGAGGTTGGAACTATCATAAATTAGGTTATGAAGATATGCCAAAATATCTTTTTGGTACTGACGGTTCAGGCAATGATGTATTTAAAAAAGCTTTTGCAGGACTTCGTACATCATTGATACTTAGTGCTATAGTATTTGTTATATGTTTTGCATTTGGTATTGTATGGGGATCTATATCAGGTTACTACGGTGGTACAGTTGATATTGTCTTAGAACGTATTGTTGAAATAATAAGTACAGTTCCTTTTATTATTATCTTGACGCTTCTGAGACTTCATCTTGGTGCGACATTTTTGGTTATGGTTATAGCATTCTGTGCGAAGATGTGGATAAGTACAGCAAGTCTTACACGTACTCAGTTCTATCGTTTTAAAGGAAGAGAGTATGTTTTAGCTTCTAGGACTCTGGGTGCTTCAAATAAGAGGTTGATATTCAGGCATGTATTACCGAATTCATTAGGTACCATTATTACATCTGCAGTGCTACTGATTCCCGCAATAATTTCTTCAGAGGCTACGTTCTCATTCCTGCATTTAGGTATTGAAAATAGGCATTCATTCGGTGTATTTATGTCAAATAACTATTCATATCTCGGAAAATATCCTTACTTGGTTATATTCCCTGCCATTATCATGGGTTTGATGATGATTATGTTCAACCTCTTTGGTAACGGTTTAAGAGATGCATTTAACCCTACTCTGAAAGGAAGTGACTGATATGTCTGAAGAAAAAGATAAAGTGTTATCAGTTAATAATCTCGTGGTTAACTTCCGTACAGATAACGGGTTGGTACATGCTGTAAGAGATGTATCATTTGATGTGTTTAAAGGAGAAACTCTTTGTATAGTAGGTGAGTCCGGTTCCGGTAAATCGGTTACCTCCAAAGCTATCATGGGTATTCTTGCTAAAAATGCGATCATAGCCGGTGGTAACATTATGTACCGTGGTGAAAATCTTCTTGAGGTTTCAGAGGAAGAGTTTTATAAGATCCGCGGTCATAAGATAGGTATGATCTTTCAGGACCCACTGTCATCACTTAACCCTATAGTAAGGATAGGTAAGCAGATCACTGAGGCTATGCTGCTTAACAGTGATAAGTTAAAGCTTATGTATAATGATCTCATTAGCGATGATCTTATCCATTATAAAAACACTCTGGCTAAAATGAATATTGCCATCAATACTGAAAAGAAGACTATTGATGGATTAAGGGATGAGATAAAGCATAAGAACTATAAAAATGAAGAAGATAAAAAAAGAGACGAAGCTCTTTTAAAGGAAAAAGAAGAAAAATTTAAGACTTTTGAGAAAGAAACCAAAGAAAAATATGAAAACGAGGCAAAGGTCTTAAAGGAAAAACTTAACGAAACTAAAAAAGAGGCTAAGCAGAAGGTTAAGGAATATAAAAAGCAGGTAAATGAAGAGTATAAGCAAAAGGTAGAAAACATCAAGAGAAACTACCTAAATGTTAATAACTCTGATGAACTTGCCAAAAAGAAGGCTGAGCTAAAACAGGCTAAAGTAGATAAGATGGATAAACTGAAGATCACTAAGGCTGAAGCCAAAAGACGTGCCATTCAGGTTATGAAAGAAGTAGGTATACCTGAGCCTGAAAAACGTTATAAGCAGTATCCTTTCGAGTTTTCAGGCGGTATGAGACAGCGTATCGTTATCGCCATAGCTCTTACAGCCAGTCCTGAGGTCCTTATCTGTGATGAGCCTACTACAGCTCTTGATGTTACTATCCAGGCACAGATCCTTGAGCTTATCAACCGTATTAAGGCTGAGCGTAACCTGTCATGTATTTTCATAACTCATGACCTGGGTGTTGTAGCAAATATGGCTGACAGAGTTGCAGTCATGTATGCAGGTAAGATAGTTGAGTATGGTAAGGCTGAAGAGATATTCTACGAACCCAAGCATCCTTATACATGGGCACTGCTTTCCAGTATCCCTGATGTGGACAGTAAAGAAAAACTTGAGGCTATACCCGGTACACCACCCAACATGATCTATCCTCCGGAGGGTGATGCGTTTGCAGCCCGTAGCAAGTATGCTATGAATATCGACTATCGTAAACAACCGCCTTATTACAAGGTAAGCGATACACATTATGCAGCTACATGGTTGCTTGATCCTCATGCTCCTAAGGTTGAGATGCCTAAGATTGTAAGTGAGCGTATCAGACTTTCTCTCGAAAATGCAAAGAAACTTGGAGACATTAGTGATCAAGTTGAAAACCAGACAACATAAAAATCTTAAAGAATTTAGAAAAAGGACAAATAAAAATGTCAAGCAAAAATTCTAACAATAAGAATAAAAAAAACAAGCCGCAAAAGCGTGATATCCCTAACGCTCCCGGAAAGCAGTTTGTACATGAGATAGCTGAAAATAACGATGAGCTTCGTGTTATGGAAGAGGCTCTGGAGTCAGATACACAGTTTTATCTGGCCAGCGGGCAGAAGGAAAATCTTAAGGAATCCAAAAAGTCTGAGAGCTTAGAGGAGTTCAATAAGAAATACCATATTAATCCTAAGGTAAAACAGAAGCCTGAGCTGCGTGATAAACGTATCTTGCTTTCAGTTAGACATCTTAAGCAGTTTTTCTTTTTCGGACACGGTGCCAAGAGACAAAAGCTTAAGGCTGTATCAAACATTTCCTTTGATGTTCATGAAGGAGAGTGTGTTGGTATAGTTGGTGAGTCCGGCTGTGGTAAGACGACTACAGGCAGAAGTATCATCAGACTCTATAATATTACTTCAGGCTCTATCTACTACCGCGGTGTAAGGATAAGTGCCGGTGACCGCTGGAATAAGAAAGAGATAAAGTGGTCAAAGATCAAGGGCAATAAAAAGATTGCTGAGTTAAGAGCAAATGGTCTTGCTGATGCTGACAAGCAAATAGCGGAGATAGAGCAGCATATCACCAATACCCGTATAGAGCAGAAGGAAAAGATCAAGCAGATTAAGTTTGATAATGCAAATGTATCCAGAAAGCTCTTAAACGAGATACAGATGATATTCCAGGATCCTATCGATTCACTTGACCCTCGTATGACAGTTGAGGATATCATCCAGGAAGGCTTAAGAATACAGGGCTTTAAGAATAAGGCTGAAAATCATAAAAAGGTTGTTGAGATGCTTAATACCGTAGGATTGGTAGAAGAGCATGCTTCCCGTTATCCTCACGAGTTCTCCGGCGGACAGCGTCAGCGTATCGGTATCGCCCGTGCGATAGTCATGAATCCTAAGCTGCTCATATGTGATGAGCCTATATCTGCGCTCGATGTTTCCATCAGAGCACAGGTTATCAATCTGCTTAATGATCTTAAGAATAACCTTGGACTTTCAATCATCTTTATCGCACATGACCTGTCAGTAGTTAAGTATTTCTGTGACTCGATAGTAGTTATGTATTTTGGTAAGGTAGTTGAGAAAGCTTCAAGTGATGAGCTCTTTAAGAATCCGCTTCATCCTTATACAAAGGCTCTGCTTTCAGCTATTCCTAAGCCCGACCCTAAGTCGGAGAAGGTTAGAAAGCGTATCCTTTATGATCCCGGCAAGGCTCATAACTATGAGGATGGAGATACTCCTGAGCTCAAGGAGATAAAGCCCGGACATTTTGTATACTGTAACGAGGCTGAGTTTGTTGAGTACAAAAAAATTGTTAAATAATTCATATTTAATATCCGGTAATCAGGTAAAAAAATGTTAGGTAGATTATTTTTACATTCCCCCAAGAGGTATATTGTCGGAGTGATCATAGCTATAGTTTTAGTCATAGTGTGCCTTATTGTTAAGGGCACAGAATATTCAATAAACTTTGTCGATGCATTTTCAGTGGCAGGAGCGGTAGTATTCTTTATAGGTCTGTTACAATTGGCAAGCTTTTACGGAGCATTTGAGATATTTGGTTATTCCGCATCAAGCTTCAGGGGTAAAGAACGCAGGTATAAGGATTATTATGAGTACCAGAAGGCTAAGGAATTAAAACGCAGTCAGTCTGAGCTGGTTTATATACCTTTTATAGTGGTCGGAGCAGTATTTTTTGTGATAGGCATGATATTGAATGCAGCATTGTTATAAAAAGCATCCTAACGGGTGCTTCAGACTGAAGACAGAGGACGGATCTCTGTCTTTTTTATGTTTACTTTTAAAAATCTTTGTCAAACTCAGGATAAGACAGACAGTGGTCTCGAACAGTCCGCTGTCTTATGTTATAATTTTAGTTGATAAATCGATTGATTTGTGATAAAATGTTACTAATAATGTGAATTTGTATTCTTGTACAACAGATGAAAGGAGATTAACAGATATGGAATTGTTTTTAACAATATGCTGTTCGATTGAAGCAATAATTATATGTGTGTTGATTTTCTTAATATTAAGATCAAATAAAAGGTCCGCAAGTATTATATCGAAAGCGGAGCTTATAAAAAAACGACATATAGACATAGACGATATTGATACAGCAGGTGTTTCGGATAATTATCAGCTTGCTATGTCCGATGCTATAAATTCTATAAAAAACAACATGCAGACATTTCTTGAATCCAGCAAAGAAAATGTAGCAGTACTATCTGATGCTATAGACGTTTTGTCCGATGGAGCAAAACAAAACAAAGAAGGAAGCATTTTAATCAATGATAATCTTAAACAGGTATCAGATAAGGTTAACCAACAATTAAAGCTTGTGGGCGAATGTCAGGAGCTTATTGAAGAAAATTCAAATGATCTTTCTGAAATTGATTCCGCGGCAAAGGATATTAATACAAGACTGGGGGAGACTGTTAAGGATTGTAAATCCGGTATTTACGGTTTGGAAATCTGTGAAGCAAACCTGGATAAAGTAACTAAAAATCTGGACCGGAGTAACGAAATTCTTAAAGATTTTACCGGTCGTATTGATGAAGTAAACAAAATAGGTGCTTTTATCCTTGAAATCAGTGAATCTTTAAATCTTTTGTCTCTTAATGCTTCTATAGAAGCTGCCAGAGCCGGAGATGCCGGTAAGGGCTTTACGGTTGTTGCCAGTGAAATGAATAGTATGGCACAAAAAACCTCCGAAAGTATGGTCAGTATCAATGATATACTGGAAAGTATCGTTAAGAGCAGTGAAGAGGTTGGAAGATGTATCAAAGACAGTGTAGATGTATTTAATGAGAGTGTTAAGGAATTTGATTCTGTAAGTGATTCTTTCAGAGCTATAGACAGGCAGTCAACCAGTATCAATAATATGATGGGCGACATCTTTAAAAAGATTGAACACATCAATGGAAATGCTAAGATTACTAGAGACAGATCAATTGCTGCATATGCAGCTTCCGAACATATAGTGAACATAACCGGAGAAATTTCCGATATTTCAACAAATGCTTCCGATGTTTCTTCGAAGATGAATGATAATGTTGGCTCACTTTCAGTTATGCTTTCGGGTCTAAAGAAACTTCTTAAACAGTATAAAACATCAGTAGAACCTGCAGGCCCCTGTACTTCGAAGAAAATCAAAATAGGTATATTCTGTATGCTGGACAATCCTTTTTGGATTGGAGTCAGAAAGGGTATCGTTTATGCAAAAAATGAGCTTGAGACTCTTGGTGCAGAAATACGTTTCTGTGGATACAGAAACTGGGATGAAGTTACTATGAAAGATGACTTTGAGGTCATGATGAAGGAAGGATTTGACGGATTTATCTGTCCCGGTTTCATGGCCAGACATGAGGATCTTATGGAAACTGCTAAAAACGCAGGGAAAAAGGTCTTTGTCTTCAACTGTGATTCAATGGATCCGAATGTAAGACATGCAGTATTTGAGCCTGACACATATATGTCAGGTACAGTAGCTGCCAAAGAAATGGTAAAAGCCTTGAAGAACAAGGGGAGTGTAATTGTTCTTGCCGGTGAAGTAAGGATTTCTACAAACAAGACTCGTTGTGAGAGCTTCGTCAACTATATTGAAAAATCAACCAATCTAAAGATTGCAGAAATAATCCAGGTAGAGAATTTAAGTGAAGAGGATGCTTATTTAAAGGCTAAGGAAGCTATAAAAAAATATCCTGAAGTCAAAGGTATTTATATAACTACAGGAACTCCGCTTGGTGCTGCCAGAGCAATAGAAGATAGCGGAAAACAAATAGTGCTTGTATCATTTGACCATTCTAAGGCTATTTTTGATTATATTAGAAAGGGTATAATATATGCTGCCATAGGTCAGGATCCCTTCGGACAGGGCTATGACCCTATAGTATATATGTATAATGAACTATTAACCGGTAAAAAAATAGTTTCAGAGAACATGAAATGCCGACTTAACGTAGTTGATTCAAACAATGTTGATAGTCTTGTAGAACTCATATAAGATGCTTTTTTATTTGACGAATAACACTATAGGTGGTATAATAAATTGATTTAGTATATGCTTAAATACTACTTATACTCTATGTTAAGGAGTTAGAATAAATTATATGAGTTATTCAAGTGTTGCATTTTTATGCCTTATAATATTTTTTATAATAAACTTTAATATTATAATGAAGAGGCGTGATGATCTATACGAAAAGATACCTGCCATCAAAAATTACAGAAGCTTTCTGATAGCAGTATTGGTATTTTTTGTATCAGATACGATGTGGGGCTTATTAGAAAGCGCTGGACTGAAAATACTCTTATTTATTGATACATCGATTTTCTTCTGTATCATGGCACTTACAGTATTTTTATGGTCAAGATGTATTTTAGCTTATTTAAATGAAGTGACCAAGATGATGAAGTTTGTAAACTTCACCGGATGGCTTTTCTTCCTTTTACAATGTACAGCCGTTATCATTAATATATTTGTACCTATAATGTTTTTTGTTGATGAAAACGGAGACTATCAAACATGTCCTGTAAGATATATTTCTATGCTGGTACAGGTAGCAATGTATCTTTTGAATACGACTTACATGTTTTACACAACTTTAAAGTCCAAAAGAAAGAAGCTCAAAATGAACCATTTGATCATCGGTCTTTTCGGACTTGTAATGACGATATTTATCTTTGTACAATCGTTATATCCTTTATTACCGTTATACTCCATAGGATATATTATTGGTACATGCCTGCTATATACATTTGTACTGGAGGATCTTAGAAAGGATCAGATAATCAAGATTAAGGAGTTGCTCTCGCTTGAAACAAAACAAAGGATGGAGCTGAGTGAAGCCAGACATATAGCATATACTGATTCTCTTACATCTGTCAGAAATAAACATGCATATGTTGAGGCGGAATCCAATATAGACAAAAAGATAGCCAATAATGAGCAAAAGGAATTTGGTATTATCGTGTTTGACCTGAATGGTTTAAAATATATAAACGACCATTTCGGACATGATGCCGGAGACAAATACCTGATAGATGCCTGCACGATGATATGTAATAAGTTTAAGCATAGTGCCGTGTTCCGTATCGGTGGTGATGAATTTGTAGCTATAGTTGAGGGTTTGGATCATAATAATATCGATGAACTTTTAGCTGCTTTTGATCATGATATTGACCAAAATGTCATCGAATATAAAGATACTGAGTCCGGCACGCCTATAATCATTGCTACAGGATATTCGGAATACAGAAAGGGTGAGGATAATACGTTTAATAAAATATTTGTCCGTGCCGATAAAAAGATGTATGATAGAAAGCGTGACTTGAAGGAGATGGGGTCCATCTAAAAATTATCATTCTGCATAATGTCTTAACTGGTTTTGCAGTCGAGTCTTCGGTGATAAATCTTAAATTATATGTCTAAGAATAACAAATCAAAATATAAGAATAAAAACAAAAAATCTCTTCCTGCCATAAATCAGGGATTACTTGAAGGCGCGCCTAAAGATCCTAATGATTTCAGTGATATAGATGACAACTGTCATTTTGAACCATTTGAGCAGGAAGAGTTTGTTGATCATGCAAACTCAAATCTAAATACAGAAGATTATTCTCATCTACTCGACAATTCAAAATATTCCAAAGATTTCCATAAAGCAAGGCCGATCCAGAATTATGACTTTTATAATGCCTTTAGAAATACGAGGTTGCTTGACGGTGAATTCGCAAGCACTATGGAATTTTGGAGATCTCCATATTATGATTTTTCTTCATATAAACGTATAAAATATCCCCAAAAAGAAAGAAAAAGACACTCTGTTGAAGTTGAAATAGAAAAACTTGAAAAACTTAACCGATCGGTAACAAAAGATATAGTATTATGTGCTATAGCCGGAGGTATTGGTGTATTTATCATAATAGCAATGATCATGGATGCTGTTATGAAAGTGACTCGTATCAGTGAAAAAACTGCTTGGTCAACAATTGGGATTATCTTTTTGCTCATTGCTGAAGGGGTGGCCATATATTTTTTAATAAAGTATCTAACAAAGAAATTCAGGAAGAAGAAATTTGCTGAATTAAAAGAAACACATCCATATTACAAACTAAGTAATGATCTTTTTTTTATGGAAGCAAATAAAGTTCAATTCCAGTTTCCAACAAAGAAAATAGATGAAGAGTATAAACGATATAAAAACGAGATAGACAAGGAATGGGCGATATCTTCACATAATTTCTTTACCAACAGGTTTTTCAGGTTTAAATCCTATAACTGCTATTTCTCTAAATACGGTAGATACAAGTTTTATGTCGAAGTTAAATATCAGGATTGCTTTCCTGATTATCCGGAGCTGGTAAATATAGAAAAACAGCTTGAGGACCTCACTTTTATATCTAAGGATGACGATAATCCTAAGTCATCCATAGCCAACTATAAGAGCATGGTAAAGAAGAAGGTTGCCGAGTTGATATCTGAGCGCATACCCAAAATGGTGGTAGAAGATGTCATAGTCTCAGCAGGATGTACCGGACATAGCAATCCAAAGAAACAAACCAAGTTCAAAGAAGAGGCTGACATGCCATTCTATATGGAAAACCCTTTCGATAAGGAAGACAGGGTTATTATTGAAAACGAAAGCTACAAAAAAATTGAAAAATATTTAAAGTAAATGTGTCAATTGTTACCGGCCAATGCTCATTTGGAGCATCGACATAGCTAGGAACTAAATGACACATTTTTTGTTTGTGTTTTCATTTTGTCCATAATTTGGCAACAAAATTTATTAATTTTACTAAATTTGTTTACCAATTTATAGTTAATTTTGTTGATGTGTTACTATTTTCAAATGGATATAATGAGTACATGCTAGCAAAACTGAAACGGAGGTGACGCTATGAACGTATGTCCTAATTGTGGAAATGCTATACTTGGTCATCCTAAAGAATGTGCTACATGTAAATTTGATCTTGAGAAGTTTGAATTATTACCTGTAGAAGAAAAGAATAAATTTATTGAAGAAAAATTAAAAGAAAAACAAGAAGAAAATAATATAGAAAATACTGTGATTTATGTAAAAAAAGAATGTCCGTTTGAAAAGGAATTTAAAGAAATAGATTCTTATGCTATAGCAATTGGAATATGTAGTATAAGTATAGGAGCTCTAGCCGGTATAATGTTTGGCTCATTTGGAGCTATATTTGGAACTATACTTGGAGTTATTGGTTTAATAATATCTATCAATGCCTCAAAAACATATTCACATGAAACGGATACAGGATTTATTCTTTGTTTAATAGGAACAATTGTATCGGGTTCTTTGTTCTTAGGATTTACATTACTAGGTTTATATGATGGATATAGTTATTTAGGATGTAGTGCAATTGCATATCATAATATTGATAGAACATTAAGTTCATGTAATTGTCCTGGATGAATGCTTGATAGCAAAATGAAATGGAGGTGACGCTATGAACATTTGTCCTAATTGTGGAAATGTTATACTTGGTCATCCTAAAGAATGTGCTACATGTAAATTTGATATTAAAACGTTTGAATTATTGTTAGAAGAACAGAAAAAAATGATTGGAAAGGAGTAAGTATGGCTGACATTAAAGATTTGGAAATAAGATTAAAACAGTGTCAAGATGTTATGACCAATGTAATTGAAAATCTGAATTATATTGATCGAGAATTACGTTTGGCAAAACAAAATGCTCAGGCTCAGCCCAGTTTTAACCCTCAGTTAAATAATCAACCGGTTAATAAGCAGATAAATCAGGCTCCGTATCAGGCTGGAGCACCTGTAAATCAGGGGGCATATAATGTACCTGGTCAAAAAGTACAAAATGTTTCTCAAAGTACAGTTCCGCAGAGTACAGTACCTCAGGGCGTAGTTAACCAAGCACCTTTAAATCAAAGCAGACCTCAGAATGTGAATATACCTCCTCAAGGAGCCAATATTCCTCCGCAGGGAGCTCAGATTAAAAGAAATAATCAGAATCCTGCATATCAAAATAATGCCCCTCAAAACCGTGCTCCTCAGGGACAGCCCGTATTTTCAGCACCAAATTACCAGTATGGTTCTCAGAATAGAACTCAGAATGGTGCTCCTAACGGTCCTCAAACTGCAAAACCACAGAATCATAAGCCTGCCATGAGCATTGAGA
>JAEEGJ010011043.1_pt1 | contig 23121 bp, 21 predicted proteins | sample 8958761 | NCBI WGS metagenome assembly JAEEGJ01 (sample SAMN16246546, study PRJNA631951) | gut metagenome | biome: gut microbiome; feature: rumen; material: RS-attached | host: Bos | place: Iran: Karaj | collected 2018-10 | reverse complement strand
TGCGCCAAGGTCATGGGTCTGCCTTATCCCGGCGGTCCCATCATTGACAAGTTGGCTGCCGAGGGCAACAACAAGGCGTTCAAGTTTGCCAAACCTCACGTTGATGGCTACAACTACAGCTTTAGCGGCTTGAAGACGTCGTTCCTCTACACCCTGCGCGATGCGCTCAAGGAGAATCCCAATTTCATAGAGGAGAACAAGGCCGACCTGGCCGCCTCGCTGCAGCGCACGATTATCGAAATATTGATGGACAAGTTCGGCAAGGCCATCAAGGCCACGGGCATTAAGACCATCGCCATCGGTGGCGGTGTGTCGGCCAATAGCGGCATGCGAGCCGCCGTCGAGGACTACGCCCGTCGTCACCGCCTCAAGGCGTTCATCCCCAAGCGCGTCTTCACGACCGATAACGCCGCAATGATCGCCATCGCCGGCCACTACAAGTTCCTGGACAAGGACTTCTGCGATATCACAGCCCCTCCTTTCCAACGAGTAATCATCTAAAAAAAGACTCCAACAGGAGCCTTTTTTGATTAGAGATTAGAGGTTAGAGATTAGTGAGGCAGCCGCGTTGATGCTCGCTGCACTCGCAGTTTAAAGGTATAAGGTAACGGCTAAAACCCTGGAAAAGGGATAAAGGTTAATGTTTAATGATGCACTCGCTATGTAGAGGCGCAAAATTTTGCGTCTCCCGTGCGGAAGGCATCTTTGGACTTCGCCAAGGCGTGGCCGCTCCTCCAAAGCAACAATCCTCACGCTAAGCCGCTAAGTTTATTGCTTGCAAGAGGCTCGCAAAATATTGGCATCTGCGCTCGTAGCTAGAATATAGTGACCTCAAGGCCTACTGGGAGACGCAAAATTTTGCGTCTCTACATATCCTGTTTCTCTGATAGCGTGCTCCTCGAGTGGTAAATGCCTACTTGCGGAATTTCCTGCCGTTTTGTATATAGATCTGGCCTTCAATCATGTGTTGCGGTGCAACGAGGTGTCCTTGCAGGTCATAGATAGCGTTGTCGTGCAAGCCCGTGCGATCCTCTACCACTGTCGTAACTGACGAGATTTCATCATTTAGCGATTCAACCTCAGCCTCGTATTGTTCGCCCTTGGCAAAGTAGCCATACATGCAAACCTCAGGGTCAGATTTCATGTAGATTCTGATCATGTAGATTCCGTCATCCCATGTCGATATGTTGATACGCTCATCCAGCTCGGGAGTGAGCTGCTCAAATGAGTAGTGTTTTATTACGGCGTAATCGTGCAGCTGGTCTGTTATGCCCACTTCCACATCATTGTAGGTGACATCGGTACAGATAAGAATTGAGTCCCATGAGACCCACACTTCAGGTGCGTATTCATCTATTGAGAGCGTGTCGCAGGTGGCATCTAGCCTGGCCCATGCCTTTTTATTGGTTCGCACATGGCGGTATTTTTTGTTATGGCGCTGTGTGCCCGCCGCCACAAGTACCGTGCCGATTAGGATAACAATGATAAAACCTAAGATCTTCTTCATCGTTCAACAAATGATTAAAGGGTACTGATGAATTCATGGAACAGGTCGGCTGTCCCTTTTCTTTTAAAAAGTTTGTAATAGAGCCTTGAGCGCATCATACTCAAGGCGTTGGGCTCCATGCCCAGGAAGGCACAGATCAGTTTGTTAGGAACTTTGGCTTTCTCAAGCATACAGAGCATAATTTCTTTGTCCTTGAGTTTGCCATTGAGTTGCCTCACCTTCTCGATGCAACCGTCATAAGTGGTATTGAGCGCGTCTTCAAGAGCATTGTAGTCTGCTAACTTGGGTACAAATCGGGGATTGTGGAAATTGGTGTAAAGCGCTGTTTCAGAAAATGCTCGCGCCCCTTGCTCTCTGCTTGGACGCGGTTGCTGCTGTGCCTCGCGCAGTTCTTGCATCAGTTTTTCTGCTTTCTCGCGCTGGAGCCGGTTGAGCAGGTTTTTATGCTTGATAGTAAAATAAGCAAACAGCATCATGCCAAGCAAGAAAAGTGACAGGGCGATAATAATCAAGTCTTGCCTGCGTAGCTTGGCATCCTGACGGCGTTCATTGTCCAACTTCTTGTTGAGCGTGGCAATCAGGTTAGCATGCTGTCCCTTTTCCACAGCCGTCAGCGAATCATCTTTGGCAATGCTCCTAGCCAGCAGTTCAAATGCTTCACGATATTGTTGACGTTCGGCCAGGATGTCGGCCGAGTTGAGCATAGCATCCCGCTGCACGTATGGGTTGTCGGCGTCAAGTCCCTGGCGGAACAATATCGCAGCCGAATCAAGATTGCCAGTTGCAAGATAGTAGTTGGCGTACTGATTGGTGAGGATGCAACTATCGGTTGTATGAAGGCCGTGACAGGCATCGAGCGATGCTTTCATCCGGGGCAAATCATCCAGGTTAAGGTATGTGTCCGAAAGTTCCACTTGGATGGTCTGGAACGACTCTGCATCATCGTACTCAAGAGCCATCTGTGCCGCTTTCTTGAACATTGCCACACCTTGATCATATTGCTCGAGCGCCACATGGCTGCGAGCCAGATTGCGGAGGGCGAATATTTGAAGCACAGTATCGCCAGCCAACTCTCCAAGTTGAATGGCCTTCATGAAGTGGGGCTGGCTCTGACTGTACAAATCCTGATACATATTCACTTGCCCGATCTGATTGGCTGCGCGTGCCCTGATTGAAAGGACGGCACTGTCGGTCGATAACGTATCGGTGCCCAGTGAATGGTTATAGGCGTTGATGGCATCACCCGTGAGCTGCATCTCGTCATAGACGCGCCCCAATTCAAACCAGGCAAGCGCCCTCTCTTGAGATGAGCCGTGCTTGTCAAAGTAACGAACAGCTTCTTGCATGACCGAGTCGTTGTCGTGGACGATATGACATTTCTCCTCGGCCCTGTTCCTAAGCAAATAGAACCGCATACGATCTTCCTTGGGCCATGTTTCGGCATCGGCAGCTATGTCGGTAAGCAGCAGCAATGCACTATCGGGGTGGTTGGTGATTAGACTGTCAGCTGTCAATAGTGCAAGCGGTTGTGAGTGCTTGCTGCCGCATGATACAATTGTCAGCAAGCAGCAACACGTGATCAAAAATTGTACGCATCGTTCCATGCTGCAAAGTTAGTGCATTTCAGCAATATTGCTGTCGCAACAACGGCATTTCATGCGTCTTGTGAACATTTGTGAACACATTGTGAGGAGTTATGATTCAGTGTGCTTGAGGTTCACTGGGGTCACTTCTACTTTTGTATCGCAATTTTATTTCTGACAAATCATGAAAGGAAATCTACTTTTTAGAGCATCAGTGACCATCTACTTGTGCATGGCGGTTTTGACAGTGGCTGGACAATCGGGCACATTGCCTGTGATGTACATCGAGACCCAAAATCACCAGGCCGTCACTTCAAAGACAGTTTACGTTCCAGCAACTTACTACATGGTTGACAATTTGAATCCAGACATGAATATAGGCAGTAAAGATACCCCAGAGCAGCTTGAGATACGAGGTCGAGGAAACTCCTCTTGGAGGGATGCCAAAAAGCCCTATAAAATCAAGTTAGCGAATAAAACCTCGTTGCTTGGCATGAAGAAGAACAGGCATTGGGCATTGCTTCATTTTCATGAATCGACAGTGGCAGGATTTCAACTCGGCAACATCATGAGTATGGAATGGACACCATCGACCAAGCCTGTGGAAGTAGTACTCAATGGCGACTACGTTGGCTTGTATCTGCTCACCGAGACGATCCGCATCGGCAAGAACCGTCTCAACATCTATGAGCAGCCCAACTGGAATATGGATGGGAGTACTATCCCTTACGGTTGGCTTGTAGAGGTGGACAATTATTCTGAGGCCAATCAGATTTTTTTGCCAGAGAATGATCGGTGGGGTATCAGAATCACTTATCACTCTCCCGATTCGCTTTGCAGCGTACAAAAGAATTGGTTGACCGATGAGTTTAAGGCAATCAATACGGCCATCTATGACGACGACAAAACCAGTGGAGAGTGGGAGCGGCTGATTGATGTGGACGCAATGGCGCGTTATTTCATCATTCAAGAAGTACTTGACAACAGCGACGGATTTCATGGCAGCTTTTACCTGCACAAGGATTGGGAGGATGATGCCCGTTGGGTGGCAGGCCCATTGTGGGATTTGAATTGCAATCAACGACAAAAAACCGATTATACCTTCCGCATGAAAACTTCTTACGGCTTCACTCCACACTGGATAGGTGAACTGATGAAGGATGGTGACTTCTGTGACGCTGTTAAAGGCGCCTGGAATCAATTTTACCCTGTTCAGGTGCAACCGTGGATGGAATATATTGATGAAAATCTGTTGCATTGTGGCGAGGCACTCTATCAAGATAATATCCGATGGAACCGCAGCAATACTGAAAGCATCGCTGATAGAGTGGAAGGAATAAAGAGCTCGTTAATTGCCAATATTGAATGGTTTGACAAGCATCTGCCTCATGTCGCAGGACCTGATCATGTCACTGACCCGGGTGAGAAAAATATTGTCGATGTGAAATACATCAACTTGGCGGGAATGAGCAGCGATAAGCCTTGGAACGGCGTCAACATCATGTTGACAACCTATAACGATGGTAGTGTTGACGCTATCAAAGTGGTTTCTATCAATGATTAAAGTTTCTTAAGTGGCGCAGCCCCTTTAAAAACTTGAGGTATATAGTGTTAGTGATGGACACCGCCGCCATTACTTGTGGAGAAAACCCAAGATTTGTGCAAAACCCACAGTCAATCAGTTTGCACCAGTTTGTGTTGAGTGAAAATGTGAAGCCGTTAGTCTGGGGCGCTGGCTGAACTACGGATAGCCCTGATGCGTTGTGCCAGGGTGGGGTGGCTGTAGCTGAACCACACGACCAGGGGATGAGGAGTGAGGTTGCTCAGGGCATGGCTGGCGAGTTTCTTCAGCCCGCTGATGAGGGTTTCGCCGTGTCCATGCTCGGCGGCATAGGCGTCGGCACGGTATTCGGCACGGCGCGATATGGCATTGCCTACTGGGTTGAGCAGCAGGTCAATGGGCGAGAACAGCAGCGAGAACGCCACCATGGCCAGGATGAACGACGGAGCGGTACCGCCCAATGCGGCAGGCAGGTCGGGGTTGCTCACCAGCAGCGAGAAGATGAACAGGTTCACAGCCACCATGGCGATGGAGATGAACATGTTCTTGAAGGTGTCACGGTGCTTGTAATGCCCGAACTCGTGGGCGAGCACGGCGACGATTTCCTCGTTGGTCATCTGCTCCTGCAGGGTGTCATAGAGTACGATGCGCTTCTTGGGACCGAAACCCGTGAAATAGGCATTGGCCTTAGTAGAGTGCTTGCTGCCATCGATGATATAGATGTCCTTGAACTTGGAGCCGAAATGCTGCACTGCTGCGGTGATGGCATCGCGCAGCTCGCCCTCGGGAAGCGGTGTCTGCTTGTTGAACAGGGGCACGATGAGATTGCTGTAGAACATCGAGAAGAAGATGATGAATACCGCTACCACCAGCGTGGCCCATATCCAGAACTGCCGGTCGAAGGTCAGATACAGCCAGTAAACCACGCTGATAAGGACGGCGCTCAGCACTGTCGAGACCAGGAACGATTTGAACGTGTCGAGCCAGAAGGTCTTGTGCGTCGTGCGGTTGAACCCGAAGCGCTCCTCGATGACAAACGTCGAGTAATAGCTGAACGGCAGGGCGATGACGGTGTTGAACAGGTTAAAAATCACCAGGAACAGGATAATCTGCAGCATGGGCACGTCGGTCCACGATTTGCACTGGTTGTCGAGCCATCCCAGCAGCCCGAAGCCCAGAATGGCCAGTGTCAGCGCAAATGACACGCAGCGCTCGATGAGCGACACGCGCTTGTTGGTGCGCATGTAGGCTTGCTGTTTGCGGTACTTCTCCTCATCGTACAGGCCCTCCAGTTCGGGCGGCACGGGATGCGTCATCCACTTGGTGTTGAGCCACGAGAGCACACTGCTCACGACAAACTCCAGCGTGACAAACCCGATAATCAACCATAATAAATTCTGTGCCATAATCTATATCTATTTCTGATGACAAATATACATCCAATTTCGAGAAATCGATGTATATTTGCCGCGCAATTATAAAATAATGAGAGCTATGAATAAGATGAAATTGTGGACGATGGCCGCTATCCTGTTCTGCGGCGCAATGGGTTTTACTTCGTGTCATAACGACAACGGTAATAAAGAGAATGAGCAGATAGCCGAAGTTGCCGACGAATCCCGACAGGGTGACTGCGAGTATGCCATCGGGAAGTATCTGATCGACTCGGTAGCCCAGCAATACAGTCCTGGAGAGGTGAGCATCCCCTGCATTCAGGTCGTGGGAATCGATGAGTCCAACCCCGACAGCGTGCTCGTTTGGGGCGATTTCTGGGTATTTAATTATAACGTGGCAGGCGATACGCTCAAGATGGTTTCGGGTGGCGCTCATCCTGGAATGATGATCGTGCAGCATTCCAGTGGGGCCGGTTATGCCGTGACCGCTTTTGACCCGGTGGGCGACGGCTCCGAGTACCTGCCGAGCGCCAAGCGCATCTTCGGTGACAAGTTTGATGCCTACCAGGCAATCAGCAGCGACGGGGAGAAGCGCGAGGATGTGCGCGCCACTCAGATTGGCTACTATGTGAAGGCCAACAAGCTGCCCGTGAAGTACTATCAGGACTACGGCTGGCCCGCCAAGGAAATTCCTGCCGAGTAACTGCTTTTGTGCTGATTAGTTATCAGAGGGCATCAGGCGATAGTAACCATATTTAAATCTTACAACTAAAAACTTAAAACTAAACGATGAAATACAGCATCATAGCCATCGGTGACGAACTGCTCATCGGACAGGTCACCGACACCAACTCGGGTTGGATTGCCCGTCACATGACGCCGCGTGGCTGGGACGTGAACACCGTGCAGGTCGTTCCCGACGATGCCGAGCAGATTAAGCTCGCCATCGACCGCGCCTTTGCACAGACCGACGTCGTGTTGATGACCGGCGGCCTGGGACCGACCAAGGACGACATCACCAAGCCCACGCTGTGCCGCTACTTCGGCGGTGAGATGGTACTTGACGAGGCCGTCGAGGCCAATGTCCGTCAGGTGATGGAACGTCGTCACCTCAAGCTCAACGAGTACACCCGCCTGCAGGCGATGGTGCCCTCGTCGTGCCGTGTGATTCAGAACGAGGTGGGGACGGCGCCGCTGATGTGGTTTGAACGTGATGGCAAGGTGTTGGTGAGCATGCCTGGCGTGCCCTTTGAATTGCAGGGAATGATGGAGCGTGCGGTGATTCCACAGTTGCTTGAGCGCTTCAACGACGGCGAAGACATCGAGTTCCGTACCTTTGTCGTCACGGGCATCATCGAGTCGGCATTGGCCATGCAGCTCGACGAGTTCGAGCGCAATATGCCTCACGGCATCCATCTGGCCTATCTGCCCGAGGGTGGTATCATCCGCTTGAGGTTGACGGGTTCTTCAACCGATTCCCGCCAAATTAACGACGATATGGAGCGCCTCTCGCGTCAGTTGCACGACATCCTGGGCGGTCACATCATCGCCGACGGCGACAAGCGGTTGCCCGAAATCCTCGGCGAACGCTTGCGTGAGCGCGGTTTGACTCTTGCCACTGCCGAGAGCTGCACGGGCGGCAACATCGCCCACCAGATTACCAGCATTGCCGGCAGCAGCGACTACTTCAAGGGTGCTGTCGTGAGCTATGCCAACGAGGTGAAGATGTCGCTGCTGGGCGTCAATGAGCAGGATATCATCGACCACGGTGTGGTGAGCGAGCCCGTCGTACGGCAGATGGCTGAAGGCGCTTGCCGCGCCATCGGCACCGATTGTGCCATCGCTACCAGCGGCATTGCCGGCCCTGGTGGAGGCACACCTGCCAAACCCGTAGGTACCGTGTGGATGGCCGCCAAATGCGGTGACCGCGTTGTGACCCAGGTCAAGCAGTTGCCAGGCGACCGCGACCGTGTCATCACGCGTGCCACGCTCGAGGCCCAGTTGCTGTTGCTGTCATTGTTGTGTGAATGATGCATAGACTCAAGAAATATTGTCTGATGTTGCTCATCGCCCTGATGGCGTTGCCCGCTCTTGCTGCGCTTCCCGTGGGTGACGATGACGACAAGGACCCGAGCATTCGCCCGGGAATCAGGCGCCTGTATCCCCAACGCGAACGCGCCAAGGCGATGAAAAAACTCCGGGAGCAGATGTCCCGCAAGGCCGAGGTCAAGGCTGATCCCTGGGACACGAGCGACGAGTTGTGGGGCACTGTGGACCTGGTTCCTGAAACACCCAAGGACAGCGCCGCAGTCGAGGGCCACCGTTTGAATCCCTACCAGTCGCACACCAGCAAGACCCCTACTGAGCAGTCTGCACTCGACTCCTTGCTCAGCATTGATTACTCTCCCGTCGAGTACGGCTATCGCCGCATGACTTGGCGAGACCTGCCCGTGACCAAGACCGTAGAGCAGTTGCTGCCGGGCTTTGTCATGACCGATGAGGGCGATTGCATGTCGCGGTACATCTCTCGCGACAAGATCAGCAACGAGATTTATTTCGCCTTTGCCATGCAGGACAGTGACAGCATCCCGGGACCATTGCGCCTGTGCGTGCAGTATTGTGCCGACGATCCTCTCGACTACGACCAGATTATCTTCACCATCGATGGGTTTGACTACTTCTTCTATCCCAAAGAGCCGCAGCGCGAGGCTTTGTCCGGTGGGCTCTACTCGGAGCGAAGCGACGACGTGCTGAGTTTCGCTTACCGTGACTTGGCTTATGCACTGGCCCATAGCCACTGGGTAGCGGCCAAATTGGTGAGCACGCGCGGCATCCACCATGTGAAGATGCTCAACGAAAATCAGCGGAGCGACTTCGCCGATACATTGGACCTGTACCGGCTGATGGGCGGAACCTTCTGAACCGTAATCTTTGCTGTCAAATTTCTAGGTATGCAACGGATTGCATGACCTTTTTCGGTCATTTGCATGACTTTTTGCATGATTTCTTGTGCCATTATTCAGAAAAAAGGTTACCTTTGCGCCGATTTTTAGTATTTACTAATTATTATTGATTGTTTTATTAAAGGTTTAATTTATTAATTATGAACGTAGAAAACATTGGTACCTGGGCTGGTCTCGTGTGGAACGCCCTGAACGATGCGCAGAAGGCTATGACCCTGAAGGACCTGCGCAAGGCCTCAAAACTCAAAGTGAACGAAATGCACTGTGCTCTGGGTTGGCTCGCCAAGGAAGGCAAGCTCAACTTCGCCGAGGGCAAGGACGACATCGAAGTATCGCTGATCTGATCCATTTCCCACAGTACCGACCCTGGGATAAAACGAGAATTCAATATCCCCTGTAATAACAATGGTGGCGCGGAAGAACTTCTGCGCCATTATTGTGTCTGGACTGATGGGAAAATAAACGAAAAACCCGAGGTAATCCTCGGGTTATCGTTCTGTAAAACAAACCATTACTAAGCACTTAAAGTCATTCGCGGCTTCACAGCTTGCGATAAACAATTTTTCATTCCATAGTCCATGAATTTGCTTGAGTGCACAAAGGTAAATACATTTTTTTAATTTACAAAAAGAAATGTCCAGAATTTTCAAAAAAAAATCATTTATATTTGGTTTGAGTTTGTAAATGACTATTTTCTATAGTGATTTTCGTAAAGTAGTGTGATAACTGATATTCCTATGGATACTCTCGAGCCGGTAGGACTATTTTCGTTTAGGAATTTCAGACCTGGATTCAATTTCTGAAATCCCTTTATTTACATTTTGTACTGATGTTTCGATATGACCGCCTGATGTCCATGGGAGGCCGCAGAATTGCATCCGCTACCGAAAACAGTTAATTTTTGCCGATTTGTTGAAATATTTCCGTAATTAGTTGCATATTTGAGATATTTAGTTTAGTTTTGCAGCAGAAACGAGGATTACTAATTAAAAAGGTAATAAATTGTAAATCGACAGTGTTTCGTTCCCGCAGAATGGATTAATGCGGGCGATTTCAGTATTTACAAGGATTTGCTTTTCAACTAAACAATAGCCGTGCAGCCTGGATGGATAAGGCCAGCGGCCGAGAAAATATATTTGGATTATGAGAGCGCCTCCATTATCTACACATGGGATTGCCCTGCATGCGTTGATGTGCAGCAAGGCGCTATCTCTATATCTCACAGGGTAGGGGACTGCCCGCTTGGTGAACTGAAAAGTGGCATGATTATTTGGATGATGAGCCCACTGACGATTGAATACTAATAAATAAAATCTGAACATGATGACTGAGATATTGCTTTTACTGATTATTGTCTGTGCATACGCAGCATTGACTGTGCATGCCGACAAGCAGCAGCTCGCCCGATATGACGACCTGCTGTCAGGCGTGTTCCCCATGACGTGCAGCCAGTATTCATCGTTTGGTGCCGTGACCGAATGGTCGCAGCAGGATGACGCTTGTGCCTATCCGGCTGTGCCCGCTATGGATGATGCCGCTCCCGCTTCAATGACCTGCAACGATGGCGCTGCGCATGACGCCGACAGCGCTGCGCAAGCCACCGATAATATATATGTGAAGCCTGCAGACTTTTGACTCATGGCTGTCGGGAGGGAACCCACCGCGTTCCCTTCCCGTAGCCATCCCTTCAACCGATGGCCATGTCAGTGCCGTCACATAAGGGTTATTCACTGGACTATTATTAATCAATTAAGGAGTGTAGTTATAAAGTGTAATAATTTTTTCATGAGTGTAGTTTTTAGATGACTGTTGAGAGGGTGCGGCGCACCCGTGTTGTACCCTCTTTTTCCTCTCACCAGACATCGTGCTGCATGCTATCGTGAAGGGACTCTGGAATGACTGTTATTAACGATAAACTGATTGACAATAGTAATTATATTATGTGGTAATCTTTTTTCATTGGATTGGTTAATAGAAGAATGGTTTTGGGACAGGTGCGCTGCACCGACCGTTCACGCGCACCTGTTTTCAAGGCCAAATCTCCTCCTCCCCGGTGAATGAACATGATCATTGACGATAGAAAACTGACTAAAAGTGCTAAGAATTTTTTCATAAGTGAGGTTATGGCGAGGGTGCGGTGAGCACCAGAACATCGCGCCCTCTTTAACCTTGGAGCACAGTCAGCGTCGCGATATGCGATTCCATCATGATGATCTGCCACGACAATCGATAGACAGGTATAGTGCTAGTTTTTTCATAAGCTTGAGGTTGAATAGGGAGGTGCGGATGCACCATGACACCGCACCTCTTTTTTACCTCCCTACGCTGTCTCGACAATAAGTTTATCGGTAAAAAGTTAATATATAATATGAGGGCATCGGCATTTTATAGGACTTTCTTGAACGTGGCGCAGCGGCGTCAACGGGCCTGCTGGTGCTTCCTCATTCGGTGCCAATTGACTCGATTTGTTTAACCATATAACAATCTCTATTATGAAAAAAATAACTTTTCTGACTTTTGTATTTCTCATGGCTTTTGCCACGGCCACCGGCTCGCCCGTGATTTCAGCCAGTGTGGATAACCTGGACTTTGGCGAAGTGGAGGTGGGCTATCCCGTGACAAAAACGTTGACCGTCGGAGGTCAAGACCTTGTGGGTAACATCGACCTTGCCATTCGGGCTCGCTCGGTCAAATATTACAAGGTGACTCCCGAGACTATCACCCCCGCCGAGGCAGCCAACGGTGTCACCGTCAAAGTGACCTATGGCCCCGGATCGGAATACTGGAGCAATGCCGAACTCGTTCTCTCGAGTGAGAATGCCGACGATGTAGTGATTCCGCTAACGGCTTCACCCTACTACCCCGAGAATGAATTCCACGGCAATCAGACGGTTTCATTATCTGCCCATGTGGGGCAACTCGTGTCCCAAGTCGGAATTGTCCGGTTTGCCGATTATGAAGTCCCGCATGATCCTACCACTCCTGTTGTGGATAGAGGCAGCGCAGCCGAAACCGCGTTGAGCGTTTACCCTGGGCATGATGGTATGTCGGACTATAGTTGCTCGATAGAAGGCAGCCCGAATTTCTCGGTAATGATTACAAAGGCCAGCGCGCTGGCAAAAATCTGCACCGTGCGCATCAATTATTGGCCCCAGTGCATGCCCATTAACGGCGTAGAGCACGCAACGCTTACGCTGACGTGCGTCAGGGCAGGTGTTCCCACCGTGACCATTCCTCTTGAGGGAACCGCAACATTGCTCACCTGTGACCCGCTGGCATTGCCGATGGAGGCCGGCCAGACGACCGCTACTTCGTTTGACGCCACGTGGAAGATGAACTGCTATGAGCAGGGTGTGCAGGTCTTTCTCTTGGAGTGTGCCCCTGCGGGTACTGAATTTGAGGTCTTGAACCCGGACTACCAAGTATTCACCAACTTGACCCCCGACGAGTGCCCCTTTAGTGGCCATAAGCTGCACATAGGCTTGAATCACAAGACCTACAGTTACACGATCAGCGGTTTGCAGTCTGATGTCATCTACTGTTTCCGCGTGAAGGCCCGCTTCATCGACGGCTCCTGGAGCGAGTGGAGCAATGTGCAGAACGTGGTTCTGGGTGACAGCCCTGAAGGCGGAGATGCTGACGGAGACGGAGAGATCACAGTCAATGATGTGAGCGTCCTGATTGACAGATTGCTAGGAAACTAATATATGTTAGCGGGAATGTCAGGGCGTTGTCCACGATGTAATGGATGATAAAAATGTGGACCCGCCCTGGCCGCCCCCGTTGCTGAAACGGCTCCATGCCAGGGATTACTGATTATTATAAACTCTAAAACATTTCTTACTATGCAACACAGATTACATTTCGACTGCATGCGATGGGTGATGGGCGTGCTGGTGGGCTGCGTTCTGTCAATGTCGCTCATAGCCTGTGACAGTAGCGATGACGAACCTACAGCCATCGGCTACTATGTAATGATCATGCCCAAGGTGCCCATCTATTCAATGGGTGGCATTGCCCCTCCTCCCAAGGAGCACATGATCGGTGAGATTACCCGAAAGATGAAACGGGGCATCGATGAGGTCTATCCTGTACGCAACCAGCAAGGTAATGACGTGGCTGTCATGATGGTGTGTGACAGCCTGTATCGCTGCTATTACGAGACTTATAGGGGTGGCAGCAGCGTGTCGGCCAACGGGCTGGCGGGAACTGGCGGCAATACCGACTGCGTGGTGACGCTCTATCGGGCACGCATGTCGGGCTACATCGTCAGGAGTAGTACACCACTCAAGACCTACCGTTTCTAGCAATTGTCTAAAGGCAATCGCCATTCAATTAAGGGGCATGCGAGCCGATGATAAGGTGGCATCCCCCCTCAACGCTGTGTGGCTTTCGCGAAGAAAAAAACGAAAAAGTGTTGAAAATGTGTTGTGTAGTTCAAAAAATGTATCTATCTTTGCAGCCGATTTCGCGGCACATGTCTTGCTGACGAAGATGCTCATGCGTTAGTCAAGTCAAGAGTGTGACACTTGATCGTTGAAACTTCGATGTCAAGGCTATGATGCTAAGTGCCTGACAGTCAAGCGTAGGACGATATGATAACGAGCGAGACACCCACTAGTTGTTCAACCCTGTGATGCCGGTGACCTTCTCACACCGGTAGGGATGAGCGCCCTCTCCATGAGTGGATGTCCACACCCGGTATATTGTGCTGCGCCTGTGTTTTTCTGTGTACAGGCAGGCATGTAGCGCGCGAGTCACTACCGAGAGAATGTAAAACAAGAACAATAACTAACAAAAGGAAGAGAAACTATGTCAAAGGTTTGTCAAATCACCGGAAAGAAGGCGATCACGGGCAACAACGTGTCGCACTCAAAGCGCAGGACGAAACGCAAATTCAACGTTAACGTCTTCAACCGCAAGTTCTATTGGCCCGAGCAGGGTCAGTGGATTCGCCTGACCGTATCGGCATCTGGCTTGCGCAACATTAACAAGATGGGTCTGGATGCTGCCCTGAAGAAGGCTGCCGAGGATGGCCACCTGACTGAAATCCAAGTTATCAACAAGTAAGAAAGGAACAGAATTATGGCAAAGAAAGCAAAAGGCGACCGCGTGCAAGTCATCCTGGAGTGCACCGAGCAGAAGGGTACCGGCGTTCCCGGCATCAGCCGTTATATCACGACCAAGAACCGCAAGAACACCACCGAGCGTTTGGAGCTCAAGAAATACAACCCCTATCTGAAACGCATGACCGTTCACAAGGAGATTAAGTAATAAGAGTACAATCACCATTTAACGACGATATAAGTTATGGCAAAGAAAGTAGTTGCAACCCTTCAGACTGGTGAAGGACGCTCATGGAGCAAGTGCCTCAAGATGGTCCGCTCCGAGAAGACTGGCGCTTACGTGTTTGAGGAGCGCATGGTTCCCAACGACAAGGTACAGGACTGGCTGAAGTAAATCACTGAACGCCATCCATAGCGATACTGGCCTGCCCGCCCGCTGATAACTCAGCCCGCGGGCAGGCTGTTTTTTACAGTCATAAGTTTTTCTCCTGCCCCAGGGGATTGGCGTTTGATGAAAATGCTTATCTTTGTAGTCCAATAACACATCAGAGTGATGGGCAACAGTAAGGAATATATCTTCACGCTCGAGATAGCGGTGCGCGACTATGAACTCGACAGCGAGGGCATCGTCAACAATGCGGTGTATCTGCACTATCTGGAACACACGCGCCATGCCTTTGTCATGCAGGAGGGAATCCCCTTCGGCAGCCTGACCAGCGACGGCCTGGTGCCCGTGGTGCGTCGCATGGAAATCGATTACTACACGCCGCTGCGCACGGGTGACGTGATGCTGAGCCGCTTGTGGATTGAGCGCAAGGGACCGCGTTTTATCTTCTATCAGGACATTTTCAACCGTGATGGAGGGGAACTGGTAGTGAGCGCCGTGGTGACCATCGTCTGCATGGAAAACGGGCGCATCAACCGCGGTGACGACCTTGCCGCCCGTATTGCCAAATACCTTGACCGACCATGAGCAGCGACAACGGATACACACCGCTGACCTATCGCATCGCCTTTGCCAGCCTACAGGGTATGGGCATAGATTTGGCGCGCAAGCTGCTCGATGTGGTGGGCAGTGAGGAGCAGTTCTTTGCCATGAGCGAGAAGGATCTGCGGGCGTTGACGCGTGGCCGCAGCAAGATCTACGGAGACGCTTACCGCCGTGAATGCCTGCAGCGTGCTGTCCAGGAGGAGGCCTTCGTGCGTGATCACGGTATCGCTGTTTCCTATTTCACCGATTCTTCTTATCCTCATCGCCTGCTCGAGGCTCCCGATGCCCCGGCGATGATTTATTCCTTGGGGAAATGCAATCTCGAGAGCGCCCATGTCATCAGCGTTGTGGGCACACGCCATGCGACGCAATACGGCATCCGCTGCTGCGATACGCTCATCGGTGAATTGGCGCAGCGCCTGCCCGACCTGGTGGTGGTGAGCGGCTTGGCCTACGGTATCGACATCGCAGCCCATCGTGCCGCCCTCAAGCACGGCGTGCCCACCGTGGCGGTGTTGCCGCGTGGCCTCAACCGCATCTATCCCGCCAGTCACCGCCCCGACGCGATTGCCATCGCCAAGCACGGCGGTATGCTCTTGACCGACTACACCAGTCAGGATGCGGTGCAGAAGAGTAATTTCCTGGCTCGCAACCGCATCGTGGCCGCCTTGAGCGACTGCACGGTGGTTGTGGAGTCGGCCGGATCGGGAGGTGCGCTGGTCACGGCTTCGTTAGCCATGAGTTACAACCGCGACGTCATGGCGGTGCCGGGCCGTTGTGGAGATGAATACTCAGCGGGTTGCAACAAGCTGATTGCCACCAATAAGGCTGCCCTCATCACGGGTGCCGAAGATTTGATGGCCGCCATGCGCTGGGAAGGTATCAGCACCGCTCCGCAGCAGTTGGGCCTCTTTCCAGAGCTGACGCGCGAGGAGCAGGCTGTGGTCGATGCCATCCGCGACCATGGCGAGATACACCTCAATACCCTGGCCGATGTCCTCCATGTGCCTGTATATAAACTCATGAGCACGCTTGTGGAACTGGACTGCAAGAAAATCATCACGACGCTGCCGGGTTGCCGATACTCAATGACCTGATGTGTCGAGAGTGTGAAATTTCACATTTTTTAAGGAGTTGGATTTTGCCATATTACTGGATTGCAGTACCTTTACATTTTCTAATTAATCACAGTTTCGATGAATCTTTAAATCCACAACGATATGAATACTAACCGAATACCCGATTCAGAGTTTATCATCAATGATGATGGCTCAGCATTTCACATCCATGTGAAGCCCGAGCAGTTGACCGACAACATCATCGTGTGTGGCGACCCTGGTCGCGTGACGATGATTGCGTCCCACTTCGACACTCGTGATTGGGAAACCTCGAGTCGCGAGTTCCATGCCATCGGCGGCACCTATCATGGTACGCCCGTTATGGCGCTCTCCCACGGCATCGGCCCTGACAACATTGACATTGTCATGACCGAGCTCGACGGCCTTGCCAACATCGACTTTGCCACCCGCACCCCGAAGCCTGAACACCGCACGCTCAACATCGTGCGCATCGGCACTTCGGGTGGTCTGCAGCCCTATGTTCCCGTGGGCACTCCTGTCATCGCTGCCAAGGCTATCGGCTTTGACGGCGTCATCAATTACTATGCCGACCGCAACAAGGTGGCCGACTTGGACTTTGAGCGCGAGTTCTGCCAATTCGTGAAGTGGAATCCGTTGTTTGCCAAGCCCTATATCGTTGATGCTGACCCGTGGCTGGTTGAGAAAATCGGCCGTGACGACATGGTGCGTGGTTACACCATCTCGGCTGTGGGCTTCTATGGCCCTCAAGGTCGCAAGGTGCGCCTGGAACTTGCCGAGCCCGAGTTGAACCGTCGCATCGAGGAGTTCGAGTACAAGGGTGGTCACATCACTAATTATGAGATGGAGAGCAGTGCCCTGCAGGGCATGGCAGCCATGCTGGGACACCGTGCAATGACCGTTTGCTCGATTATTGCCAACCGCGTCGCCACCGATGTCAACCCCAACTACAAGACCGCTGTCGAGGATCTGGTGCGCACCGTCCTTGACCGCTTGTGTGAGTAATCCGCTCACTGGATGGTGTGAAATGGAATCACTGCCGCTGTCAACCGTGATAGCGGCAGTTTTTTGTGATTCAGTGGCAGCAGTCAGCTTGCGGTGGAAATTAGGGTGTCTCGAAAACAAAAAAAAACTTAAAACGGAACGTTGATATAATAATAGGTCATTACTGTGCGTTATCTAATTGACTATAATTTAAAACCGGACTGCCTATGCACAGAATGACTACTTCAACTAAAAACAATGCTAGTGGCGCAAGTACCGATGTTAAGGGTCCCAAGAAGGCGACAATCGAGTTCATTAAGCAGTTTGCCAGGGCCTACAGGTACAATGCCGAGTTGCCGAGAGGATTAGAGTCGATGATCATCAACTGATGAGTTAGCGTCCCTCTCCAGAAACAAAGACCGAAGCCTTCCCGCGACCTCTTGCGGGAGGGCTTCGATGCCATTGGCCCCTTTTTCCCGTCACGGGGCAATCGTTGTTGCACATTTCGGGATAAATGATTATATTTGCACCCAAATAAGATAAAGTCATGAAGAATTTGTTAAAACGCATCTGCTCTGGCATCATCTATATCGCCATCATTGTGTCGGCAATCCTCTTGCTGGACAATTCGCCGGTCATGTTCCTGCTGGTGTTCTCGCTGCTCATCGTGCTGGGCATCGGCGAGATGGTGACCATGGCCAAGGACGATGCCACGCAGTCCTGGCTGGTTACAGTTATCGACATGCTGGGAGGCGTGGGTCTGTTTGTGGCCTTCTACCTCCACTACGAGGGCGAGTCGATGCAGTCGAGGGCCTTGTGGCTGCTGCCCATTGCCTCCTATCTGCTGCTGCGCACCATCGTGCAGCTCTATCGACCGCAGCAGAATGCCGTTCACAGCCTTGAGCGTTCGTTCTTCTCGCTGGGCTACATCGCCCTGCCGCTTGCCATGCTCAACTGCATCATGAGCATCACCGCCCCGCGTCTGTTGCTGGGTGTGTTCATGTTCATCTGGATATATGATACGGGTGCCTACTGCGTGGGCATGCTGCTGGGGCGGCACCGCCTGTTTGAGCGCATTTCTCCCAAGAAATCGTGGGAAGGCGTCATAGGCGGCATCGTCTTCTGTGTGGCTGGTGCCTATGCCACGCACTACTGGTTTGATGAGTTCTTCCAGGTTCCTGACTTAACCACATGGGTGGGACTGAGCGTGGTGGTAGCCGTGTTCTCCACCTTCGGCGACCTGGTGGAATCGCTCATCAAGCGCACCGTCGGCGTGAAGGACTCGGGCAACATCATGCCGGGCCACGGTGGTATCCTTGACCGCATCGACAGTTTGCTGCTGGTTGTTCCGGCTGTCCTCATTTACCTGCAGTTGATAGCCCCCAACATTAATTAAATCTCTGCTGGCTATGCGTCGCCTACTACCCTTGCTGCTGTTGGTCTGGGCGCTGCTGGGCACCCTCTCGTGCAGCCACGGCAATAAATCGGCCGAGGTGCAGCACCATTTGCCTGACACCCTCACCGTGGGCACCCTGTACAGCCCAACGGGCTTCTTTATCCTCAAGGGTGACACGATGGGCTATGACTATGACCGCATCTGTGACTTTGCACGCTCCCGTGGTATCGCGTTGCGTTTCAAGGTGGCGCGCAGCATGCCGGCGTTGATTGATATGCTCAAGAAACGCAGTGTCGATGTGCTGGCATGCGAGATTCCCGTCACCGCCGAGTATAAGTCGCGAGTGTTGCATTGTGGTGCCGTCAACGAGACCTACCAGGTGCTGGTGCAGCACAGCGGACCGGGTGTGATACACGATGTGACACAGCTCATCGGCAGTGACGTGTATGTTGAGAAGGGTTCCAAATACGAGTCCCGCCTGCGCAACCTCGACAACGAGGTGGGCGGCGGTATCAATATCCACACTGTGGAGGGCGAGGCAGCCCTGCCCACAGAACTGATACAGCGGGTATCGCGACGCGAGATACCTTTCACTATCGTCGACAGCGACATCGCGCAGATGAACCTCACTTACTATGACAGCATCAACATCCAGTTGAGGGTGGGCTTTGAGCAGCGCTCGTCATGGGCCGTGTCACGACGCGACCAGTGGCTGGCCGACAGCATCAACGAGTGGGCAGCAAGCCTGGATGCCCAGGAGTATTCCAAGCAGGCCCTGAAACACTACTTCGAGATGAACCGCGGGCCCAAGCCTGATTCGGTCAAGGTCGATACCTTGGCAGTCACACCGCCGGGTGGCATCTCCCCCTATGACCAGGTCTTCAAGCAGTATGCCAAGGAAATGGGTTGGGACTGGCGTCTGCTGGCAGCGATAGCCTACTCAGAGTCGGGCTTCGACCCCAATGCCACCTCGTGGATGGGTGCAAGGGGCCTCATGCAGGTGATGCCCAGGACGGCACAGTCCTTTGGCGTGGCGGAGTCTGACCTGGGAAATCCCGAGGTCAGCGTCAGGGTGGCTTCCAAGATTCTCAAGGAGCTTGACGGCATCATGCGCAGCCGCACAGGGGCAGCTGACCGTATCAAGTTTGTCCTTGCGGCCTACAATGCCGGCTCGGGCCATGTGACCGATGCCATTGCACTGGCAAGGAAATATGAGCTTGATCCGCGTGTGTGGAGTGAGAATGTCGAGCAGGCGATGCTCTGGAAGATGGACCCCGAGTACTACAACGACTCGGTGTGCACTAACGGTTACTGCCGCGGTACCGAGCCGGTGGACTATGTGATCAAGGTGCTCAACTGCTACGAGAACTACAAGAAGAATTACAAGAAATAAACACCATAACCAATCAACAAAAGAGACATTATGAGAAAGAAACATTTAATCGTGGCCACTGTAGTGGCTTTGTCAGCATCGATGATGATGCAGTCATGTATCGGTAGCTTTGCGCTGTTCAATAAGGTGAAAGCATGGAATGACCAAGTGGGCGACAAGTTCGTCAACGAGATCGTGTTTGTGGCCATGTGGATTCTGCCTGTTTATGAGTTGTGCTTTGTAGCCGACCTGTTTGTGCTGAACAGCATCGAGTTCTGGTCGGGAACCAACCCGGCTATGGCTGCTAACGATGTCAAGGTGATTGACGGTAAGGATGCCCAGTATCTGGTGGCACGCAGCGAGGCTGGTTACACCATCACCAACATGAGCACCAAGCAGGTAACGCGTTTCAACTTCAATGCCAAGGAAAATTCCTGGTCCCTCGAGAACAATGGCGAGGAGGTGAAGCTGTTCACCTATGTTGACGACACCCACGTTGACGTCCTCACCCGCGATGGCAGTTACACCCGCGTGGAACTGTCGCAAGCCGGCGTACTCGCTTACCAAGAACTGATAGGCATCAGTGGCGTGGCCTTTGCACAGCGTTAAGTCGTTCTTAGACACATTATACAAACAACAAGTCTGGCCGGTCCAATCGGATTGCCAGACTTGCTGTTTTGTAGTGGGGTGGTCACAGTCAAGACTTCAGCGTACTGCTGTTTACTTGAAGAACTTGCTGTGGCGGATAAAGAAGTAGCCGATGGCCATCAGCAGTATGGATAGGATGACGGCAAAGGGGAACCCCAGCCACCAGTTCTCCATGCGGTTAGGCACGTTCATGCCGTAGTAGCCCGCGACGACTGTGGGTATCATCAGCAGGATGGTCACCACGGTGAGCGTCTTCATGATGCGGTTCAGGTTGTTGCCGATGATGGAAGAGTAGGTCGCTTGCTGCCGCTCCAGAATGTCGTTGTAGATACTGGCGGTGTCAAGTGCCTGCTGGGTTTCAATCTCGACGTCCTCGAGCAGATCTTCATCATGAGGCAAAACGCGCAGGCGCTTCTTGAGGCGGGCCAGCACCGTCATGTTGCCATTGAGCGAAGTGATGAAATAGATCAGGAATTTACCGATTCCCATGGTGCGCATCAGCTCATCATTATCCATTTTCTTTTCCAAGCGCAATTCAGCGGTATTCATCATCCCGTTCATCTGTTTCAGGTACTTGAGGTACCACACCGACGAGGAGAGCATCAGGGACAACAGCAGGTCATAGCCCTTGCAGTTATTGATGCGGCGTTGCTTGCTCCAGCGGATGAAGTCGTCGAGCACCTCGTTGTCGTAGTAGGAGACCGTGATGAAGACATTGTCGCGTATCAGGATGGACACTGGTGCGGTCGTGAAAACAGTGTCACCATCCTCATCGATGCTCTTGTTGGGAACGCGCACGAAGACCATCAGCCAGTTGTCTTCATGATCGACACGTGGACGCTCCTCGATGTCCTTGGCATCGTGGGTGAAATCAGGCACGGCAAAGCGCTCCTTTAACAGCGCCAGGTCTTCGTCGGTCGGTTTTGTGACCTTAATCCAGCATCCCGACTTCCACTGATTGATCTGGTTGAATCCATCCTTACATTTCCAATAGCTGATCATAACCTATTGATTTTTTACTCTTCGTAGCGCAAAGGTAACATTTTTGGATAAAACGGCAATGCAATTGTGATATTCCATTAAATATTTCATCAAGAATCACGCGAGTGAAATAGAACAGGGGCCGCAACACACGATGTGCTGCGGCCCTCTGTAATTGTCAATCTCGTGTTGATGAAGGGTTTACTTCATGACCTTGATAGTGGCGGTGGTGCCATCGTTATAGGTGACACACTGCAGGTAGAGGCCACTTGCCGGTGCTGCGGACAACTCACGGCCAGTGAGGTCAAAGTAACGCGTGCCGACAACCTGAGCACCCTGGGCAAGCTCGTTGACGCCCGAAGGATTGGGCCTGAATACATAGGCAATCTCGGAACGGTTCTCTTCATCACCGGCAGTGTAAATGCTCTGTACACCCACTGCGGCAAAGTTTGTCGTGTAGAGATATACCGTGTGGCGACCGTTGCTCATGTAGATGTCAAAGTTGATGTTGTCTTCAAACTTGTAGGGGATGTCGGTCATGGCAGTCGAGAGGCCGATGTAGGTCTCGGGCTCGAAGGTATATACAGCATCATCAAGGATGATGTTGTAATACAGCTTGTTCTCGTTGAGCTTGTTGCCATCAACGTCAACAGTGGGGATGGTGAAATGCAGCACAGACCAGCCCGATGCATTGTTGACCATCAGGTCCTCATCGGTGAAGATGGGAGTAGCGGGCACGGCGGGTACTTCGTCAAATGCTACCAGTCCAGGAGCCACATAGTCGCTGATGATTGACAGCGTGGTGGGGCCGACATTGGTAATCATCGAGGCGGGCCATTCGGCAACGATGTTGCGGGCGTCCTCGTCAACGTTGAAGACAATCTCATCGTTCAGGTTGTAGTTGAACACGGGGCTGCCATAGGTCTCGGTGTCCACATAGGCATCGCCGGTGAGCACATAGATGTGGCCATTGTAGTAAGCGTCAACGCCCAGGTACTGGCGGGTGGGGAAGGTAGCCTTGCCATCAGCGAGGTGGCCCTTGATGTAGGAGTCGGGGTTATTGTTGTTGAGGTTACCCATGTAGATGTCCTCGCCATCGATAGCGATGCTGACGATGGTCTCCTTGGTCTTGGTGAGGTCGGTAGGATCCGACAGGTAGGTCATCGTGTAACCCTGGACATACAAGTTTTCGGGCACGGTGATGGCCTCATCGGTCTGGGGTGCATAGACGATGTGCTGGTCGGCCATGTAGAACCAGTCGGCGGTAGCGTCACACAAGCCGATGAACTTGTCGCCCAGCTGCGTCAGGACACCATTTTCCCAGGTAAATTCGATTTGGCCTTCTTCTTCAACGACGGGCATGCCTTCCTCTTCGTCATAGTGCATGCAGTAGGCATAGTAGGGATCGCCGTAGTCGAGGATGTAAAGCTGCGGCAGCGTCACAACATACTTGCCATCTCCTGCAGGCTCAGCCTTAATCCAGGGAAGAATGGAAAACCAGATGTAACCCTGAGAGATGGGATTGTAGATGTACAGGTTGCCGTCGGTGCCCTCGACCACCTTGCCGATGCCGCCGTC
>JAEEGJ010011041.1_pt1 | contig 23126 bp, 21 predicted proteins | sample 8958761 | NCBI WGS metagenome assembly JAEEGJ01 (sample SAMN16246546, study PRJNA631951) | gut metagenome | biome: gut microbiome; feature: rumen; material: RS-attached | host: Bos | place: Iran: Karaj | collected 2018-10 | reverse complement strand
TGTAAAAGAGAAAAAACAGAATCTTTCTTTAATGGATTTATTACTCACTGCCGTATTGCTAGCAGCCGGTGCAGTATTAAAGTTTTTCGTTGGTTCCTTCATCAACTTTTTTGGTATGAAGCCTAACTTCATCATCGCGATGTACTGTATGGCAATTGTTCTTATCAGACCAAAGGTAATTTACAGTCTGATTATTGGTATACTCGCTGGTGGTATCTGCCAGTTCTTCCCGGGAACACCTTACCTGAACTTTGCTTCTGAAGCTGCCGGTGCCTTGTGTATGGGACTTCTGATTCTTCTTCCTTCTAAATCAAAATCAACTGCAACAATTTCTGCTGCAATCAAAACCTTTGTAAGTACAGTTATTTCTGGTGGCTTATTCACAGTTCTTCTGTTCGTATTCATCAAGTCTGATCCTTCAGCAATGGTAGCTTATGTACCAATCGTTTTGGGAACAGCAACCTTGAATGCAATCATCGTAGGACTTCTTTACCTGCCACTTATGAAGGTTCTTAAAAAAGAGCTTCCTATAAAGGAAGAAGCTAAGGCCGAAACAAAAGCAGAAGAAGCTCCTGCAGAAAAAGCTGAATAGGTGAACTTGGAGAATTAAATGATTGAAATACAGGAATTAACTTTTAAGTACAAAAATGCCAAAAGCAATGCACTTCAAGACATTTCATTGAAAATTGAAGATGGAGATTTTATTGGAATAATTGGAGAATCGGGAGCCGGAAAAACAACATTCTGCTCGGTTCTGAACGGACTTATTCCTCATCATTACGACGGAGATTTTTATGGAAGTGTAAAAGTTAATGGCACAGATACCTTTGATACAAAGCCCGATAAGCTTGCCTTAAAAGTTGGTTCCGTATTTCAGGATATTGAAAGCCAGATAATCAGCCAGTTTGTAGAAGAAGAAATCCTTTTCGGGCTTGAAAACTTTGGCGTTCCTGCCGACCAGATTGAACAGCGGATTGTTTCCGCTCTTGATACTCTGGGAATACTTGAGCTCCGGCACAGGGAAATTGCTTATTTAAGTGGCGGCCAGAAACAGAAGGTTGTGATTGCCGCCATTCTTGCTCTTGAACCAGACATTCTTGTTTTAGACGAACCAACTGGTGAGCTTGATCCTGCTTCAAGCTTCCAGATTTTTTCGCTTTTAAAAAAGCTGAACGAAGAAAAAGGAATAACCATCATCATAGCAGAACAGAAGATTATGCTTCTGTGCGAGTTTGCTAAAAAGCTTCTTGTTCTGGAAAAAGGTAAGATGATTCATTTAGGCGAAATCAGGGACACTCTTACTCATCAAAAAGAAATGGAAGAAGCCGGAATAAACTGTCCGCGTGTTGTTACACTTGCAAGTGAAATGAAAGAACAGGGACTTATACCATCAGGAATGTCCGATAAAGATACAATCTGCCTTAACGCTAAAGAAGCTTACAGACTTGTAAAAAAATGCATTCTGGGAGGAAACTAAAATGGGCGAACCGGTAATTGAGTTTAAGAATGTTAACTTTGCCTACAGCATTGCAGCCTATGTAAAAGATATAAATATCACAATTGAAAAAGGCGACTTTATTTCTTTAATCGGTTCAAACGGAGCCGGAAAATCAACCTTTTCAAAATTGTGCAACGGACTTTTAAAACCAGAAAGTGGCGATGTTTTAGTTTTAGGAAAAAACACAAAAAAAGAAAAAGTCAGCAATCTTGCAAAACACATTGGATTCCTTTTCCAGAACCCGGACAGACAGATTTGCTGCGATACAGTAAAAAAGGAATTGATGTTCAGCCTTAAGAACAACGGCGTTCCTGCACAGGAAATTGAAACAAGAGTAAACAAAATCATAAACGACTTTGGATTTTCTCCGGATACAGAACCGTTTAATATGAGCCGCGGTCAGAGACAGCATTTGTGTCTGGCAGGACTAATTGCCTTGAATCCGGAAATACTTGTTCTTGATGAACCGACTACCGGCCTTGATTACCGCGAGTGTATGTATGTTATGCAGCGGATTAAGGAGCTTAACGAACAAGGCACAACAGTAATTATGGTTTGCCACGATATGGAAGTTGTTCTTGATTTTGCCAAAAAGGTTGCCGTTATGGACCGCGGTCAGATTCTTGCTGTTGATGAAACCCGTAAGATTTTTGCCAACAGAGAACTTATGAATAAAGCACACATTCTGCCGCCGCAAATTGCAGAAACCGCCATGCTTTTAGGAAACGATTTTTCGGGCGTGTTCACAACCGAAGAAATGATTGAAAGAATTAAACGAATAAGAAAGTAATAAGGAAATAAATATGAAAGGATTTTTAGATTATCTTGAAGGAAACTCCATTCTTCACAAGCTTCATCCGCTTACAAAAATTACAGCTTCTGTACTTATCTGTGCAGCAGCTTTTTGTTCTTCCAACATCTTTTTTCTTCTGGGAATAATTCTGTTCAATATTCTTTTGGGATTAATTGGCAACGGAAAAAGGGGACAGTCTAACGGGTTGTTCAGAAGGGTGTGCGGTATACTTAAAGGCCTTATCAAAATGTCGATTTTCCTTTTTATTCTTCAGATTCTTGTAATCCGCACTGGTACAATCGTAATTCATTTGGGACCAAAGTTTGGCATTACTGATGTTGCAATCAGGAACGGTCTGCTGCTCGTACTCAGACTTACAGCTGCAACACTTCCGCTTTCCACATTGATTTCAGTAACAAACTTAAACGACCTTTCAAACACGATGGTAAAAAATCTTCACATACCTTACAAATACGCTTTTACATTTACTTCTGCAATTCATTTTATTCCGGTTTTCTCCAGAGAGATGAGTGGCATTATTGAATCGCAGAATGCAAGAGGAATTGATTTTGAAGTAAAAAATCCATTCAAAAAGTTTACGATGATTTTACCACTTTGTCTTCCGCTGTTAATTTCTTCTGTAAGAAAAATCGAATCAACTGCAACCGCTGCCGAGCTCAGAGGCTTTTACCTTCGAAACAGCAAAACTTGCAGTAAGGTTTACAAGCTCCATTTCAGCGATATTGTTTTTCTGATTGTAGGAATTGCAATTCTTGCAGCAGGAATTATTCTGTAATTATCTTAGATTATCTGACCTGTGCTCCGGCTTCAATTGCCTTTACATTCAATTCATAAAAAGCCGGCTTTACTGTAGTCTTAAGCGCTTCTGTTAGTTCATCCTTACTGATTGTTTCTTTACCGCTCGCAGAAGCACTTGCCGCACCAAGCAGAATCATATTCACAACCTTTGAAGAACCAAGCTCCTCACAGATTTTATCAGCATCAACAGCAACAACATCATAATCCTTTTTAAGAAAATCAATCATTATATCTGCTTCAAAAACTTTTCCCGCAAGGCTCGCTTCTGCCGGCTGAACAACTTTTTTATTTATGATTACTGTGCCACCCTTTTTAAGGTATTCAATATTCCTCACCGCTTCCGCTGCTTCAAACGCAATAATAATATCTGCCTGTCCACTCGGAATCAGCGGCGAATAAACATCATCTCCAATTCTAACATGACTCACAACCGAACCGCCTCTCTGTGCCATTCCAATTGTTTCTGCCGAAAGAACATTCTGTCCGCCAGCAATTGCCGCCTGAGATAAAACCTTCGCAGCCAGAACTGTTCCCTGTCCGCCAACTCCACAAATCAAAATATTTTTTGCCATAATTTCCTCTTATTACTCTCAGACTAGTTTATTGCATCTACTCCACATACACTTGCACACAACCCACAGCCGGTACACAACGAACCATCAATTTCAACAAGCTGTTTTCCCTTTACATTTTTCATCGCGCTCACACTCAACGCCGGGCATCCCAACTCGTTTATGCATTTTCTGCAGCCAATACATTTTGCTGTATCAACTTTTTTTGCACCAGGCATTTTGTAACCAAGCTTAGACGCAATGCTTATACATGGCGACTTAAAAATCACCGCACTTACACCAGGAGCCGCCACCACAGTTTTTACCGCTTCAACCGAAGCTTCCTGATTAAACGGATCAACTTCAATCACTGGATTCACACCAATTGCTTCCAGGATTTTTGGAATGCTGATTTTATCAACAACCTGGCCCATCATCGTCATTCCTGTTCCCGGATGCGGCTGATGACCTGTCATAGCTGTAGTTGAGTTATCAAGAATACAGATTGTCTGGTGCGACTGATTGTACACCGCGTTTACCACACCGGTAATTCCGCTTGCAAAGAAGGTTGAATCGCCAATAAAGCTGAAGCAGAGTCTGTCCGGCTCGTTATGATAAAAGCCCTGAGCCATTGTAATATCGGCACCCATACAAAGACAGGTATCGCACATATCAAGTGGTTTTGCATTACCAAGTGTGTAGCAGCCGATATCACCACAGAAAGCTGTTTTCTTGCCTTTCATTGCCTGCTTTACCGCATAGAATGCCCCACGATGAGGACAGCCCGCACACAACACCGGTGGACGAACAGGAAGCTCTGGTTTTGAAGAATTATTAGTTTTTGGACTATTATAATCTTCCAGTTTTTCACCACCCTGCTCTATAAACTTCTGTAAAACCGATTTTACAATATCTGTAGAAAGCTCGCCTGCTTCTGGAACAAGACCATCTTTTTTACCGTGGATTTTTATTTTGTCTGGACCATCCATTTCTCCACAAACAGAAATAAGGTTTTCTTCTATAACAGGATCAAGCTCTTCAAAAACTATAACTTCCGCATTCTCCTGCAAAAACTTTTTTGCCAGCTGCTTTGGGAAAGGATACGGTGTACCAATTTTCAAAATTGCTGCATCCTTCAAAACCTGAAGCTTTGGGTTTTCAGAAGTGATGATTTCCAAAGCTTCTTTCAGATAGCACCAGCTTATGCCACCGGCTGCAAAAGCAATCTTTCCGCTACCCTTCACACTATTCCACTTGCTCTCAGAAAACTCCTGTGGCAGCGTTTTTTCGTTGCGTTCAAAAATACGCTTGTGATTCAAATATGATGCTCGTGGGAAAATTACCCAACGTGAAGAATCTTTCTCAAAAGTACCCGGTGTACGGCAAGGCTGCAACTCTGGGAACTCAAGACTCTGGTAAGCATGGTCAACTCTCGTTGTCGGACGAAGAAGAACTGGTGTGTTATATTTTTCAGAAAGCTCAAAGGCATACTGAACCATCTCGTAGGCTTCCTGCGGAGTAGAAGGATCAAGACAGGGAAGCTTGGAAAAAGCAGCATAAGTACGGGTATCCTGTTCTGTCTGGCTTGATATAGGACCCGGATCATCGGCAACAACAATTACCATACCGCCCTTCACTCCAACGTAAGAAAGACACATAACAGGATCGCTGGCAACATTTAAACCAACCTGCTTCATTGTAATAAGAGTGCGGCTTCCGGCAAAGCTTGCTCCACCGGCAACTTCTGCAGCAGCCTTTTCGTTTACCGACCACTCAACGTAAGTTCCAGTTTTATCTTTATACTTTGCAATAAACTCAATAATTTCGCTGGATGGAGTTCCCGGATACCCCGCAACAAGGTTGACCCCAGCCTTCAAAGCACCAAGAGCAATCGCCTGATTTCCCATTATCATCTGTTTTGCCATTTCTTACCCTACTTTGTTCTGCACCGCCAGATTACAAACAGTACATTTTTTATTGTTTTGTTCTTATATATAGTAACAAATATACTACTTTTCCGGGATTGTAGCAAGTGGAAATAACAGCTGGTTTTTTAATGGACTTTTATAATAGTTAAATGATTTAAACTGGACTCTTATAATACTTCCGCACTCAAGAAATCTTTCTGATCCTAAAAAGTTGAACCCTTTTTTGAACCAGTTCACGCTAAAAACCTATTCCTGTGCTTTATCAAGAACTCGTTCCACTTTTTTATGCTGGACTCCTATAATATTTCATGGACTTTCATAATACTTCGACAAAAATCCACGCTTTTTCTCTGGACTTTTATAATACTTCATAACTACAGAAGAGTTCTCTCCTCCCTGACAGGCTTAATTCATAAGAAATCTGATTCTCTCTTCCCCAGCAAATTATAATTCTCTTGGACCTTTATAATATTTACCGCGATATATTTGGACTCTTATAATACTTCCCTAACTAGAAATACCCACAGCACTCAATTGCCTGTTATCTTATAAAAACTTCCACCTTTTTATGCTGGACTCCTATAATATTTAATGGACTTTCATAATACTTCGCCCAAAAAACAGCACTTTTTTACTGGACTTTTATAATATTTTGCAATTAAACCTGTTGGACTCTTATAATATTTGAAATCTGCAGCCCCCCATACACTTGTGTAACAAAAACACCACAGGTATGTCCCCATTGTTATTCAAAATACATAAAAGGATTGTCCCTCTTTTCACAATAACACACACCTCATCTATCTCTAGAGACATAACAGGCTTGTCCCCTTTGTTATCGATCGTTTCATCAGCCTCCCACAAAAAGCTTTCCTGCTCCTCCAAAATCCCCTTTCCCCGAGCTCCCTCCTATGGACATTTATAATATTTACCCCAAAAAAGCACATTTTTCATAAAAAAATATGGACATTTATAATTTTTCGATTGGACTTTTATAATTTTTTGGGTTATAATGATTTTTGGGTGGGAGCTTTTGGACTTTTATAATCGTTTACTGGACCTTTATAATCGAGTTTTGGACTCTTATAATAATAAAGTGGACCTTTATAATCTAAAATCTCATAAATCTTTATAATATAAGTATTTATCCTGCCTCAATATTTAAAATTTAAATATATAAATAAAGGTTAGTACATTTGAGAAAAAAATCGAAGTCATTAATCATTAAGAACATTTCTCAGCAAAGTATCTTAAAAATTCCTAACAATTTTCTAAGAGCAAGTTACAAATGTTCTGCAACAACTCAGCGAATGTACTTCTATTCTATATTTAAATTTTTAACATCAGAGAACAACCAGGGTGTTGTTTCCTTCAGTTTTTCTGACTTCTTCACAGATTTAAATTTAAAAGATGGACAAAAAACCAGAACTCTCATAAAAGAATCTGCTAACGAAATCCTTGATATGAAAATTGTTTTGGAAGATAACGAAAAACAATACGAAGTAACAAACGTTTTCCAGACGGCAAAATGTGTTTTCACCGAAACAACCTTTTCTTTCAAGTTCACAGATGCAATGAAAACCTTTCTGGATGAATTAAAAGAAATCGGTTTTACACTCTTTGATATAAATGATCTTGGAAAATTAAAATCTTTCTATGCTTTAAGATATTATCTTGTTGCACTTTCTTTTAAAGGATTTGAAGGTAAACGTGGTAATCTTAAAAACTCCTGGTATTTCGAATATTCTGTAGAAGAATTACGCCGCTTGTTTGATATTCAGGATAATGAATACACTCAGATTGGTCCGTTCAAAAACATTGTTATAGATTTACCATTAAAAGAATTAAACGAAAAAAATCTTGGAATACAGATTGTTTATACACCTCTTAAAAAAAGTCGCAAAATTGTTGGTTTCCGTTTTGACTGCATTGATTCAATTAAAATTGCAAAAGTTGATCAATCAAAATATGCATACATTGAAGATAAATCTGTAAAAGAAGATTCAAATAATGTTGATGTTGAAGATGTAAAAATGGAAGGTATTATGACAATTGCCAAAAATCCTATCCGTTATGCAGAATTACTCGATGAAGAACGAAAAAATCCTAATATTTTTGGATTTTCTCCGGAAGTCAGTGCCCTTATCCGTTTAGGCGAAGAGCTTAAGGCTGCCGAAGAAGATGCCAAATCAAAGGCCGAAAGCTCAAACTAACATTATACAGAAAGCACGTTCTTTCTTTTCTTTATAACACCGCCTACAGTAAGGACAACCTCATCATTTTCAATTTCCTGGCGTAAGTGCTCAATTGCAAAAATAATACCTTTTGTAATATTAAGGTTATTTTTTGTAAAAAGGATTTTCCATTCCTTTTTTACTTCCGGTGGAACACAAATGTTAATCTGCCCTTCCCTATCCTGTTTTTTTACAGCTTTTTCTGGTGCAGGCGCTGGTTTTGGCTTTTCTTTTATTTCTACAACTTCCTTAACTTCCGGAGTTTCAATTACTTCAGGCCCTTCCGGTTTAGTAAGTGTTTGTGCTAACTGATTTGTTAAAGATTCTGGAACATCGGTAAAGCTTACTTTCTTGCTTGCTGGTATCATTATTCACCTCTCACAGATGCAGCCAATTCTTCAATAGCTGCCAGAGTTTTTTTCTTGGCTCCAATTTCTATAATGCTTTTCTGGTAGGCCTGTGACTTTTTAAATGCCTGATCCTGCGGTACAATAATTTTTTTGTAGCCAGATTGCTGCATAATTGCGTTTTTTATGTTTGTATCGAGCGCAAAAGATGCATTATGATCGTTAATTACAACAGTTTTTATCTCTGCTTTCGGGCAGCGGCGGCGTTTTTTAAAATCGTTAAGGTTTTCTATAAAGATTGTGAGTCCATCTGCAGAAAAAGTATCACATTTCATAACAGGGATTATTTCATCACATGCATAAAACACATTTTCTTCAAAGGTGCTGAAGTCAGGGCTTGTATCGAAAATGCAGTAATCAAAATCCTTTTCGAACTCTTTTGTCAGATCATCCATAACGAATGGTTCTTCGGTAGCAACATTCTTTTTATATATACGGAGATTGCTTTTTTCTTTTCCTTCATTTTCGAGTGGTTTTGTCGGCATAATCCAGAGATTATTAATTTCTGTTTTTGTTACAGGCTTATCGCAGGTACATTTATTTAATAATGCATCGGCAAGTTCAAATCCTATTTCTTTAAGTAAAGCACCGGAAGCATTTCCCTGAGGATCTGCATCAATCAGAAGAACCTTAGAATTTTTTGCCAGTTCAGCTGCAAGAGCAATTGCAATGGATGTTTTTCCAACACCACCTTTTTGTAATCCTAATCCAATAACTTTCATAAACAAAATCCTTAAAAAAGAAAAACTAGAAATTATATAGAATTATTCTATATAACTAGATTATCGGTAGAAAACAAGAAAATGTCAAGAAAAATAATAGAAAATAAATAGAATAATTAAAGAAAAATACAAGATAATATATAGAAATATAGAATATAACAAGATAACTAGATAAAAACTAGAAAATAACTAGATATTAACAAAACCGCGTGTAGGATTCGTCTGGCAGGCCTGATAACGTTTTTTCGAGTAATATGTCAATCTTAATGATTTGGGCCGTTTATTGTGATTTTCAATTCAGTTTTTACATTGTCTGTGTTATAATATTTTTATATTCAATAAAGGTTTTATCTGGAGAAATAAAGTGAAGTTTTTACATACGGCAGACTGGCATCTTGGAAACTCGATGTTTGACATTGACCGAACCGAAGAGTTCAATTCTTTTTTACACTGGTTAAAAGAAACAATCACAAAAGAAAAAGTAGAAGTTCTTATTGTAGCAGGCGACATTTTTGATACTATAAATCCGCCTGTTGTTTCAAAATGCCAGTATAATGATTTTCTTGCTGCCCTACTCGATACGGATTGTAAAAATGTAATAATTATTGGTGGTAATCACGATTCAGGAACTTTACTGGATTCAGAAAAAAAACTGCTTAAATACCTGAATGTTCACGTTGTCGGTTCAATAAATAATCTTCAGCCGGAAGATATGATTTTTGAATTGTACGATAAATCTAAAAATATAATCGGTATTTGTGCGGCAGTTCCTTTTGCAAGGGAAAATGAGCTTAGAAATTATATAGAAAAGGATGAAGAATCCAAATCTTTCTCAGATTTATCTTATGGAAGCCTGTATAAAAAGGTTTTTGAAGCCGCAGATAAGGTTCGAAATGGAAGAAATATACCAATTATTGCTACAGGTCACTTATATGCCGCTAATCTTGAAGGCAGATTTTCAGAAGAAACATCGGAAACTAAGTCTGATGATGGAAAACGAAAAATTGATGTTGTAGGAAATCTTGGTTCTGTTCACGCAAATGTTTTCCCGGAAGGCTTTGATTATGTTGCTTTAGGACATATCCATTACAGCACAATGGTAGATAAGCAGCCTCGAATAAGATATTCAGGCTCCCCTTTTGTACTTGGTTTTGATGAAGCTCACCTGCCCCGACATGTTCTTGTTGGCGAAATAAATAAAGAACAGGCTTCCGGCGAATTGTTTGATATAAATGATTTGGAAATAAAGAAAGTTCAGGTTCCATCTTTTGTAAAGTTCAAAAGACTTTCCGGTTCCTGCAAGGATATAAAGGCAGAATTGGAAAAGCTTAAATCTGCTTCTAAAAGTAAAGATCCAAAAACTTACCTGGAGCTTTATTATAAATGGGAACAGGGAGTGAACATTTACGAAGAGCTGGAAGAAATATCAGCAGATTTACCAGAAAACATCTGTGTTGCAAACCGAAAAATGCAGGATACAAAAAGTATCTTGGCTGGAAAAGTCGATAATTTGGGATCGGATGAATTAAAGAATCTTAGTGCCGAAGAAATCTTCAAAAGTTTAATTCTGTCTAAAAAACAGTTTGAAGGTGACGAAGAAGCTGCAGTAGAAAAATATCTCCCATATTTTAAGCAAATCCTGACTGATATAGAAAACGGAGTTCCAGATGAGAATAAATAAAATCGAAATAGAAAATCTTAATTCTTTAAAAGGCTACTGGTGCATAGATTTAACACACCCGGATTATCAGAAAAATCACGATTTGTTTGTAATATGCGGAGAAACTGGAGCCGGTAAAACAACAATCCTTGATGCAATAACACTTGCTTTATACGGCCGAACTCCACGCCAGGACAGCTTTGGCAGCACAAATGAGGTAATGACCCGTCATACTGCAAAATGTATGGCAAGGGTAACTTATACCTGTAAAAGAGGAACTTTTGAATCTGAGTTTACTCAAAACAAAGCCCGCGAAAAACTCGATGGAAATCTTGTTTCGGCTTCCTGCAGGATTAAAAATCTTGATACAGGAGAAGAAATGCCTCATCTTGCAATTGCTTCTCTTGCAAAAAATACAGCAGAAATAATTCATCTGGATTATACACAGTTCTGCCGTTCAATTATGCTCGCTCAGGGGGAGTTTGATACTTTTATTATGGGTGATGAAAGAGCCCGTGCAGCAATTCTTGCAAAGCTTAATGGCACCGAACATTATAAGGAAATTGGTGTACGCGTTTGTACAAAGGCGGCAAAAGTCAGAAGGGATTTGGAAAACTTGAAAAAGGAAATGGATAATGTACAGGTCCTGTCTGGAGAAGAAATTGAAAGTCTTATAGAAGAAAGAAAGCAGAAAGAAGATGAGAATAAATCAATCAAGCAGAAGGAAGACAAAAATAATGAAGCATTGAACTGGCTTGAAAATCTCGAAGAAAAATCTAAGGAAGTTGAAACTGCAAAGACGCAAAGGGCAGAAGCAGAAAAAAAGATAAATCAGTTTAAAGAAAAAGAAACAATTATTTCAAAAGCCGAAAAGGCCCTGAACTGTGTAAAAGATTATTCGGTATTATCCGGATTGCAGCAGGAAAATGAAAAGACGGAAAAGTCGCTTAATGAGATTCAAAAGCAGCGTGAAGAATGTAATGGAAATATTATAAAAGTCCAAGAGGAAGAAGAAAAAGCAAAACAGTCTTATTATGAATTGAAAAATCAGGAAGAAACTCTGAGAAAACTTTGGAAAGAGGTTTCGGATATTGACAGTAGGCTTGAACCGGTAAAAGAAAGCTATGACAAAAGCCTGAAAGCCAGAAATGATGCAGAAAAGTCTTATAATGATGGAGAAAAAGATTTTACTGATATAGAAAATGAGATAAAAGAAATCCAGAAGACGATAGAAGAGCTTTCAAAATATTTAAGTGAGCATGATGCAGATAAAGATTTAATGAAAATAATTCCGGTGCTTAATCAGAAGAAAGAAACTATTGAAGCTTATGAGGAAAAATTACAAAAGTCCAAAGATGATTTATTCCAGAATCAGAATACACTGAAAGATTTAGAAGGAAAGAAAACAGAAATTGATGAAATCATAAAACAGCTTGAAGAAAAGCTTAAAAATTATGTAAGCACTGAGTTTATGACAGTTTCATCTATATTGCGTGCAAACCTGGAAAAAGGAAAAGCGTGTCCTGTTTGTGGTTCTCTGGAGCATCCGGCCTGTAATGAAATGGACATTTATAATAGTTCTGCAGAAAATCAGAAAGATGAAGATAATACAGCTGCTGTTACAGAAAATGTTGCAGAATTAAGTAAACAGATAGAAAAGAAAAAGCAGGAGCTTGAAAAGCTTAATTCCGAAATAGCTGGCATAAAAGAAAAGGTTTCTGGAAAAGAAAATGAAAAGGCTGGTTTTGAAAAAGATTTGGGAACAGAATCAGAGCAGATTAAAAAGCTTACTGAAAAATGGCAAGCTTCATGCGAATCCTGCGAAAACCTTCAAAGTATTATAAAAGTCCTGTCAGATTTATATTCATCTTATGAAAATAAGAAAGAGAGTCTTACTGAAAGCCAGTCAAATCTGAAGATTGCAGAAACTAATAAGACAGCTATAAATCTGGATAAATTAAAATCAGATTTTGAAAAAGCAGAAAAAGAATATAAAGCCGAAAAAGAAAAATATGATTCCTTAAAAAAACAACGAACAGAACTTTTTGGCGAAAAGGTTGTTGGGGATGAAGAACAGCTTTTTACCAAACAGCTTTCATTGTTTGAGCAGTCATACAAGAAAAGTTCAGAAGAAAAAAATAAGTATGAAAAAGAAAAGAGTGGTTATGAAAGCAGTATAAATCAGCTGAAAGAACAGATTAAAAATAGGAGCAGTGAGCTTGAAAATGCAAAGAAAAAGTTTGCAGATGTTCTTGCTAAAAATGGATTAGCCGATGAGGATGATTTTAATAATTCCAGGCTTGAAAGTGAAGAACTTGAGATCTTGAGAAATGAAAAGAAGAGTCTTGAAGAAACAGATAATGAAACAAGACTGAATCTTAAAAAAACAAAAGATGATTTTTCTGAGCTTGAAAAACAGAAGCTGACAGATAAAACAAAAGAAGAAATTAAAGAAGAAAACAAAAACTATGAATTCAAAAAAAATGAAAACAGCGAAAGGGTAGGTGCAATCAATAATCAGTTTGAAGCTGATGAAAAGAACAGAAAGGCATTGGAAGGACTTGAAGAAAAATATAAACAGCTTTACGAACAGGATGCTCTCTGGCAGGAAATGCGCAGCTTTATTGGAGTTAAGACTGGAGAGGATTTTGAAGTCTTTGTTCAAGCACTTGCATTTAAGTATCTGCTCAAAAAAGCTAATAAATATGTAAGTGCAATTTCCGGAAGGTATACACTTGTTCAAAAAGAAGGCGCAGTTGATTTTCTTGTACATGATGTAAATTATCCTGATTCAAAAGAAGACAGGCCTATAACAAATATGAGTGGCGGCGAAAAGTTTATAATCAGCCTGTCGCTGGCACTTGGCATTGCGGAGCTTGCAAGCATGAATGTTAGTGTAGACTCACTCTTCCTTGATGAAGGCTTTGGAACTTTAAGCGGCGAACCTTTGATTGAAGCAGTAAATGCTTTGAAAACGCTGCAGAGCAGTGGAAAAATGCTTGGAATAATTACCCACGTAGAAGGGGTTATCCGCGAGTTTGACCAGAAAATTGAAGCAGTAAAAAAGAGTGGTGGCGTGAGTGAATTAAAAGGTTCTGGAATTACGCACAGGGGGGCTTATGACACGTGATGAAAATGTTGAAATATTTGAAAACACTGTAGATGTTTGTAAGGGCAGTGAAACACTTAAGGCAAGTATAAAGAACAGCCGTGCTAAACAGTCATTTATTTCTGAAAAGGATGATTTACCGGACGGTAGTAAAATTGTACGGTTTGAACAGCCGGCAAAAATCATCATTTCTAAAAAGCGAACCTTTGAAGCCGCTCAAGCTTATGCCGGAAAAAATGGAGATAAAGTTTGTGCACTTAATTTTGCTTCTGCTTCGAATCCGGGGGGAGGAGTTTTGAATGGAGCGCGTGCACAGGAAGAATGTCTTTGCCGTGTTTCCACACTCTATTTTTGTCTGGACGTGGACGAAATGTGGGAAAAGTTCTACAAGCCTCATCGGGCAATGCATAATCCACTTCATAATGATGATATTATCTACACACCTGAAATTGCAGTTTTTAAAAGTGATACAGCTTACCCCAAATTGTTGCCGCAGGACGAATTGTATAACGTTGATGTCCTGACCTGTGCAGCTCCAAACCTGAGTGTATATCCATGCAGCAATTACAATGGGGGAAAACAAAAACTGCTTCTAACAGACTCCCAGCTTGAAGAGCTTCACAAAAAAAGAGACCGTCGTATTTTTGATGTTGCCGTACAGAACAATGTTGATGTATTGATTTTGGGAGCATTTGGATGCGGAGCTTTTTCCAATAATCCAGAAGTTGTTGCAAGGGTTATGCTTAATCTTGCAAAAGAATACGGACATGCTTTTAAGACAATAGAGTTTGCAGTTTATTGTCCACCGTATGATGATTCAAATTACAAGGCATTTAAAGAGGTAGAAAATGAAAAATAAAGATGAGTTAATTAAGATTCCAAAGGAAAAGAAAATCCGTGTGATAATAGACACAGATGCGGCTTGCGAGGCTGATGATCCATTTGCAATTGCACAGGCGCTTATGAGTCCTAAGCTGATAGTGAAGGGGATACTCGCTGAGCATTTCAGGGAGAAGGGATCGGAAAGGCGTAGTTATCATGAAGTGAAGACTGTTTTACAGGCAATGGAGCTGGAAGGGCAGGTTCCGGTTATTACAGGAGAAATGGGTCCGCTTGATGAAATCTATACCTCCCGTGAGCTTTCTTATGATGTAGTATCTCCTGCTGCAGAGTTTATAATTGATGAAGCGACCCGTCCAGCAAATCCTTTTGTTCCGGCAGATTCAAAGCCTCTTTATATTTTGTGCCAGGGGGCAATTACAAATGTAGCCGCGGCGTTAAGAGCTGCACCTCAAATCAAAGACAAAATCATTATTATATGGATTGGAACACACGGAACAAACAATATTGGAAAACCGGCTCCTTTCCGCGAGTTTAATGCAGGTAACGATATTACAGCTGCCAACGAAGTTCTTCAGAGTGGAGCTGAGGTGTGGCTTGTTCCATCGGATGTGTATACTACTATTAATGTTAGTCTTGCCGAACTGAAAGAAAAAGTTGAGCCTTATGGAAAAATCGGGCACCATCTCTATCAAAACATGATAGACTACAATCTTTCTGACCGTGCTGCCTGGACTCAGGGGGAAAGCTGGTCGCTGGGTGATTCCCCTGCAATTGCAATTGCCATAAACCCCGGCTGCGGAAAATACGACATGGAACCGGCACCTTTTGTAAATGAAGACACAAGCTCTTCTGCAAAACCGGGAAGTCCAATCATCCGCGTATACAAAAGCGTAGATTCACGATTTATCCTTGAAGACTTTTTTGCAAAGCTGCATTTGAATTATTAAAGTGAATCTTTTCTGTATAGTACTTTACATTTTATACTATACATAGTATAATTATTATTTGTAAAGATGATTACAGGTTTCCCAAGTCCCGCGCAAGGGTACGAAGACAAAACAGTTGATTTGAACTCATTTTTTATTAAGCATCCGGCGGCCACGGTATTTATGCGTATAGATTCATCGCGCTATGTTTCTATGGGTATTTACGATGGCGACCTGCTTATAATTGACAGGGCAAAGGCAATAAACAAAAACAGCCTGGTCGTTTACGAAGCAGACGGTTGTTTTAATATTGGCAGAGTTTTCAACATCAAAAGCGAGGCTATGATTACTGGAGCCATAACTTATGTAATCCACACGGTTAAAGAAGTATGATTTTACATGCAGATGGAAACAGTTTTTATGCCTCATGCGAACAGATTTATCGTCCAGACTTGCGAGGGAAACCGGTAATCGTTCTTTCGAATAATGATGGAATTATTATCGCCCTGAACAAGGAAGCCAAAGCTTTAGGTTTTCGTCGTGGAGAAGTTTACTTTAAGGTAAAGGATTCCTGTATCCAGAAAGAGGTAACCGTTTTTTCCAGTAATTACACTTTGTATGCAGACATAAACAGACGTATAACTTCTATCTATATGGAGTATGCGCCGGAAATAGAAGAGTATTCCATAGACGAGTCGTTTCTGTTTTTTAATGATGTTAACTGGACCAAAAAGGATTACGAAGAAATAGGTTTTGAACTCAAGCAGCGGGTTGCAAGGGAAGTGGGCATTCCAATCTGTGTGGGGGCGGCGCCAACAAAAACTCTTGCCAAGCTTTACAATAAAAATGCTAAAAAGCACAATGGTGTTTTTGTTTATGATGAAGCAGAAATTGATGAGCTTTTAAAAAACACAAAGTGCAGAGAGATTTGGGGCATTGGTCCTGCAAAGGCTGCAATTCTTTCTCATCATGGAATAATGGATGCCCTTATGTTAAAAAATATGCCGCTGAATCAGGCAAAAAAGCTGCTTACAATTCAGGGGTTTGCAACTGTCCGCGAGCTGAATGGTGTGCCTATGATAGACCGGGTTACCAGAGAAAAAAAGGATGTGATTACTTCGAGCCGCCAGTTTTCCGTAAAGGTTTATGATAAGGAAACAATTGAATGTGCGCTTGTGCAGTATTCCGAGCTGGCTGTGGAAAGATTGAGAAAGCAGAACAGTGAATGCGGTGCGGTCCATGTGCATATTTCTACGTGCAATTATTATTCGGAAGACAGGGAGTCGCAGTTTTCAGATGGGGTCTGCATTCAGCTTCCACGCATGACCTCGTATACTCCAGATATTGTGTTTGCCGCCAAAATGGGCCTTGATCATATTTTCAGGAAAGGGTACGGCTACAAAACTGTTATGGTCACTTTGTTTGAGCTTAAACCGGCGGCGTGTCAGGGTTACCTGTGGATAGACCCAAAGGAAGATGAAAAGAAACGTGATTTTATGGCCGCCCTGGATTCTCTGTCTCAAAAATACGGACGTCAGGTTGTAACGCTTGCAAAGGGACTTGGTGAAAATCCCTGGAAAATGAAGCGTGAATATCTTAGTCCCTGCTGGACAACACGACTTGAAGATTTTCCGCCTGTTCGGTAATCGTGAAAAAATCTCCAAAAAAGTAAAAAATCATCATAAATGTTAAACGTTTAACTAGTTAAACTTAATGAAGTTGTATATAATAAAAGTCAGATTCTGGGACGATTTAGAACAATTGTTTCAAAAATTAAAGATTTATTACAGGGGAAATAAATGAAAAATCTATTCAAAATAATTTTGTTATTGGCAGGTATTATTATGATTGGAAGTTGCGCAACAGACAGCAGTAATGAAAAATCAGAAAAGAAAGAAGAAACAACCACTCCGGTTACACCAGTTGTAGAGCAGGAGCTTTCTACAAACGGGCTTGGAATTACAGATGCAAAATATGCCGACAGCATAAAGTATGGTCTTCTCAGCACAGGCAACAATTATCTGGTAAAACAGGTTCTTGCAAAAATGCGTGCCGGTGAAGAAAATGTGTACATTGCAGCACTTGGTGGTTCTGTAACAGAAGGTGCTGGTCCTTCAAGCTTTAAGCAGGGTTATGCTTATCAGTTCAAAAACTTTTTAACAGAAAAATATGCGGCAGATGCCAAAAAGGTTTTCTTTGACGGAGCCGGAATAGGTGGAACTCCTTCGCCAATGGGTTTGGTTCGCTACCAGAAGGATGTTGTAGATGTTCTTGGACAGAAGCCTGATTTACTGTTAATTGAGTTTGCGGTAAACGACTGGCAGGAATGTTCCAACACACGGGCCTTTGAATATTTAATCCGCGATGCACTTAAAAACGGAACAGCAGTAATTGTTGTGTATGCCGCCGCAACTTATGGAAATCAGCAGCAGGTAATGTCTCCTGTAGCACAGTTCTACAAGGTGCCGGAAGTAAGCGTAAGCAAGGCTCTGGATTATTCTGGAATCAACAAAAACAAAGACACAAATATTTATTACACCGATATGGTTCATCCTACAGCAAATGGTCATAAGTTTATGGCTGACTGTATTTTGAATCTTATTGAAGTGATTGATGCAGCCGAAGCAGACGAACCTTTTGCAATCCCGGAAGGCTATAAGAATGAAAATCCGTTCAAAGAGTTCAAGTCAATCTTTGGAAATACGGAAGATTCAAACGTTAAGATTACAGCCGGAGGTTTTGCTAAAAAAGACACCTTTGTTCAGAATTATATGAAGGGCGGAAAATCATTCCCGGAAAACTGGTACTATGATGGTTCAGAGGCAGCAATCGGTGGCGGTAGTTTTAAAATGACTTTGAATTGCAAGAGTCTTATTTTCATCTATAAAAACAGTAATTCAAAGGTATTTGGAAATGCCGAAGTTTACGTAGATGGAAAGCTTTACAAAAAGTTCAATGGCTGCGATGGCACCGGCTGGAACAACTGCGTAGTAACAATGATAATTGACGAAAAGGAAAGTGCAAAGCACACTGTAGAAGTTAAGATGGCAGAAGGCGAAGAGAACAAAGCTTTCACAATTCTTGCTATGGGGTATGCAAAATAATTTTTTAAGGATCTTTAAAATAAGTTGACACCGCAATACTTTGGTGTTATATTGTGTATATTGGATATACACAATATAACACCAATTTTTTTTGTAAGCTAATGCACTATGGAGGCAACTTATGAACGTAATCGAAGTAAAAGATTTATGTAAATCATTTCCTTCTTTTCAGTTAAAAAATGTTAATATTGTTTTAGAAGAAGGCTACATAATGGGCTTTATCGGGCGAAATGGTGCAGGAAAAACCACAACGCTCAAATCTATCTTAAATCTTCTTAATCCAGACTCCGGTACAATAAATCTTTGCGGCCTTAATATGCCAAAGAATGAAACAGAAATCAAAAATCTTATTGGTTATGTAGCAGGTGGCGTGGATTTTTATCCTGAACAGAAAATCAAAAAAATTACAAATATTACTAAAATCTTCTATAAAGAATGGGATGATGAACGCTACAAGGAGCTTTGCAAAAGATTCGAAATTGATGAAAACAAAAAGTTCAAGCAGCTTTCTGCCGGAATGAAGGTAAAATATTCAATTGCAGTTGCTTTGAGTCATAACGCAAAATTACTTATTTTGGATGAGCCTACAAGCGGTCTTGATCCTGCTGCCCGTGATGATTTAATCCTTATTTTCCAGGAGTTTGTAGAAGACGGTAAACATTCAATCCTGTTTTCAACTCACATCACTTCGGATTTGGAAAAATGCGCTGACTTTATCACCTATATCAAAGGCGGAGAAATCCTTGCGTCTACCGATGTTGAAACCTTTGAAAAGAGCTACCTGCTTGTTGCCGGTAAAAAGGATGATTTGACACCAGAGCTCGAAGGCAAGGTGATTGGTATTCACAAGCACAACCTTGGTTTTGAAGGAATGATAAAAGCTGATGATAAAGCTCTTGTAGAAGGAATGGAAATCTCGGTTCCATCACTCGAAGATATTATGATTCATCTTGAAAGACGTTCGTAAAAAGGAGGCGCAAAATGAGTATGGTATTTAAGCTTTTGAAAAAGGAAGCAACCCTTAATTATAATGTTTCAACAGTCATCTGGTGTATTTGTGCAGCCGGAATGTATTATATACCGAATTATCCGGCTTACATTGGAATGTTCTATTTACTTCTTGCAGTTATGATGATTTTCCAGCTTGGACAGGCTGCAAACGATCTTACTTATTCTGCACTTCTGCCGGTTCGTAAGGTGGACACAGTTTCGGCAAGATTCCTCTATTGCGGGCTCCTGGAAATTGTAATTATTGCCTTGAGTCTGATTGCATGCTTTGTCCGCAGATTTGCAGGATTCCCGCCGAATGCATCTGGTATAGACATGAATGTTGCTTTCTATGGATTGCAGTTGATTATTATATCTATAATCAATCTGGTATATTTGGGAAATGTTTATAAAAATCCGGCAAAGGTTGGAAAGCTGTTTTTTATTTCTTCTATTTTGTATTTTGTTTTGTATGCACTTTGTGAAATCCCAATTTGGGTTTATAAGGCAATGGATGAACAGACTGGATTCGTCCTTGCAGACATTGGTGCTTATCTTAAAGCAAACGATGGTGCAGGAATGATTAAGCAGATTCCTCTGCTGATTGTTGGAATTATATTCTATGTTTTAAGCTGGGTGATTACTTATAAGCGCGGTTGTAAGCAGTTCCAGAAGTATGATATTTAATTGAACGTTCGAATGTAAATGGACTTAGTTTTATCACAAAAAAGTGACAAGCCAATTTATACTCAGATTTTCGAACAGATTTCGAACCAGATTCTGAAAGGGGAGCTTAAGCCGGGAACAAGGCTGCCCCCAATCAGAACTGTTGCAGTAGAGCTGAGGGTCAGCATTATCCCTATTAAACAGGCGTGGGACATGCTTGAACGCGAAGGCTTTATTGTTACTGCAGCCGGGCGGGGAACTTTTGTAAACGATCTTGAATCTCACGAAATAGAACAAAAGCGAAGTTCCACCGCCGAAGATTTACTTGCAAAAGATGTAAAGGCCTGCAGGGAAATGGGTCTTACCCTTGATGAAATAATGGGGATTGTAAAGAAGAGTTTTTGTTAGAACTAACAATAATTGTAATGATAATCTGTAAAACTAAATTAATTTGAGATCATATTTTTTGCAAGGTCTAGAATAAGTTTTTTATCGCGGTCAGTAAGGTGAGAAAAATAGTGAATTAGACTTTGAATGTCTTCATCCGTTTTGATTTCATTTTCGCCAGTTACAAGCCATTCTACAGTAACGCCTAACACTTTTGCGAGTCGAACAGCAACATCTGCTGAAGGCATACATCCACGAGAACCAACATAAGTATCAATAGCTCTTTTCGTAATACCAGCTTTGGCTGCAACTTCTTTGTCATGTAATCCTAAATAATCAATTTGATCTCTAAGACGGCTTCTGAAATCCATAAAACCATAATATCACTTTAGTGGTATTATATTGATTGACGGTGCTAATTTAGTGCTATATAATTATAAAAATACCATTAAAGTGATATTGATAATGAGGTTTATTATGTTTAAAAAGTTAGGCAAAACAAATAAAAAAATCACTGCATTTATTTTTTTTAGTTTATATCTTGCAGCTTCAGTTTTTGCACAAAAAGCACCTGATTGGTATCTTCATCAAAATGTAGTTTATCCTTCTGACAGATATATAACAGCTGTAGGAGAAGGAAGTAATCGTAATCAAGCTGAAAATGCGGCTCTTGCAACAATGTCATTATATTTCCAGACAAATACTGATGTGTGTAATGATTTAATCAAACGTTATAATGAGCGTGAGGGTAATAATCAATATACTTTTTCTAAGAGTACACAAATTACAGAAAGAGCTAAAATTACTTCACAAGCTGAGTTTTTTGGAGTTCAGTTTGCACAAGGTTTTGTTGTAGATGGTAAGTTTACGACTCTTGCATATATAGAAAGGGATGAAGCTTTTGCTGTTTATAAACAAAGAATTGATATTAATACTAATACATTGCGAAGTTTTTTAATGGTTGCAGAAGATTTTAATAATCCTATTTTTGGTGTTGAGGCTGCAGCTGAAGGTTTACCTGTTGCAGATCTTACTGAACAACTTGTAAAAATGGCAAGAATTGTAAAAAAGGTTGATGCGTCTTATTTTAGAGAAGCAGAAAGTATGTGTGAAAGAATCAGGACTGCTTATCAGGTTTGTAAAACTAATCTTATATTCCAGATAGATGTTGATAATGATTATGAAGATATGATCAGTAGAACTATATCTGATTTATTGGAAGATAATGGATATGCGGTTTCTACATTAAATGGTGTTTGTACCTTACCGGTAAAAGTAACTGTTGAAAAAGATTCTTTACCAGCTGGTATTTTCTTATATTGTGGAATTGTAATAAATATTGCTACAGGAACTGGCGATACTGTTTTTTCTTATTCACGCAATTTCCCAAAGAAAGGTGCAAAAACAGAACAAATGGCATATCGTCGTGCCTATCAAGAAATACAAAAAGAATTAGAGAGTACCTTTATGCAGGAGTTCTCTCAGAAAGTTCATTTGTATGAATAAATTAAGTATATAAAACAATTATGTTTTATTAATAAAGGAAAATATAAGGAGAAAAATTATGAAAAAAATTATTTTATCTGTTGCCATGTTAACAGTTTTAGGAATTGGATTTATTGGATGTGCGTCAAAGAATACACCTACAGAAAGTCAGAAACCAGAAGCACCTGCTGTTTCAAAACACATTGAGCGTGTTATGGTTGATTGGAAAGGTGCTTCAATTGGAGCAGAAGTTCCAGCTTGGGTTTATGATGCAGTTGAAGAAGATTATGTTGCGCTTTCAAAATTACCACAGCTTTCAAAAAAGAAGATTATCTGTGCAGAAGCTCAGGGGAAAAATCTTGATTTGCTCAAATCTTGGGTAAACAATTTTGATGTTCAGGCAACTTTCTCAAAAAGTATCAGCAATTATGTAACCAATAATTTTGGCGGTGAACTTACAGGTTCAAAAGATTCTGCAATTTCTAACAATTTCTTAGATGAACTTACAGCTACTTTCTCTAAGACTGAAATTAATGGTCTTAGCAAAGAACTTGACTTCTGGGTTCTTACAAGAACTATTGATCATGATAAAGACACAACAACTGATATGTATGAATATTTCGTTGTATATGCTATTGACCAGGCAGACTTTGACTACCAGGTTAGTGAAGCTCTCGGTCTTGTAGATGCAAAGAACGAAGCAGAAGAAGAACTTAAAGACAGAATCCAGAACGCAATGGAAGAAGTAAAAGTTTATTCAGAGCGTGAAAAGAAATAAAAAAATAGAAAAATAAATAACGGAAAATATTATGAAAAAACTATCAGCAATAATAGCCGCAATATTATTGATGGTTGGAACAGTGTTTGCACAGACTACAACAGATTTGTCATTAGCAATAGATAAATCCGCGAAGGAAATATCTTCTGTTTTGCCATCAAAATCGAAAATAGCAGTAGTATCATTCTTTTCTGATTCAAAAGAACTTTCAAGTTATATTTCACAGGAG
>JAEEGJ010011040.1_pt1 | contig 23129 bp, 12 predicted proteins | sample 8958761 | NCBI WGS metagenome assembly JAEEGJ01 (sample SAMN16246546, study PRJNA631951) | gut metagenome | biome: gut microbiome; feature: rumen; material: RS-attached | host: Bos | place: Iran: Karaj | collected 2018-10 | reverse complement strand
AGCCGGCGCACGACGGGATGCATGTTCCTCCATACGCTTAACAAACCGCTGAACAGCTTCTATGCGGTCTTGGGTTTTAGCCAGGAACTCCTTTTCTGAATATATCTTCATGCCTTTGTCGACATAGATGGTGTCTTTTTGGCCTGTCTTTGGATTGTTAACGATGGAGTCGACACCGCTGAAGAGTGCGTAACTGACGTCGGTCACTATCACATCGGTCCATTTTGCTTCGGGTAAACCACCTAAATCTTCCTCATCTTGTGCCCAAGCACTCGTAAACACAAGCGATAGGGCGAGGAATAGTAATATTCTTGGATTCATAATCTTTATAGTTTTTTAGTTATTTATTATCTTATTTACAAAGATATATCGGAAAGTTCCTCAATCTTATCATCGATATAATCCTTAATCTTGTCGATAATATCCATTTGGATATGTAGTTTCACATCTTCTGTGCCCTCCATGTAATCCTCCATCAGGAGCATGGTCTTGCCAATGTGCTGGAAGAGTCCGTAGTCCACGTGGTTGCCCCAGTCGCCAAACTCGGTTTCGACGGTGCAGCCGTGACCTTTGAGGTAGTTGGCCATCTCCTCGCCCACATGCCAGTCCATGTACTTGTCGCCGGCAGAGTGCATAATGTAGTACTTGGTCTTGGTGCTGGGCTGCCAGGTCTGACCCTCGCCGCAAAGGGAGTTCTCGCGGAGCTTTTGGGCCAGTTTCTTGCCGACGGTCGACTGAGGATTGAGCGCATCGGGCGTCAGAATAAGGTTGACGGGGCAGTCCTTGGCCTTTGCTTCATCACCACCGGCAATGAGCTTGTTGATGTCCCATGTGCCGTAGTCTTTGGAGAGTATCCACTTCTGGATGTTGCTGGCAAGAGGCTCTACAAACACGTCCTTATACTCGAAGTCCATGTGGTAGGTCTCTTTGTAGGCCACCACCACGAGGGGGAACGAGCAGGCATAGCCAGAGGTAGGGCTGGTAATGTTGCTGATATAAACGCTATGCAAGTCGAAGGGAGCAGCACCTCCCGAGGTCAGGTTCCAATGGATATCAGGACGTTTCTCGTCGCAGTAGCGCTGAACGGCAAGTGCCGAGAAACCGCCACTGCTATAGCCTACATTGAAGGTGGGCAGTCCGCTGATGGCATAGCCCTCGTCTTTCAGAATCTGCATGGCGGCATCCCAAGCATCGATGGTCTCAACGCTGGTAATCTCAGGACAGCAATATGCCTGCGGCTTATCTTCGGTAAGTGTCCATCCATAGAGATCGGCTGAAACCATGATAAGATTCTCGTACTTGTTCATGTAGAGCCCAATATCATCAATCTCGTTCTGAGAAGTACGCTCACCATGCTTGGCACAAGTAAACTCGTTATAGAGCATCAGTCCGCGTGGTGTGACCTCCTTATTATATACGGCAGGATTCATCGAGATGACACCCGTTAGTCGTGTTGGTGTTTTCAAATCAGGCCCAACGCTGGTATATTCGAATACAATCTGACGGAATTTTAGATTAAGTGCATCGTCGGCAATAGTTTTTAGTGCGTGACACTCCCGACGGTTGGTTATCTTTTGGTCGAGTTTGTATGTGCGACCAGAACTAGGGTTTGAATCATCATTGTCTGAACATGATGTAAACATAAGGCCACATGTAAGGATGGTGACCAACATCCACAACACTTTCTTTATCATAATCCACTGTTTTAGGTTTTATTCTACCCGCAAAGATATACAAAAATATCTTAAAGGGTATTTTCCTTATGTTAAATAGTGCAAATTTGTGGATAATGATTGTTTTTTGCCTGTTTTCTATACTAATAGAAGGACTCCATTATTCATTCAATCTAATAAAGACATCGGCTCGAAAAATATATTAAAATTTGGAGTTTCATGGAAAAAGAGTTATCTTTGTATGCAATTTTATGAATATGGAGAAAGTAAACATTGCTATCTTTGTGTCGGGAAGTGGCACAAATTGTGAGAACTTGATACGCTACTTCAAGGATTCCGAGCGCATAAACTGTGCCCTTGTGGTGAGCAACAAGGCCGATGCCTACGCACTGGTGAGAGCAAAGAATCTGGACGTAGCTACGGCAGTAACTCCTAAGCCCGAACTAAACGACCCACAGGTGATGATGCCATTACTGCAGGCGCATCATATCGACTTTATTGTGCTGGCAGGTTTCTTACCCCTTATCCCCAACTTCCTTGTTGATGCCTATCCGCATCGTATCATCAATATCCATCCCGCATTGTTGCCTAAGTACGGTGGGAAAGGTATGTGGGGGCGTCATGTGCACGAGGCTGTGAAGGAAGCAGGAGAGACGGAGACAGGTATGACCGTTCATTATGTCACACCGATATGCGACTCAGGTGAGATTATTGCTCAGTATCGTGTGGCGCTATCACCCGATGATACTGTTGACGACATAGCAGAAAAAGAACACCTGCTCGAGATGGAGCATTATCCTCACATCGTCGAACAGGTGATCAATGATATGTTCTAAAAATAATAGGAGGTGCTCAGATGAACACCTCTTATTATTTATGTTGCTTAGAGTTTTGCCAACTCTATGACTTTGTCAACAGCAGCAGAGAGTCCGTCGACATTCTTACCGCCAGCCTGAGCGAAGTGAGGCTGACCGCCACCACCACCTTGGATGAGTTTGGCAGCCTCCTTGACAAGGGCAGCAGCATTGTAGCCGGCAGCCTTCGCCTCATCGCCGACAGCCACGGTGAGCATCGGACGACCTTGCCACTGTGTACCACCCACGAAGATGAGCTTGCTGTTCTCCATACGGAGCTGGAAGGCGATGTTCTTGACCGAATCAGGTTCCAGTTCCGCCTGAACGCGTACCAACTGGAAACCATTGACCGTCTCGGCCTTTTCCATCAGTTTCTTCTTCAGTTCGCCCACCTCCTTCTGCTTGAAGTCCTCAACCTGCTTCTTCAATGTAGCGTCGTCGGCCAAGGTCTTCTGGATGGTCTGGAGCAAGTTAGGAGCGTTGTTGAAGAGGCCACGGAGGTCACGCAACAAGTCCTGCTGGGCATCGAGCATCTCCTCGACTGCCTGACCCGTGATGGCCTCGATACGGCGGATGCCGGCAGCCACGCTGCTCTCACTCAAGATACGGATCATGCCGATGCGGCCGGTGTTCGCGATGTGGCAACCGCCACACAGCTCGATGCTTGGGCCGAACTTAACGACACGCACCTCGTCACCATATTTCTCACCGAAGAGGGCGATGGCACCCATCTTCTTGGCCTCGGCGATAGGCATGTTACGATGCTCCTCCAACGGGATAGCCTCGCGCACCATCTTGTTAGCCAAGTGCTCCACCTGACGCAACTCCTCGTCGGTCACCTTCTGGAAGTGGCTGAAGTCGAAGCGCAGGGACTGAGGTGTTACCAACGAACCCTTCTGCTCAACGTGGGTGCCCAGCACCGTGCGGAGACAGTAGTCCAGGATGTGAGTAGCGGTATGGTTGCACTGGAGGGCGATACGTGCCTCGGCATCAATCTTCGCAACGACAGGAGCGGTGATGTCGGCTGGCAACTTCTCGACGATGTGGACGGCGAGGTTATTCTCGCGCTTGGTGTCGATGACGTGGATGGTCTCGCCGTTGAAGATGAGCACACCCTTGTCGCCTACCTGTCCACCCATCTCGCCGTAGAAAGGCGTCTTGGCCAAGACAATCTGGTACGAAGTCTTGTTCTTCTGCTTGATGCTGCGGTAACGCAGTACCTCGGTCTCACACTCAAAGAAGTCATAACCGACAAACTCGGTGGTGCCGGCGTGCAATTCTACCCAGTCGCCGTTCTCGACAGCAGCAGCGTTGCGGGCACGCTCCTTCTGCGCCTGCATGTTGACGTTGAACTGCTCCTCGTCGATGGTCAAGCCGTTCTCGCGAGCAATCAGTTCGGTGAGGTCCAATGGGAAACCGTAGGTGTCGAAGAGGGTGAATGCCTCCTTGCCGTCGATGACGGTCTTGCCGGCAGCCTTGGTCTCGGCCATGATGCCGTCCATACGCTTGATACCGTTCTCCAACGTACGCAGGAAGCTGTCTTCCTCCTCCTTGATCACCTTGACAATCAGTTCGTTCTGTGCCAACAGTTCGGGGTAAGCCTCACCCATGGTCTCGTCGAGGATAGGCAACAGCTTGTAGAGGAAAGCCTCCTTCTGTCCGAGGTAAGTATAGGCATAACGCACGGCGCGGCGCAAGATGCGGCGGATGACGTAACCGGCCTTGGCATTGGATGGCAACTGACCGTCGGTGATGGCGAAGGCGATGGTACGGATATGGTCGGCGATGACGCGCATGGCGATGTCGGTCTTCTCGTCCTGACCATAGGTCTTGCCTGCCAGGGCACCGATGGTCTTGATGATAGGCTGGAAGACGTCGGTGTCGTAGTTCGAGGTCTTACCCTGCATGGTGCGCACCAGACGCTCGAAGCCCATGCCGGTGTCGATGACGTGAGCAGGCAACTTCTCGAGCGAACCGTTGGCCATGCGGTTGTACTGCATGAAGACGAGGTTCCAGATCTCAATCACCTGTGGGTGGTCCTTGTTGACCAGGTCACGACCCGACACGGCAGCCTTCTCGGCCTCCGAACGCGAGTCGTAGTGAATCTCCGAGCAAGGGCCACAAGGTCCGGTGTCGCCCATCTCCCAGAAGTTATCGTGCTTGTTGCCGTTCAGGATGTGATCCTTCGGCAAGAAGCGCTCCCAGATCTTGGCAGCCTCATCGTCGCGGGTCAGACCCTCACTCTCGGAACCCTCAAACACGGTGGCATAGAGGTTCTTGGGGTCGAGCTTCAACTGATCGACCAGATACTCCCACGCCCACGAGATGGCCTCCTCCTTGAAGTAGTCGCCGAACGACCAGTTGCCCAACATCTCGAACATGGTGTGGTGATAGGTGTCGTGACCCACCTCCTCCAGGTCGTTGTGCTTACCGCTCACACGGAGGCACTTCTGGCTATCGGCAGCACGGCTGAACTTCTTCTCGACGTTGCCCAGGATAATGTCCTTAAACTGGTTCATACCGGCGTTGGTAAACATCAGGGTGGGGTCGTCCTTCAGCACCATTGGAGCCGATGGAACGATGGTACATCCCTTGCTTGCAAAGAACTTCAAGAAGCTCTCGCGGATTTCTTTTGCAGTCATCATTTTCGTATAATTGTTTTTTTGATTATTTCCCAATTTCATGCCCCGTTTAGCCTATTCTTGTCATTCTGAACGAAGTGAAGAATCTCTCTCCTCACGCTACGTCCCGACACGACGGCGACGATGCCGATAGGACATCACCTTTTTTTTTAGGGTGCGCGCAAAGTTAAGTAAATATCCAATAGAGTGGTACAAACCGACTCCGTTTTCTGCCGTTTCGCGTCATTAGTAGCTGGGATTGTTTCCTATAGGGAGCAATTCCCGCCCCCAGTTCAAAAGTAGCACTGTCCTCCCCTCGTCGTGCCGCACCTTCGGGCTACTCACAAAGGTGACAGTGTTTTCCCTCTACTACCTTCCCGTCTTTGAAAAGAACGAAAAAGGGAGGAAAAAGGGAGCAAAAAGGGAGGAAAAAGGGAGCAACTCCGTTACGACAACGGGGCGTCAAGGGGTGGGCAACAGGTGGTCGAATGTGGGTCGAAGCGTGAGGAAAAGAGCGAGAATATTTTCCTGATATTTGTTCCCAATTGCCTTGTTTATTGAGCAAAAAGCTATTATATGCACAAAAAACGGGAATTTGTTCAAATAGTTGCATTTTTTCGGATAATCTGAGCAATCTGCCAAAAAACAATCAAAATAACTGCAATAATTAAGCTGATTATCAAAAAGTGTAGAATATTTCTACCGTTTTTAAAAAAACCAAAGAAATAAGTTTGCGAAAAGTTTGGATATTTAGCAAATAGTCATTAAATTTGCGCACTTAAAAAAATAAATCTCTTCCCTATTTATGAGCAAACTTAGATTCGATGCAATTGAACAGGCGTTCAAAAAGCATGCCGTCGAGGTGGATGTGCCTGAAGCACGTCCCTCAGAGTACTTCGGTGAACTGGTCTTCAACCGCGAGAAGATGCAAAAGTACTTGGATTCCAAGACTCTAAAGGCATTGCTGGACTGCATCGACAACGGTGCACATCTGGACCGAAACATCGCCGACGGCGTGGCTGCCGGTATGAAACAATGGGCCATGGAACATGGCGTCACCCACTGCTGCCACTGGTTCCAGCCCTTGACCGAGACCACAGCCGAGAAACATGACTCGTTCATGGAGTACGACTGGAAAGGCGGTATGATTGAGGAGTTTGAAGGCAAGAGCCTGGTTCAGCAGGAACCGGATGCCTCCTCCTTCCCATCGGGCGGTATCCGTGCCACCTTCGAGGCACGCGGTTACACGGCGTGGGACCCTACAAGCCCTGTCTTCATCCTGGACGACTGCCTCTGCATCCCGACGGTCTTCATCTCCTACACGGGCGAGGCGCTCGACTACAAGGCCCCTCTCAAGAAGTCCATCAAGGCGGTGTGCGATGCCGCCATCCCGGTGTGCCAGCTCTTCGACCAGAACGTCACCAAGGTACAGGTCAACCTGGGTTGGGAACAGGAGTATTTCCTGGTGGACGACAACCTCTACGCTGCCCGTCCTGACCTGATTGCCACGGGTCGCACCCTGATGGGTCATGCATCGAGCAAGAACCAGCAGATGGACGACCACTACTTCGGCCAGATTCCGTCACGTGTACAGGCCTTCATGAAGGACCTGGAGATCATGGGTCACCGTCTGGGCATCCCGATGAAGACGCGCCACAACGAGGTGGCGCCCAACCAGTTTGAGTTTGCGCCTATCTTCGGCGAATGTAACCTGGCCGTCGATCAGAACATGCTCGTGATGGGCGTGATGAAGAAAGTGGCCCGTAAGCACGGCTTCCGTGTTCTGTTGCACGAAAAGCCTTTCGAGGGCATCAACGGCTCGGGTAAGCACAACAACTGGTCGCTCAGCACCAATACCGGCGTCATCCTCTATGCCCCAGGCAAGGACCCGATGAGCAACCTCCAGTTTGTCACCTTCTTTGTCAACACCCTGGAGGCAGTCCGTCGCCACGGCGCGTTGCTCAAAGCCTCTATCGCCTCGGCCACCAATGCACACCGTCTGGGCGCCAACGAAGCACCTCCTGCTATCATCTCGGCCTTCCTGGGCAAGGCGATGAACGATGTGCTCCGCAAACTGCTGACCGTCCCCGATGACACCGACATCGTCATTGCCGGCAAACATGCCTACAGTCTGGGTCTGGTCGAGTTGCCCGAGATCTTCATCGACAATACCGACCGCAACCGCACTTCGCCTTTCGCCTTCACGGGCAACCGTTTTGAGTTCCGTGCCGTGGGTTCGAAGGCCAACTGCTCGTCGTCGATGACCACCCTCAACACCATGGTGGCCGAACAGCTCACCGACTTCAAGGCCGAGGTCGATAAGCAACTGGAAACCGGCCTGCCGGTCAAGGAAGCGGTGATGAAGACCCTGAAACCAATCATTGCACGCATCATCGACACCGTCTGCTTTGACGGCAACGGCTACTCGCCCGAATGGCAGAAGGAGGCACAGAAACGCGGCCTCGACATTGAGCGTTGTGTACCAAAGATGTTCCTGGAGAATGTCAAGCCCGATGCCGTCGCCATGTACGAGCACATGGGTGTCTTCACCAAGGCGGAGTTGCATGCCCGCAACGAGGTGAAGTTCGAGACCTATGCCAAACTGGTGCAGATCGAGGCTCGCGTATTGGGCGACCTTGCCATCAACCACATCATGCCTGCTGCCACCAACTACCAATCGACGCTCCTCAAGAACGTCACCATGATGAAGTCGCTCTTCCCGAACGAGTACAACGAACTGTCGGCTCCGGAGATTGCCATCATCAAGAAGATCTCGGCCTACAATGCCGAAATCAAGGATAAAGTGGATGCCATGGTGGAGAAACGCAAGATTGCCAACCGCATCGAAGACCCCTACGAGAAGGCACTCGCCTACTCGGAGATTGCCGACTCGTTCTTCGGCATCCGCAAGCCTATCGACAAGTTGGAGGAGATCGTGGACGACAACATCTGGCCTATGCCGAAGTATCGTGAACTCCTCTGGATCCGTTAATTGCGCGCCATGAAGAAGTTGACTATGCTGGAGATGGAACGCATCTCCACCGAGGAGTTCAAAGCCTCGACGAAGATGCCGCTCATCATCGTTCTGGACAATATCCGTTCGTTGAACAACATCGGTTCGGTATTCCGCACCAGTGATGCTTTCCGTGTGGAAGCCATCTACCTGTGCGGCATATCGGCCACCCCACCGTCGCTGGAGATTCACAAGACGGCGCTGGGTGCCGAGGACTCGGTGGATTGGCAATACTTTGCCGATACGCACGAGGCGGTCCGCTCGTTGCAACAACGTGATTATCAGGTGATGGCCATCGAGCAATGTCAGGGCAGCACGATGTTGACCGACTGGAAACCCGACTTCCATGCCAGTTCGCCCAAGGGCTATGCCATCGTGATGGGCAACGAGGTGAAGGGGGTGCAGCAGTCGGTCGTGGACCAATGTGACGGCTGTCTGGAGATTCCTCAATACGGCACCAAGCACTCCCTGAACGTGGCTGTCACCACCGGCCTGGTCATCTGGGAGTTCGCGAAGGAGTACTTTGAGGGAGAGAGTAGAGAGTAATGAGTAAAGTGTAAAGTAGTTACAATCAGTTGCTCCCATTTATCCCATTCCTCCCCCTTAACCATTAAACATTAAACCACCAACCTCCCCGAGGGGAGGAGATAATATAGTAGATTGAACAATATCAGAGTACTCGGATTACTCAGATTACTCAGAGTATTCAGATTACTCCGATAATTATTAATAAGAAAACCATGCCCAAGGCAAGCGATCCTAACGAAACCCCGTTAATCAAACAGTACCTCGAACTGAAGAACCAATACCATGATGCCATCATCCTGTATCGTGTAGGTGACTTCTACGAGACGTTCTGTGACGACGCTCAGGAGGCTCACGACATCCTGGGCATCACCCTGACCTCCCGTGCCGGCAGTCCGTTGGCGGGATTCCCCTACCATGCTCTCGACACCTACCTGCCCAAACTGGTGCGGGCGGGCAAACGCGTGGCCATCTGCGAGCAGTTGGAGGACCCGAAACTGACCAAGAAACTGGTGAAACGCGGTGTCACCGAACTGATTACGCCGGGTCTGTCGATGGGCGACAACGTATTGAATGCCAAGGAGAACAACTTCCTGGCGGCCGTCACGTTCGGTACCTCTCAACGCGAGGGGGCACGAAAAAGTAACAGCGCCGCTCCCGAGGTGGGATTGGCGCTGTTGGACATCTCGACGGGCGAGTTTCTGGTGGCCGAAGGGTCGTACGACTACATCGACAAACTGATTGGCAACTATGCCCCCAAGGAGATGCTCTTCCTGAAGGGATTGAAACCGTTTTATCAGCAACACTTCACCACCAATCCCTATTGCTACGAACTGGACGACTATTACTTCAGTTACGACAATGCGATGCGCGGATTGTTGGACCTCTTCCACACCCAGAACCTGAAGGGCTTCGGCATCGAGGAGATGTACCTCTCCATCACTTCGGCAGGGGCTATCCTCCGCTATCTGGATGCCACGCAACACAAGAACATCCGGCACATCACTTCGGTGCGACGCATTGATAATCAGTCCTATATGCGTCTGGATAAGTTCACCATCCGCAGCCTGGAACTGGTGGCGCCGATGAACGAGGGCGGACGGTCGTTGCTCAGTATCCTGGACGACACCATCACCCCGATGGGCGGTCGTATGATGCACCGTTGGTTGCTCTTCCCGCTTATCCACGTGGAGCAGATTCGTGACCGTCATACGGTGGTCGAATATTTCTTCAAGGACCCGCAACGCGCCAACGTCATCGCCGAGAACCTCAAGGACGTAGGCGACATGGAACGCATCGTGGGAAAAGTGGCGGTGGGACGTGTCACGCCTCGCGAGGTGGTGCAGTTGCGTTTTGCCCTGGAGGCATTGAAAGAGATCAAGGAGGCGTGCCAGTCGTCCGAACTGGACCAACTCCAGAGCATGGGCGAACAGATCAATACCTGTGAGCGCATCGCCGACCGCATCCGCCGTGAGATTGTCTTCGAACCCGCCGTGCAGGTGGGCAAAGGCACGGTCATCCAGTCGGGCGTCAATGCCGAACTGGACGAACTGCGGCAGATTGCCCACTCGGGAAAAGACTACCTCATCAACCTCCAGCAACGTCTGGCAGCCGAGTATGACATCCCGTCGCTCAAAGTGGCTTTCAACAGCGTCTTCGGCTATTATATAGAGGTACGCAACACGCACCGTGACAAAGTGCCCTCGGAATGGGTACGCAAGCAAACATTGGTGGGCGCGGAACGTTACATCACTCAGGAACTGAAGGAGTACGAGGACAAGATCTTCACCGCCGAGGAACGTATCCTGGACCTCGAAACGAACATCTATCAGGAATTGCTCAATGCCTTGGAGGAGTATATCCCTATCATTCAGTTGGATGCCCAACTCATGGCACGCCTGGACTGTCTGCTCGCCTTCAGTCGCATTGCGGAACGTTATCACTACGTGCGCCCCGATGTGGACGACAGCACCGTCATCGACATCCGCCAAGGCCGTCACCCCGTCATCGAACGACAAATGCCTGTGGGGGAATGTTATGTGCCGAACGATGTGCTGCTGGATGACCAGCAGCAGATCATGATGATCACGGGTCCGAACATGGCAGGTAAATCGGCCTTGCTACGTCAGACCGCTCTCATCACCTTGATGGCCCATATCGGTTGTTTCGTGCCAGCCGACGCTGCCCATATCGGCATTGTCGATAAGATCTTCACCCGCGTAGGCGCTTCGGACAACATCTCGTTGGGCGAATCGACCTTCATGGTGGAGATGACCGAGGCATCGAACATCCTGAACAATGTCTCGCCCCGTTCGCTGATCCTCTTCGACGAGTTGGGACGAGGCACATCGACCTACGACGGTATCTCGATTGCCTGGAGTATTGTCGAATATATCCACGAGCACACCGAAGGCCGACCCAAGATGCTCTTTGCTACGCACTATCACGAACTGAACGAGATGGCGAAGTCGTTCGAACGCATCAAGAACTACAACGTCAGCGTCCGCGAGGAGGGTGGTAAGGTGCTCTTCCTCCGTAAGTTGATGCCCGGTGGCAGCGAACACAGTTTCGGTATCCACGTCGCCAAACTGGCTGGTATGAACCCCGAAGTGGTGCGCCGTGCCGACCAGGTGCTCAAGTCGTTGGAAGAGGCTTCCGCCTCGGCCGAGAAACTGGCCACGCAAGTGCCTGTCAATCAAATCAAACCCTCCGCCGCCCCGGCGGGCTATCAGTTCCAGATCTTCGAGTTGGACGACCCCGTACTCAGTCAGATTCGTGACGAAATCAAGGGTCTCGACCCCAACAACATGACCCCGATGGAGGCCCTCAACAAATTGGCCGAAATCAAACGCATCTGCGGTATCTAACGATCCCTTATTATTATAGGAAACAAAAGCAAAGCCGCCAACGGAAGAGGACAATCCTTCCGTTGGCGGCTTCAACTATAAACGTTAAACATTAACCATTAAACCATAAACGTTAACCCCTAACCCTTAATCGTTAACCAAAAACTCCACCTCCACGATACGGAGTTCGTTCTTGGTCTTTTCGCCGTTGCGGGCTTTGAAGAGGTCCAGTTCGCCAGCAGCAGGTTCGGCCACCTCGACAATGCCACCGAAGGCATCCTCGTCTTGGCCCGCCCCCTTGAGGCGGATGGTTATCTCGTCGGCACACACTTTCTGCGTGGTCGTCAAGTGAATATATCCCAAACTACGTTCGGTGTTGCCACTCCAAATGAGCGTATCTCCGGCATAAATCTCGAGTGGATAACTACGCAAACGCCAACCCGTCAGTTTGAGGCAGATATCGTCGATGATGGCCTTCCGTTCCAGTCGGTATTTTATCCATGCCGTCGATAACCTACCGTCGTTCTTCCAGTCCGACAATTCGTTGGCGGCGAAACTGTTGGAGGCCTGTTCGGCTTGGCAACCGGCGGTGGCAGAAAGTATCTTCACGCCTGTCCGCTGTTCCTGATACGAAGGCGTGAGAGGTGTCGGACCACGCATCAACGAAACAGGTAAGGTATATCGCGGGTGCAAGCCCGTGTCGGAAAGGGAAGAACCACGACGGGACGTGGCTTCACTCTTCACCGTCTGGCGAGCCGACTTGACTCCATCGGCCATCGCGGTTAAAGTGATTTTGCCAGCCCGCGGGGTGGTACGCACCAAGACACGGTTGACACCACACTCGACCGGCAAATTCATAGAACCCACATAGTTATCGGAAAAATTCTTCATCGCCGCTGCGTCGAGCAGACCCTCTGGACGGTTTGTGTCGGGGCGTAGGGAATCGGCATTATGACGGGTTCCGATACCGCCTATCCAAGTGGCTTCACCCTGCAACTGGAAATGAATCATCCGGTCGTCCAACGGACATCTTCTCCCCTGTCGGTCCAGCACCTCCACCTCAAAAAGCACTAGGTCGGCACCATCGGCCTTCGTCCCTTCGGGGTTCTGCATAGCCGTGAGTTTCAACTGATAAGGGTCACCTGCTGTTGCCAAGGAGTATCGACTTCCGTCGGACGCTACTGCCTCCAACGTACCAGGCGCAAAAGGAACTGCATCGAAGGTAAACAGATAACGATAAGACTGTCGTCCCTTGCCCAAACTCTTGCCATTGAGGAACAGTTCCACTTCGTTGGCGGTAGAGACCACATAGACGGGTTTCACGGTTCCGGCAGGATAATTCCAATGTCCGATAATATAGGTACGGGGCATTTCGGGTTCCACCCAACCGTTCCACATCACCTGATGCACGAAGAAAGCATCTTTGGGAATGCGCATGGCATCGGTCACACCGCTGGTGCGGTAATTGGACTCGCCACGATGATGAGTGTTGGTATCGGAAAAGACAATCTTGACACCGCCCGACGAGACACGGGTTCCCGTGCCAGGTCGCTCCCGCCAATAGTCGTACCAACGACGTACCATCTCGATGGCCAACTGGTCCATGTTGTGGTTGTAGTCGGTGGCAGGTTTGCCGCGATACAACGGACCGTCGCCCTCCTTATGGAAAGGATAACTGAACCCGTCCCAATACTTACGGAGACCCTCGTCTCGGCAATATTCCATCGCCCACATCGGGTGTTTCTGACTCTTGTTGATATAGAGCATCTCGCCACCGTATTCCGCTTCGTCGATATCCAACATCTCCCGACTGCCGATAGCGCGGCCACCATGCGGGTCATACTTGTCGCGCAAGGCCTTCATCTCCAACATGTGTTCGCGGCTGATACTCTCGTTGCCGCACTCGTAGAAGAGGATGCTGGGGTTGTTGCGGTTGTAGATAATGGCATCGCGCATCAACTCCTTTCGTTGCTCCCAACGGGGACCCTCCACATCCTTTTCGGCATCGCCGGCAGGCATGGCTTGAAGGAGTCCAACGCGGTCGCATGACTCGATATCCTGCTTCCAAGGGGTGACGTGCATCCAACGGACCAGGTTGCCACCCGACTCCACCATCAACCGATTGGAGTAGTCGCTCAACCAAGCAGGAACACTCAGACCGACTCCCGGCCACTCGTTGGAGGTACGTTGGGCATAGCCATGCACCATCAGGACACGGTCGTTGAGCCGTATCTTGCCAGCACCGAACCCGGTCTTGCGGAAGCCCGTCCGCGTGGTAACAAAGTCGCCACTCTTGCCCTCCTCCACCAATGCGGTGCGGACGGTGTAGAGATAACCATAGCCCCACGACCAGAAATGCAGGTTGTCCAGGCGCTGTTGGGTTTGGACATGGGTCCTTTCTCCCGCCTGCAGGGTGACGGGATGCGACGCGAAACAGGCTACCTCCTGCCCCTCGGCATCGAACACTTGGGCTCGGAGGGTGAAGGTACGAGCACGCGCGTCGTCGTTCTGGACCTCCGATTCGACATGCACGACTGCCCGTCGGCCTGGGATGTCATAGTCGGTTGCATAGACATACGTACCCGTTGTCCCCAGATTGGAGTAAAGCGGCAAGGTCTGGTAGAGGCGGTCGGTGACATGCAGACGCACGTTCTTGGGGATGCCGCCGTAGTTAGCATTGAAGTTCTTGTCGTTCCATTGGTAGCGACTGTCGTGCACCCGGGAACGATAGGTCCAACTGTTGTCACAACGTACGGCCAACACGTTCTCTCCCACCTGTGCGAAAGGGGTCAGGTCCATGCCGAAAGCCATCACGCCGTTCTCGCTGAAGCCCAAGGAATGTCCGTTCAGATAGACATCGGCGGCTTGTCGTACCCCCTCGAACTCCACAAAGACCTTGCCTTGCACCTCGTCGGCCGAGAGCACGAACCGCTTTCGGTACCAACAGATAGTATCGGTCAAATCGACGATATCCTTGCGGAACGCCTCGTCCCCGTTGAAGGCGTAAGGCAACGTCACCCGTTGCCAACGAGAGTCATCAAACGTCGGAGTCGATGCCTCGGGCAAGTCACCAACCCAGAGTCGCCAATCGGCATTGAAATTACGTTCCTGTCGCTCCACGGCTACCGCCTGAAGAGCAAACAGCATCATCCAACCAAGGGAAAGCAGTCTTCGCATACGTTACTTCTTAAAAATGATTTTACCTTGAGAGATACAAATGCCCCGTTGCGAGGCAGAGGCGCGCATACCCGAAAGAGAGAAAGAGTCCGAGAGGGAGTTTTTCGCCTCGGTCGATACCGTAGCAATCGCCGATACCGCCTCCCGGTTCTGCACCTTGGCTGCTTCGGTCCAGGCTTCCGCATCGCTCTTCAAGTCGCTGCCCAGATAGTAACCCGTATGGGTAGGTTGGTTGTACCCGATATTCTCATTGAGGCAACTCATCCAGTAGCAGTGGTCAGTCATCAGCCACGGGAACTTGTGGGTAGTGGGGTACCAAGTGGAGAAAATCTTGATGTCGGCCAATCGGGTGGCGTCGGGCAAGATAACCTCCTCACGCCAATCACCCAAGAGGTCACCATACCAGGCAGGATTGGACTTCGTTCCGTTGATGAAGGTTTCCGAATAACGGTACATGGTGAAAGTGCGCCCGTACTTAGGACTGTTGATGATATTATCTTCAATGAGTTGGCGCGACAGATTGCCGTCGAACCACACCGCCATGCCGCAACCGCCTTTCTGCCCTTTGGTGTTGATGGCGGTCTCGGTACCATCCTGCTGGATATAGTTACCTTGATAGTAGAAGAACTCGCAACCTGGATATTCGGGGAAGAAGTCGCCCACCAGACAACGGCCCATGTCGTTGGCACTCGCCGCCTCTTTCTTCCAGATGACCGACCCGTCGCGGGCATCGTGCAACGCCACCATCGTGGTGCCAGTCTCCAGACAGTGGAACATCTGCAGACCCTCGCGCTGCGGCAGGAACTTACCGACGTGGTTGGCATCGCCATGTCCCAACTGCGTGTTCCAGAGGCCGATACCATCATCATCCACCGCCATCGACCCATACATCACTTCGTCCAATCCGTCGCCATCCAAGTCGGCCACATTCAACGAGTGATTGCCTTGGGCGGCATAGGTGCTGTGCCGTTTGCCATCCTTGCCCACCTTGTTGTCGTTGGTATCGAAACGCCATTTCTTGGTGAGTTGGCCTTCGCGCCAATCCCAGGCCTCGATGACCGAGCGGGCATAAACTCCTCGACCCAAGACGACCGAAGGCAGACCGGTCTCGTCAAAGCAACCGACACCGATGCGGAAGGAACAAGCGCGTTTCCAGTAGTTGTCACCCCACGCCTCGCTGGTCTCACGAGCGATGAAGTTGTCGCGTGCCAATTCCCGTCCCGTCTTACCATCTATAATACTGAGGAACTCCGGACCTGCCACATTGTAGTGATCGGCCCAACCGGGACTGCTGCTATTCTGATTTCCCCAGGTGCGATAGTCAATCTTGCCATCGCCATTCGTGTCGGGTATCTCCTGTCCGTCACCGAAAACGGTACCCTCGCAGGTACGTATCGCCATTTCGGCACATCCGTCTCCATCGAAGTCGGCAATAGCGAAACTCGATGAATTGCCTAAAATGATACCGGGACCGCCTTTGATGCGCCACAGGAGGGTGCCATCCAGTTTGTAGGCATCCCAGATGACCGCCCAGAGACAATCTTGCTGCGAATAACTGGCGCCCGAACCATCGCTGACGATGTTGCCGTTGTCGTCCTTAACGCTTTGCAAACGTTTGACAACCAGTTCAAATTCACCGTCACCGTCCAAGTCACCCACGCTCACGTCGTTGGCGGTATAGACCACCTTGTCGGTATTGGCATAGACATCCTTGGTGTCGGCCAACGGAATGCTCCAATAGGGTAATCCATTGGCTATCTGCGCCTTGGGCAAAGTAAACGTAGAGAGAGTCTCGGTGTTGCCTGCATAGGTGAGGCGGTAGTGATTGCCGGACGACGTACTCGCCGACGCATCCTGGAAACAGGTACAGTTCTTTAGGTTCGAGGCAATCTTTCGTTCCACGCCCGACCCTGCTGCGCGATAGAGGTCGAACGCAGTCGTAGCATCATCCCCTGGGAGCATACGCCATGAGACGAGCACCTTGCCCGTGTGTTGTTGATAGTCACCCAGAGAGGCATCTTTTTTGCCATTGATACTGGCCCAGAGTGCACGATTGGAAAGGTCGTTGGTCTGTGTCTGTCCGATGCCCAACGACGCACAAAAAACAAGGAATGAGAGTGTAAGCCGCTTCATAGTACAAAAGAATAAGTTACGGCTGCAAAGGTCGGTATTTATTGGCAAACAGCCTAAAAACGTGGTCGCAAATAATAAGAAAATCGTTGCAAAGAGGAATAGTCAGAGTACTCCGAGTATTCAGGATACTCCGATTACTCCAAAAAAACTCCCTATCGGGGAGCATCCTTATAGTCCTTCGGCAAGACGCCATACTTCTCCTTGAAGCACTTCGAGAAATAGCTGGCATAGGCAAAACCCACCAAGTCGGCAATCTCGTTGACACTATGTGAAGTTGTACATAACAAATGGGCAGCCTGCTCCAGACGTTGGTTACGGAGGAAGTCGGTCGGCGACTGTCCCGTGATGCCACGCATCCGGCGATACAGGCTGGCTCGACTCATACAGAGGTCACTGGCAAGGGCATCGACGGAATAGTCCGAATCGGTCATGTGGGCAGAGACTGCCGCCACGGCCTTGTTCATGAACTCCCTGTCGGCCACCGAGAGCGGGTCGGTCTCTTCCTGTGACTTGTCATCGGCCATCCTATCCACCTTCAGAGCCCTCTTTCTTGCCCAAATGAACACCCCAATCGCCAAACCGAGGACGGTCAAAGCGAGACACAGCCACACCCAAACCGACTCCTGCCATCGGGCGGGACGGTATAAAGTAAGTACCTCGGTCGGGGCACCCCATCGTCCGTACATATCGGTGGCGCGGACTTGCAGGTGCGTAGTGTCAGCTGCTAAGTGTGCCACCTGGATGACATGCTTGCCTTCGGACAACTCGGTCCAAGGTGCTGTCTCTTTCCAACGATAGGCAAACTGCACGCGGGACGTTTGTTCAAAGGTAAGCGTCGAGAGACTGAACTCCACCAAATCGGTCTCACGGGGAAAGGTCAGCTGACGTTGGCCATAGGGCAACAACTGTCGCTTGCCACCTACCACATAGGCGGTGACAACAGGTCGGACACTGGCCTGGGTGATATCGGCACTCAATTGCAGCGTACGGAGATCCAAAAGTCGAAGGCCCGAAATACCCTCCGACAACAACAATGCCGTGTCGCCCTGCAACTGCATCTGGCGATACTGGACACTGTCGAGAAGCACCGTCAACTGATCCTCTTTCCAGCGACACACACCCCGCGCTTTGCTCAACAGGTAGAGGATCTGCGTCGCTTCGGAATAGGCCAGGCTACGCACCTTGTCCAACCCATCCATTTTCTGCTCAACCTTTTGTCCATCATAGAGATAAAGCGCATGATAAGTACCAATATAGATATGTCCATCAGGCAAAGTGACCCACGACAGCACTTTGGCGTCGTTCCCTGGGGCAAATAAGGTCATCAGGGAGTCAATCTGTTGTTTCTGCTGGTCGGGCGACAGGGACGAAGAGGTAACGACGGGAAAATCGTCCGATGAGTGTTCTTCTGGATGCCAAACGCCATTTTCCCGTCGAAAAGAAAGGGTGCCGCCATTCCACAAACCGACCCACAACGTACCATCTGCCCCCAATGCGAGACGGAGGACGCTGCGGTTCTTGCCTTGCCACGTTGTCTCCAATCGCTCCTGCAAAGTGCCGTCGGCCGAGAAATGCAACAACTGGTTGCGGTAGGTTAACCACACCGTACTGTCGGGCGCCGTCGCCAAACAAGTGATGCGTTTGTCGGCCAATTCGTTGGTTTCCATACCGTTCGACACCTCGATGGGTCGGATCGTGTAATCGGATTTGCTCAACACGAAGGCTCCCTCCTTGGTGCCGAACCAAATCTCGGCTCGCGAAGGTACTTCGGTCAAACAAAGCACGTCGTTGCTCCTCAAGAGGTTCGGATGCTGACGGTCGCTTCGGAACGACTCGGTCTCGTAGCCATCGTAGCGGCACAACCCAGTCCCTTTGCCTCCATACCACCAGTACCCTTCGGCATCTTGCCATCGGCAAAAATCTGCCTCTCCCGTCATACCGGTTCCAGGCGGTGCGGGAATCGGGTTCTGAGCCCTTGCCACGCAAAGGCTCAAACAGATGAGTATCAAGGAGAAGGAGTATTTCATGTCCACAATCTTGAGGGATGTTCGTTGCCTCAGGAGGGTGAGATATCCATGCCCCTTCCTGTACGACTTCCCATGATGCAAAGTTGGCGATAATAAAACAAGTCTCCAAAAAAATTGACCAAAAAGTGATGCACAAGCCTCGTTTTTGACCTGAAATGGGGAAAAATCTGTCGGAAAAGATACAATTCTATCATTATTCAATACTATTCTACGAAAAACGAAGAATGAATTTCCTAATTCAGGAAAAAAAATGTATCTTTGCGCCTGTGCATGTTCTAGAATAGAAACAACTCTCTGTGCATCAATAGAAACCTCTAACATAAAAACACAATAAACACATGAAAAAAATTCTCTGTTTGGGCTTACTGTCCTTCTTGGCTCTGTCAAACATATCGGCGAAGACCCGCGTCACCATCTTTGGCGACAGTTATTCCACCTTCGAAGGTTACCTTACTCCTGCTACCAACGAGACCTGGTACTGGAAAGCCGACTCTCCTCACCGCAACCAGAAGAACGACGTCACCAAGGTCGAAGAGACCTGGTGGTGGCAAGTCATCGACAAGATGGGCTGGGAATTGGAGATGAACAACAGCTATTCGGGCAGTACCGTGGGCTACTTTGGTTACCAGAACGAGAACTATCAGCCTCGCTCTTTCAATACCCGCGTCGAGAACTTGGGCGAACCCGACGTCATCCTCTCCTGCTGCATCACCAACGACTCCTGGACGGGCGAGAAACTGGGTCACTACAAGTATGCCAACTGGACGGAAAACGACATGTGGTACTTCCGCCCTGCCATGGCACGCCTCTGTTCGATGTTGAAACAGAACTACCCTATGGCCAAGACCTACATCATCCTCAACACGCAGTTGAAACCCGAGTTTGGCGAGTCGCTCCAAATCATCTGCAAGCACTACGGCATCCCCGTCATCGTCTTGCACGACATCGACAAGCAACAGGGTCACCCCTCGATTGCTGGTCATAAGGCCATAGCCGAACAGGTGGTGGACTATTTGAAGAAAGAGTGAACGTATGAAAAAAATCCTCTTTCTATTGGCCGCTTTGTTCTGTCTGGCCATTATCCCCTTGATTGCCATTTACCTGACGTCTAGTCCGGCAGGCGAGATTCGTTTGCCCGCTGTGATTGGCGATCACATGGTGTTGCAACGCAATACCGAGGTACGCCTGTGGGGGTGGGCCTCTCCCAATAGCCAATTACGTATTCACACCTCCTGGGATAACGCTTCGCACGCCACACAGGCGAACGACGAAGGACGTTGGCAAATACTTCTCCCGACGGGTGATGCCACCACCGAACCGCAACAGATTGAAATTCGCGAGTCGGGCAACTTTGGCGGACGCAGTAACGCCGTCACAATCAAAGACATCCTGATTGGCGAAGTATGGTTGGCATCGGGCCAAAGCAACATGGAGATGCCGCTCAAGGGCTTTCCGGGATGCGCTGTGCAAGGGGGTATGAACGATGCTATTCTGGCACATCAACGTTCGCCTTATGTCCGCATGATGAATGTCCAACTCCATCAGTCGGCTCAGGAACTGGAGGATTGCCAAGGTCAATGGACCGATAGCCACTACCCCAATACCTTGGATTGGAGTGCCACAGCCTATTATTTTGCTTCGACCCTCAGCGAAGCGTTGCAAGTGCCTGTAGGCATTGTCAATGCGGCTTATGGCGGTGCCTCGGTGGAGAGTTGGACCAATCACCTGATCTTAGAGCAATACCCAGACATTGATCTCGACACGACCCACATCTGGGCACATCTTCCTCACTACAACCGCCCGTTGCTGATGTACAATGCCATGTTCTGTCCGATACGCCACTACACCTATCGCGGCATCCTTTGGTATCAGGGAGAGAGCAATGTAGGCATCGGTCCATCGAGCACGCAATATGCTCAGCGTCTTGCCAATATGGTACAACTGTGGCGCGACAGCATCGGACTCGGTGATATCCCGTTCATCTACGCCGAGATAGCTCCCTATCAGTACGACGGCGACCAGAAGGAACGCGCTCCCTACCTGCGTGAACAACAGTATCTGGCTCAGTCCATCATTCCCAACAGTTACATGATTTCCACCAATGACCTGGTAGAACCCTACGAGGTCTATAACATCCATCCGCGTCAGAAGAGTGTCGTCGGCCAACGTCTCTGTTGGGCTGCCCTCCACAACACCTATGGGCAGGAACAAGTCTGCTGGGCTGGTCCTCGTTACAAGGATATGGAGATTCGACGAGACACCTGTGTCGTGAATTTCACCGATTTACCGATGGGCATTTGCCGCAACTACGACATTCGCGGGTTTGAGGTGGCTGGCGCCGACCGTCGTTTCTATCCTGCCGACGAGGCGCTCTTCCGGTGGCGTACCAACCAGATGTTGGTTCGCAGCACCCGTGTACCCCACCCGGTTGCCGTTCGTTATTGTTTCCACGACTGGCAACCCGGCACCCTCATCGGCGGCAACGAACTGCCCGCCTTCCCGTTCCGCACCGACCAGTGGGAACCGTAATGGCGGTTAAGGGTTAACGGTTAACGGCGTATTTTCGTTATCGTTATCGTTTTGGTTCCTTTTTTCGTTTTCGTTCATTTGTTTTCGTTTTCGTTCATTTGTTTTCGTTCTTTCGTTTTATTCTATACAATATGAAAAACTATCATTCAATAGCCTGGACCTGTATGGCCACCTTAGCTGCCTTATGCAGTTGCAGCGACTATAGCCAACAGGGCAATCAAGTGACCGTGAAAGTACAATCGGGCGATGCCAAACTGGTGCGCCTGGAGGTCATCAGTCCAAAGATAATCCGCGTCAGCGCGACTGCCGAGGAGCAGTTTGCCGACAAGCCTTCTCTCATCATCGTGCCGCAGACTCCTCTGCCCAAAGAGGCGTTCCAAGTCTCTTCCCACGAGGACGTCGTGTGTGTGCAGACCTCTGCCATCTGTGCCAACATCCAGAAATCGACGGGTCGCGTGTGGTTCACCGACCTGCAAGGGAACGAGTTATTGGCCGAGCAGGCCCAAGGCAGCAAGACCTTCCAACCTTACGCGTGTGAACAGACCGTCTGGACGCACAGCGAGGGCAACACCACCAAGGACGACAACAGCGTGGGTTACAACGACCAAGCCAACCCGACCAAATATACAGGTTGGACCACCCGCGTCGTCTTCGACAGCCCTGCCGACGAGGCTTTCTATGGTTTGGGCCAACATCAGGCCGACGAGTGGAACTACAAGGGCCGCAACGAGGAACTCTTCCAGTACAACACCAAGGTATCTATCCCCTTCGTGGTATCGAGCCGCAACTACGGTGTGCTCTACGACAGTTACTCGTTGATGCGTTTCGGTAATCCGAAGGACTACAGCCAGTTGCAGGAGCTCTTCACCCTCTACGACAAGGAGGGTCAGGCGGGTGCCCTGACAGGCACTTACTCAGCTCCAGGTCAACAGACCTTGGTGCGCCGCGAGGACTCCATCTACTTCGAGAACCTCAAGTCGGCCAAGAACTTGCCCGCTTTCCCGCTCGCCTTTGCCACCGTCACCTACGAGGGTGAGATTGAACCCAAGACCTCGGGCGAATATCGTTTCAGCCACTACTACAGCGGCTATCAGAAGATCTACATCGACGGCAAGAACGTCTATACCGAAGACGTCGCCGGCACAGGCAAGGAGGGTGACCAGACCATCTGGCGCACCGCCTGGAACCCCAATGCCCGTAAGTTCTCGGTTCCTATGGAGGCGGGTCGCAAATACAAATTCCGCTTGGAGTGGCAACCCGATGGCGGCGAGGCCTATTGCGGTCTGCGTGCCTTGGCTCCTGTCGATGCTCAGGAACAGAACCAACTCTCGTTCTGGAGCGAGATGTCGCAGCAGATGGACTACTATGTGATGTTCGGCGACAACCTGGATGAGGTCATCAAGGGCTATCGCCAACTCACCGGCAAGGCGCAAATCATGCCTCGTTGGCTGTTGGGTTATTGGCAAAGCCGCGAACGCTACAAGACGCAGGACGAGATTCTGGATGCCTTGCGTGGTTTCCGTCAGCGCCGCATCCCTATCGACAATATCGTCATGGACTGGAACTACTGGACTCCCGACCAGTGGGGTGCCTTCGAGTTCGACCCCACCCGTTTCTCCGACCCCAAGGGCATGATAGACGAGATTCACCGCCTGCACGCCAAGATCATGATCTCCTGCTGGCCGAAGTATTATTTAGGTACTGAGCACTTCAAGGAACTCAACGAGATGG